>RCUR01000529.1_pt1 | contig 13622 bp, 14 predicted proteins | sample 2166151 | NCBI WGS metagenome assembly RCUR01 (sample SAMN09932785, study PRJNA488358) | compost metagenome | isolation source: compost soil in an enriched community | place: Germany: Experimental Botanical Garden
TTTCAATTTTTAATATTGGCATTGATTTTTGTCATTGTCATTGCGATTGATTCATTTTTTGTTATTTATCATTTTAGAAGCAATTGCAATTAATTGCTCTACTTCTTCTAATAGCCATTTTCTTTTTTCATCTTCACCTTCTTTTATGTATTCAAGAACTTTTAATGAATTTCGGGACTCTTTCAATTCCTTTACAGAAAGTGAAACTTTAAATATAAAATCTTTACTTGTTATGGTTCCTTGTGCTTCTCCATAATTGAGTGCTACACTCCCAGAAGATCTAATAAGTTGATTTTTATAATAATCGAGTTCAAATGTTTTGTCTAATTTTCTAACAAAGAAAATGCTTTCTCCAGCAAAACGAACTAGTCTATCTTCGAAATTGTAAATTTTATCAAAATTAGGTTCGTTGACTTGCATTAATATTTTATATTTCTTTTGAATTTTTCATTGTCATTGCCATTGTCATTGTCATTGTCATTTCCATTTCCATTTCCTTTTCCTTTTCCTTTTCCATTGAAATTTATCTACCCCCAAAGATACTACTTCCAATCCGAACCATCGTACTTCCACATGCAATGGCTAATTGATAGTCTCCGGACATTCCCATGGAAATTGTTTTCAGTTCGCAGTTTTCAGTTTGCAATGATTTCATTTTGTCAAAAATCGATTTCAAATAGGTGAATTCTTTCTTGATTTGGTTTTGGTCATCTGTAAAAGTAGCCATTCCCATTAATCCGACAATACGAATGTTCTTCATTTCCCAGAAGGATTGTGAGGCCAGAAGTGCAGAAAGTTCTTCTTTATCCAAACCGAATTTTGTTTCTTCCTCGGCAATATGTATTTGAAGCAAACAATCAATAACTCTATTGTTTTTCAATGCTTGTTTGTTGATTTCTTCCAATAATTTAAGACTGTCTACACCATGAATCAAACTTACGAAAGGAGCCATAAATTTGACTTTATTCGTCTGAACATGACCAATCATATGCCATTGAATGTCTTTTGGCATTGCTTCCCATTTCTCCACCATTTCCTGGATTTTATTTTCTCCAAAAATACGTTGGCCCGCTTCATAGGCTTCCATCAAATCCGAAATGGGTTTTGTTTTTGAGACCGCAACAAGAGTGACCTCTTCCGGCAGTGAGGATTTAATGTCGAGTAGGTTTTGTTTTATTGACATTTTTAAATCTTTTAATTTTTAAATCTTTTAATCCTAAAACTCATAAATTACCATTCCACTTCTGAATTTTGGTTCAATATACGTACTTTTTGGAGGCATAATCAAGTTTGAGTCGGCTAAATCCTTAATTTCATTGATATTGGATGGAAACATAATAAAACCAACTTCAAATTCACCTTCATCAATTTTTTGTTTAACATCCAAAATAGATTGTTTTCCGGACAGGTATTCAATGCGCTCGTCATTACGTAAATCTTCTATGGCGAGTAGCGGTAAAAGTACTTTTTCATATAAAATTTGTGTATCCAATCTGTCTAAAGCAGTTTCGAAAACACAATTTTCCTGACGCAAAATTAAACTGTAGAATTCGTTGTCAAGATACATTCCGAATTGATGTTTTTCAGTAGGCTGAAAAGGTTGTTTGTTTTTGTTTTCAATAATGAAATTTTCATTCAGTTTATGGATGAAATCTTCTTTCGATAATCCATTTAGGTCTTTTACCAATCGGTTGAACTCGTATATTTTTATGTTGTTTTCAGAAATTAAATAACTTAATAGATAATCTTTGGAGGTGTTTTCCGGATCGTCATTTTCTTCAGACAATAGTTTGGAAGCTTCCGTACGATGATGACCATCAGCAATATAAAGACTGTCTGTTTTTTCGAAAATCTTTTGTATCCAATCAATTTCCAGAGCATCATCTATTTTCCACAAGTAGTTTACTTCTTTCTTGGTCGTTGAAAACTCAAAATCGGCTAATTTTTGGGTACAATTAAAAATCCAATTCTCTATGGTTTTATTATCTGGGTACGTCATCAAAACCGGTTCTGTATTGAACTCGGAATATTTCATGTATTCTTTGAGTAAGCGTACCCTGAAAGCAATGATGTCTTCGTGTTTTTTGATGACATTATTGCGGTAATCTTCAATGCTTGTTCCAACGATGATTCCTGTATAGCATTGGGTTTTGGTTACAATTTTATGAATATAAATTGCAGGTTTTTTGTCTTTGACAAGGATGAATTCGTTCTTGAATTCTTGGTATTTTTGTGAGACCTGTCGGTACCTCTTTTCAAATGAAACGGTTTCCTGATTGGTGTAAGCCGGTTTTAAGATATGTAAAAAAGATAATGGATTGAAATCTAATTGAGCTGCTAACTCCGCATTTACATATTCTTCATACGAGCGACAGGTTACAAGACAAACTTTATCACGGGTAGGACGAACTGCTTTGAAGGGAATTATTTTTGCCATTTGATTTAGTTTTCAGTTGCGTCACAGTTCTCGGTTCATTAGCAAATTCGAGAACTGTGATTGGAAACTGTGTCTTTTATATAAATTGTTTAGAAACTTTCTCTGCTTTTTTGCTTTCAGAATAATCGTAGAAACCTTCCCCGGATTTTACTCCTAATTTACCGGCACGAACCATGTTTACCAGTAATGGGCAAGGGGCATATTTTGGATTTTTGAATCCGTCGTACATTACGTTTAAAATCGCTAAGCATACATCTAAACCAATAAAATCAGCTAATTGTAAAGGTCCCATCGGTTGTCCCATTCCGAGTTTCATTACTGTGTCAATTTCATAAACACCACCTACTTTATTGTATAAAGTTTCGATAGCTTCGTTAATCATCGGCATTAAAATTCGATTGGCTACAAAACCCGGATAATCGTTTACTTCAACAGGAGTTTTTCCTAATTTTTCAGAAAGCGTCATGATAATTTTAGTCACTTCATCGCTGGTGTTGTATCCACGAATGATTTCCACTAATTTCATGATTGGCACCGGATTCATAAAATGCATTCCGATAACGCGCTCCGGATGTGTAACAACAGCTCCGATTTGCGTAATGGAAATAGAAGAGGTATTGGTAGCTAATATGGTATTGTGCGAACAGGCTTCGTTTAATTGTCTGAAAATATTCAGTTTCAAGTCTACATTTTCGGTAGCCGCTTCAACCACTAAATCGACACCAACAACACCATCCTTAATATCAGTATAAGTAATGATATTGGTGATCGTTTTTGCTTTATCTTCTTCGGTAATGGTTCCTTTGGCTAACATTCTGTCCAGATTGGCAGCAATGGTTGCCATTCCTTTGTCTAATGATTTTTCAGAAACATCTATTAATTTTACGGTAAAACCACTTTGGGCAAAAGTGTGTGCAATTCCGTTCCCCATTGTTCCAGCTCCGATTACGGCTATTGTTTTCATCTTTTTTAGTTTAAAGTTTAAAAGTTTAAAGTCTAAAGTTACATTGCGTACCTTTAAACCTTAAACTCTTTGTATAATTTAATGTTTGGTAATTTATTTTTTAAAACAATCAATAATTTGGTAGGCTACTCTCAAAGCATCGGTGGCTTGTTCTAAAGTCACGACTGGAGTTGTATTGTTGTTTATCGCATCCGCAAACGATTCTAATTCGTCCAGAATGGCATTGTTTTGTTCTACAGTAGGGTTAGAGAAGTAGATTTGTTTTTTAATGCCTTCAGCATTTTGTAGTATCATGTCAAAATCACCAGGAACTTCTGGAGCATCTTTCATTTTTACCACTTCGCATTTTTTCTCAAGAAAATCTACGGATATGTAAGCGTCTTTTTGGAAGAATCTTGATTTACGCATGTTTTTCATCGAAATCCTGCTGGCGGTTAAATTGGCTACACAACCATTTTCGAATTCGATTCGGGCATTGGCAATATCAGGGGTTTCACTGATTACTGAAACACCACTGGCATTGATATTTTTCACTTTAGATTTTACAACACTCAAAATAACATCAATATCATGAATCATCAAATCAAGAACAACCGGAACATCTGTACCACGCGGATTGAACTCGGCCAAACGGTGTGTTTCAATGAACATAGGATTCTCAATCATGTTTTTGGTAGCGATAAAGGCGGGATTGAATCTTTCTACATGTCCAACTTGCCCTTTTAGGTTGTACTCTTTTGCTAAAGCTATAATTTCTTCGGCTTCTTCAACAGTTGTTGAAATGGGTTTTTCAATAAATACGTGTTTACCTGATTTGATGGCAACCTTAGCACATTTGTAATGGGAAAGAGTAGGTGTAACAATATCTATAACGTCTACAGCGTGAATTAATTTGGCTATAGTATCGAATTGTTTGTAACCAAATTCAGCAGCTATTTTGGCACCATTCTCAAGATTTTCATCATAAAATCCAACTAATTCATATTTTTCGGATTGTTGTAATAAACGTAAATGTATTTTACCAAGGTGGCCCGCACCCAATACTCCAATTTTCAGCATAATGATGTAATTTCTACAAAAATAGCAATAAATTGATTAAATTATTAGCGATACGAAACAATTATTTAAGCAATTTTAATTTTAAAATTCAATATTTGAAATTAGAAATTGTTTTCTATTTTTACCAAAATAAAATACCGCAATTTTGAAAGACACAGCCAAACATCAAGGACTTCGGAATCAATTAGTAAGCACTTTACAGCAGAAAGGAATTACCGATACAACTGTTTTGGATGCGATAAAAAAAATTCCGCGTCACCTTTTTTTGAACTCGAGTTTTGAAGATTATGCTTATCAGGACAAAGCTTTTCCCATTGGTGCCGGTCAGACAATTTCACAGCCTTATACAGTTGCTTTCCAATCGCAATTGCTAGAAGTGAAAAAGGAACATAAAATATTGGAAATAGGTACCGGTTCCGGTTATCAAACCGCAGTATTATGTACTATGGGAGCCAAAGTTTACAGTGTAGAACGTCAAAATGAATTGTTCAAAAAGACATCTGTATTGTTTCCGAAATTAGGAATTCGTCCCAAACATCTTTCTTTTGGAGACGGATATAAAGGATTGCCTGGTTTTGCGCCTTTCGACAGTATTATAGTTACGGCTGGAGCACCAATTATTCCGCAGCCTTTAATGGCGCAATTAAAAATAGGAGGAAGGTTGGTTATTCCGTTAGGGGAAGATGTTCAAATCATGACTTTGCTGATTCGAAAAAATGAGACCCAATTCGAAAAACATGAGTTTGGAGAGTTTCGTTTTGTTCCATTGCTGGAAGATAAAAATTAAAAAAGAGGCTGTCGTAAAACAGCCTCTTTGTAATTTTGATTGGTTCAAAAATGATTATTTTTTAGGAGGTAGAGATCCATCCTTTCTCATTTCATCAACTACTGTTCTCATAATCTCATCAACAGTTTCCCCTAAATCAGTAACATAAGAAGATTTTGTAGTTCCTGTCCAAATCAATTTGTTTTGTTTTAGTGAGAAGATATTCGTCTCAACCATATAATAGGTAGTTTCCTGATAGTAGCCCGGATCATAGAAACTTGGAGAATACATACCGTACCAGTTTCCAAAACCGTAACCGTACATTCCGCCGTACATTCCGCCCATACCTCCGTAATACATTGAAGTATTGGTTCCTGGAACATAATTGGTTTCCTTTTCGGTACTTACCAAACGCATGGTAACCACACCGTCAAAATTTTCATCTTGAAGAATTTTTAATTTTTGTTCTTTGGTAAGCTCTAAATTTGTTCCGTTCAGGTAAGCATAAGAAGTTTTAAATATAGGATTACTGGATGCAATTCTATTTTCAGTGGTTCTTCTGGAAGCTTCGTCTTTCACTAAAGCGACAACTAATACTTTTTCAAAATGTTGTTGGGCTACAGTAGTGTCAGGATCTCTCCAGCTGTTTACAATAGAAGTATTGGTTCCACAGCTAAAGAGGGAAATACAGGAAATTACAATAAAAAATTTTTTCATGATTATTAGTTTACAGGATAGTATGTAGTAAAAATAGCAATAAAATTTTAGATATACCGCCCAAAATACTTAAATAACTATTTTAAAATGATTTTTTAATTCGGTCTAAATCACGTTTTGTATCCTGTTCCTTAAGGGATTCTCTTTTGTCATACGTTTTCTTCCCTTTACAAAGGCCAATTTGTAATTTGGCCATTCCTTTTTCATTAGTGAATAATTTCAAAGGGATAATCGTAAGTCCTTTTGCCTGTACGCTTCTGGCGAGGCTTTTTAATTCTCTTTTATTCAACAAAAGTTTTCTTTCGCTTCTTGCTTTGTGATTGAATTGATGCCCAAAACTATATTCCTCGATGTAGGTATTGATTGCAAAGAGTTCATTGCCACTGAATTCACAGAAGCTTTCCGTAATATTTGCTTTACCTAAACGAATGGATTTGATTTCAGTACCAGTCAAAACAATTCCTGCAGTATAAGTTTCAATTATTTCATAATCGAATCGGGCTCTTTTGTTAAGTATGTTGACAGTCTTTAGCATAGGTTACAAATGTATGAACAAATCGATGAAAGAGCAATAGATGTAATAAATTAGGTTTAAATTTGCACAATGGAAAAAATGCAATCTAAAGATCCTTTACACGGAATTACGCTTCAGCAAATAGTGGAACAATTAGTTGACTATTACGGATTTGATACATTAGGGGAATTGATTAAAATCAAGTGTTTTAATGTAAATCCTAATGTAAAATCCAGTCTTAGTTTTTTAAGAAAAACAGATTGGGCACGAAAAAAAGTAGAAGAATTATATATAAAAACACTTCCAAAAATTAGTAAGAAGGTTTAATTCAGGCGGTAAGAGACCATAACTCCACCTCTGTACGGTAACCATTCTCCACTTTTATTGTAGTCTTGGGCTTTATCGTAACGTTCTCCTGAACTTACATAATATCCTTTATAAAATCCCTGATGGTTTCCTCCTCCCAAGAAGCAGTCTAAAACAAATCGATCATTGATTTTTGCTTGATATCCAATGGTAGCTCCCATCATGTATCCAAAACCTTCTTCGTATTTATCAGTATTTAAATAATTCCATTTTTGAAAGTTATATATACTGGCCCCTATATGGACACCAACATAAAAACCATTAAATTTTTCTTTAAAATGGTATCTGTATTCAGGGATGAAGGTATAAAATTCGGCAGGTTTTCCCTTTACTGATTTCCATGGGGATGCCAAAATATCGAATGAAAAGGTCGATTTTTTACCAATACTCGTTTCTACACCAACATTTGGAACAGCTAAGAGAGTAGTAAAAGCATTTACTTTTATATAGGTTTGACTTTGTGATTGAATCGAAAAGAAAAGGATAGTAAGAACAAGTATTTTTTTCATAAAAAGGATTTACCAATACTTTTTTTATTGGTTTCGGCGGCAAATATAATGATTTTGGACTGACTAAAATCTGATATTTCTGATTTTATTAATTGTTTTTGTAGGTTTAGTCTTTATTCAATATTGAATAAATAACGGTGTCTAAAAAACGGCCTTCGTAGAATTCATTTTCTCTTAAATGTGCTTCTTTTACAAAACCATTCTTTTCTAAAACTTTGGCGGATCCATTATTTAGTGGGTCAATAATGGCTTCAATTGAATGCAATTTCATTACATCAAAACCGTAGTTTACAACCTCTTTTACAGCTTCAGAAATAATCCCTTTACCGTTAAATTCAGGAAGTAACATATAGCCAATTTCAGCTCGAAAATGCTCAGGCTTTATTCTGTAATGTCCAATAAGTCCAATTAGTTTTGTACTGCCTTTAAGTGTAATTGCCCAGTTGATACCTTCATTGCTCTCTATTTTGGCGTCAATCATCGCTATATGTTCCAAGGCTTCTTCATTGCTTTTTACCAACGGTCTTGGAATATATTGCATCGTTTCAACATTAGATCGTAAAGTAAATATCTCGTTTACATCATTTTGGTCAACTCTTCTTAAAACTAAGCGTTCAGTTTCAAGTATAGGAAAAGGGGTGAAATTTATCGTAAGCATAATTTATATTTAAAGAATTTCTATACTGAATTTCGAATGGAAGGTTTTGTTTTCGTCCAAAATCTGAATGCCTTCTTTTTCAAAAAGATTTCCTGAATTTTCATTGGTGTCAGAATAACCGAACCAAGGTTCAATACAAAGAAAAGGCGCATTCATTTTTGTCCAAATTCCTAAACTTGGAAAATCTTCGAAGTGAACAGTTACTATCGGATTGGAATTTTCTAAAATTGTCAATGAGTCAGATTCTAATGTCTTGAATATTAAAGCGTCGTTTTCAAATAATTGATACGTTAATGGAACCTGTTTGTTTTGAACTTCTAATTTTTTTGTTTGGTTTGAAATCAAATCGTTTTCCAACAGATAATATTCCAACGACTCTTCTTTATTGAATGCGATCGAGTAATTTTCAAAATTGCCCGGCAAAGCAAAAGCGGGATGGGCACCAATAGAAAAAGGCATTGCGGATTTTCCATTGTTAATTACTTTGTATTCAATGTCTAAATTGAAACCTTCAACGGTATAAATTAATTGTAATTCAAATTCAAAAGGATATTTTTTTAAAGTTTCAGTCGACGATTTAATCGAAAAAGTAGCACTGTTTTCACTTTTTTCTACTAAATCAAATTCCATCTCCCTCGCAAAACCGTGTCTTGATAACTGATAGTCTTTTCCATCATAATGGAAAGAATTGTTTTTTAATGTTCCCAAAATCGGAAACAAAATAGGCGAATGTTTCCCCCAGAAATCAGGATTTCCTTCCCATATGAATTCTTTCTGTGCGTTGTTTTTTAGGGAAATTAATTCGGCTCCAAAATGGTTGATTTCTGCCGTTAGATTTGAGTTTTTAATTGTAGTTGTCAAAATGGTACTGATTAGTTTTACAAAAAAAATATTTTTAGACTGTAAATATATTTTATCTTTTTTAATAATTATTTGGATTGACTCTAATTTCTTTCAAAAAAAATATATTAAAGTTCTATAAAGTAGTTTGAAATTCTCTTTTTTTTCATTTATTTGTTGTAAAAATAACAATATAATGAAAAAAGTTCAGCTAAAAGCCATTCTGTATTTGGCTTTATTATTGGGAGTTACATCTGTTTGGGCACAAGAAAATCCCGTAAATGCAGCTAATAACCCTATTTCAAAATACGATTATCATGATTCATTTGCACCGTTTTTTTATTCCAAAAACGGAACTTCCACACGTTCTGCAAGCGGACAACCAGGAGCAGAATATTGGCAAAACAGAGCCGATTATCAGTTAACGGCAAAACTGGATGAAAATAATAATCAGGTAACTGGAACCGGAATCATTACTTATACCAATAATAGTCCTGACAAGATGGCTTTTGTTTGGATGAATTTAGATCAAAATTTATTTAGCTCAGATTCCCGTGGAAATGCTGTAGTTCCTATTACTGGAAGCCGTAACGGTGCACAAGGTCAGATTTTTGACGGTGGACATAAAATAAAATCGGTAAAAGTAATTACTAGCAGTAAAGGAAAAGCTACCGAAACAGAAGCTAAGTATGTTATAACAGATACCCGTATGCAGGTTTTTCTTCCACAAGGATTGAATGCCAAAGGGGGAACGGTAAAAATTAAAATAGACTTTTCATTTATTGCTCCTTTTGAAGGTTCAGATCGTATGGGGGTTTTGCCAACAAAAAACGGTAAAATTTTTACTATCGCCCAATGGTATCCTCGTATGTGTGTGTATGATGATGTAAAAGGATGGAATGTAAATCCGTACTTGGGAGCTTCAGAGTTTTACTTGGAGTACGGTGATTTTGAAGTAAACATTACTGCGCCATCCAACCATATCGTGGTTTGCTCCGGCGAATTGGTAAATCCGACTGCTGTTTATTCAGTTGAAGAGCAAAAACGTTTACTCGCAGCTAAACTGAGTGATAAAACAGTTGTAATCCGTACTGCTGAAGAAGTAGGTAATTTATCAAAAACAGCTTCTAATACTACTAAAACCTGGACTTATAAGATTAAAAATGCCCGAGATATGACCTGGGCTTCTTCTTCAGCTTTTATTTTAGATGCCGCAAGAATTAATTTGCCTAGCGGTAAAAAATCGTTGGCCATTTCAGCTTATCCTGTGGAAAGCGACGGAAATGATGCTTGGGGACGTTCAACAGAATATACTAAAGCATCTATTGAACATTATTCTAAAAAATGGTTCGAATATCCTTATCCAGCTGCTACCAATGTAGCCGGAAATGAAGGTGGAATGGAATATCCTGGAATTGTTTTTTGCAGTTGGGAATCAAAAGGAGAAGATTTATGGGGGGTAACGGATCACGAGTTTGGACACATTTGGTTTCCAATGATTGTAGGTTCAAATGAGCGTATGTTTGCCTGGATGGATGAAGGTTTCAATACTTTTATCAATTCGTTAAGTTCTCTTGAATTTAATAAAGGGGAATACAAACCAAAACCTTCAGATTTACATGAAGAGGCTGATTATTATACCAATCCAAAGAATGAAGTTATTATGAGCTCACCGGATAATATGAAAGAAGCCAATATTGGTCTTTTGTGTTATGCGAAACCGAGTGCCGGATTGGTTATTTTACGTGAACAGGTTTTAGGACCAGAGCGTTTTGATTTGGCTTTACGTACTTATGTAGAGCGTTGGGCATACAAACACCCTACACCGGACGATTTCTTTAGAACTATTGAAAATGTTGCCGGCGAAGATTTAAGTTGGTTTTGGAGAGGATGGTTCCAATACAATTGGCGTTTAGACCAAGGAATCAATTCTATAAAATATGTGAAAAATGATCCAAAATTAGGGATTGTAATCAATATCGAAAACTTTGAAAAGATGGCTATGCCGGTTATTTTGGATGTAAAAACCAAAAGCGGAAAAGTGACCCGTGTGAAATTGCCGGTAGAAATTTGGCAAAGAAATATCGATTGGTCTTTTAAACATAATTCAACCGAAGAAATTGAAAGTATTACCATTGATCCTGATCATGTGTTTCCGGATGTTAACGGCGCTAATAATGTTTGGTCCGCTGCAAATGGAAAAGTAGAAAAGGATATTATCTTGGATGCTTATTTAGGGACTTATTCCAATAGTAAAGCCCCAATAAAAATTACATTTACAGAAAAGCACAGTGCATTAAACGTGAAAATAACTGATTATCCTGACTTTACTGTTGTTCCAGTAGGAAAGGATACTTTTGAATCGAAACAAGCCGGTGTTACCTTTCAATTTAACGAAGCTAAAAATGCTATGGATATGATTTTGAGTGATGGTCAAAAAATACCTTTTACCAAAGAATAATTCATAAGTTCCCAATAACAAAAAAGACTTGTAGTAATTAAAATGCTACAAGTCTTTTTTTTATTCTGTTTTCTCAAGTCTGAATTTATTCAGGTATTTGTTGGCTTAAACAATGTAAGGTTCCGAATCCCCAAATGAAATCAACGGCACTAAGACCGATGATTTCCCTGTCAGGAAAGCAATCTGCCAATATGTTTAATGCTATGCGGTCATTACTGTCGTTAAAAGTTGGAACCAAAACACAATTATTCAAAATCAGGAAATTGGCATAACTCGCCGGTAAACGCAATCCATCAAAATCCAATCGTTTTGGCATAGGTAATTTAATGATTTTTGGTGATTGACCGTTTTCTAATTTAGCATTTTGCAAACGTCTTAAGTTGTCTTGCAAGGGTGCATAGTTATTGTCGTCCGGATCCGATTCCACAATGGTTACAATTGTATCTTCATTTACAAAGCGACATAAATCATCAATGTGCCCGTGGGTATCATCACCTTCAATACCGTCTCCTAACCAAATTACATTGGTAATTCCTAGGTATTCTTTGAAAACGGCTTCGTAATCTGCTTTGGTGAAATTTGGATTTCGAACCTGAATATCAGGATGCATCAAACATTCCTCGGATGTCAGTAAGGTCCCTTTTCCGTTCGAATCAATGGCACCGCCCTCTACAATAACCGGTTTCCCTTCGTACATTACTTGTGTAAGTGGTACGTTAAGAAAATCAGCAACTTTGCCCGGAATAAACTTGTCCAGTTGAATGTTTTTATATTTTGCCCAACCATTAAAATTGAAATTTAAGGCTTCTCTTTTTGCTCCATTTTTGACGATAATCGGACCTGAATCACGCATCCAACTTCTATTGGTTTTATGAATGACATAGGAAACATTATCAATTGCTACATGAGCTGTTTTCAGCATCTCAGCAACTTTTTCTTTTTGACTTTTATCGGCTACGACTAAAATCACTTGCTCAAAAGTGGCTACTTTTTTAATAAATTCAACAAAAGCCCATTGAACAGCTTCGTATTTTCCTGGCCAATCTTTGCCATTGTGAGGAAAACAAAGTAAAATACCTTGTTGTTTTTCCCATTCTGCAGGAAATCTTCTATTGGTTGTACTCATAAATTAGTTCTGATATAAAGGCTACAAATATAATCATTCGAGAGGATTTAAAATTAAATTAGAACGAACCATATAATTTTTTTTGATGCAATTTCAAAATTTTACCAGAATAGTTTTAATAAAGATTAGATAATATAGAGTTAATTAATCCCTGCTTGCTGCTGACTATTTTTGATAAAATTTAAAAATTTAAAATTATGATAAAGTATAGTTTAACAGTATTTACAGCTGTTTTTTTATTATCAGCTTGTGCCAATGAAAATTCAGCAGATGCCGCGGAAGAGATAGTGAATGAAAACGCAGCGACTTTCAAAGAGATTGGTTCTATTACTATTGGGGGCGAAGGAGCAGCCGAAATAAGCGCCTATGATGAAGTGTCTAAAAAATTATTTACCGTTAACAATAGCGACACCAATAAAATAGATGTAATCGATTTGTCTAATCCGTCAAATCCCGTTCTTATTGCCAGTATTGATTTAACACCGTTTAATGGATCTTCAAATAGTGTGGCCACTTTCAACGGCAAATTAGCTGTTGCATTAGAAGCAACTACTAAACAGGATCTAGGGAAAGTGGTAGTTTTTGATACAGCGAATTATAGTGTCATCAAGCAAATTACTGTTGGGGCTTTACCGGATATGATTACTTATTCTCCTGATGGGAATTATATTATGACAGCTAATGAAGGAGAGCCTAATGATGATTATTCTGTAGATCCGGACGGTTCGGTTTCTATTATTGCGGTAAACAATAATTATGCGGTGACTACTTTAAATTTTGGTAATTTTAGCAGCCAATTGAGTAGTTTGAAAGCTAAAGGTTTCAGAATTGCCAGTCCAACCAATAATTTCACTTCAGATATTGAACCGGAATATGTAACCATTTCTGCTGATTCTAAAACGGCTTGGGTGACATTACAAGAAAATAACGGCGTGGCTAAAATTGATTTGGCATCTAAAAAAATCACTAATCTTTTTCCGTTAGGATTTAAAGATTATAATCTAGCCGAAAACGCCATGGATATCAGTGATAAAGATGGTGGTGTTTTTGCCAATCCGTGGAAAGCGAAAGGAATGTTTCAACCGGACGCTATCAGTAATTTTGAAGTAAATGGTGCTACTTATTTTGTAACCGCTAATGAAGGAGATGCCAGAGAATATACTGCCTTTGTGGACATAAAAAGAATAGGCGATGCTTCTGTAGTT
>RCUR01000531.1_pt1 | contig 13598 bp, 11 predicted proteins | sample 2166151 | NCBI WGS metagenome assembly RCUR01 (sample SAMN09932785, study PRJNA488358) | compost metagenome | isolation source: compost soil in an enriched community | place: Germany: Experimental Botanical Garden
GGCCTATGCCTTCTTCAACAAGCGTTCGCTGGAAGCCGGCATCAAGTACATGGTGTTGTCGGCCGCCGGCTCCGCCTTCCTGTTGTTCGGCATGGCGCTGCTCTACGCAGACGCCGGCAGCCTGAGCTTCAGCGGTATCGGCAAGGCGCTGGCCACCACCAGCATGCCAAGCCTGCTGGCGCAGCTGGGCCTGGCCATGATGCTGGTCGGCCTGGCCTTCAAACTGTCGTTGGTACCGTTCCACCTGTGGACCCCGGATGTGTACGAAGGTGCTCCGGCACCGGTCGCCGCCTTCCTGGCCACCGCCAGCAAGGTTGCGGTGTTCGCCGTTGTCGTGCGCCTGTTCCAGCTCTCCCCTGCTGCCAGCAGCGGCGTGATGCACGACGTACTGGCGGTCATCGCCGTGGCCTCGATCATCATCGGTAACCTGTTGGCCCTGACCCAGAGCAACCTCAAGCGCCTGCTCGGTTACTCGTCGATCGCCCACTTCGGTTACCTGCTGATCGCCCTGGTGGCGAGCAAGGGCCTGGCTGTGGAAGCCATCGGTGTGTACCTGGTAACTTACGTGATCACCAGCCTCGGTGCCTTCGGTGTGATCACCCTGATGTCGTCGCCCTACAACGGCCGCGACGCCGACGCCCTGTACGAATACCGCGGCCTGTTCTGGCGCCGTCCGTACCTGACTGCAGTACTGACCGTGATGATGCTGTCGCTGGCCGGTATCCCACTGACTGCAGGCTTCATCGGCAAGTTCTACATCATCGCCACCGGCGTCGAATCGCAATTGTGGTGGCTGATCGGCACCCTGGTACTGGGCAGCGCCATCGGCGTGTTCTACTACCTGCGCGTGATGGTCACCCTGTTCCTGATCGAGCCAAACCTGCGTCGCCACGATGCACCGTTCAACTGGGAACAGCGCACCGGTGGCGTGATGCTGCTGGCCATCGCGATCCTGGCGTTCGTCCTCGGCGTGTACCCGCAACCGTTGCTGGACATGGTGCAACACGCCGGTTTCCAATTGATCGGCTGATGTAACCCCGGCAACACTCGACACCCCGCTTCGGCGGGGTGTTTTGTTTTCTGTAGCAGATTTCTGACGCAGCCTGTCGGCAGCTGCTACGACACCGATTTCGTAGCAGCTGCCGACAGGCTGCGTCGGGCCGTTAAACCCAAGCCAGTAGTGCTTTCGTCATGGCTTTGTGCGTCTGAGCTTTCATTGCCCCGCCAGACCGAATCTTGGAGCTTGCCCCCGATGCGTGCCGCCCTGCCCTATTCCTTCCCACTCGCGCTGTTGAGCGTTGCCCTGTCCGCTCACGCCAACGAAGGCATCGAACTGGGTCAAGTGACCATTCAGGGCGATGAAGCCAGCGAACTGGACACCGCACGTACTCGCTTGAGCGAAATCCCCGGCGCCAGCAACCTGGTCGACATGAACCAGGTCGAGCAAGGCCGCACCGCGACCAACCAGGATGTGTTCGCCTATCAACCAGGCGTGTATGCACAATCTTCAGGCAACGAAGGCATCAAGCTGTCCATCCGTGGCTCGGGCATCAACCGCGCGCCGGGCAGCCATGCTTCGGGTATCTACACGATGCTCGACGGCCTGCCATTGACCGGCCCAGGCGGCACGCCGTACGAATTGCTCGAACCCCTGTGGCTGAGCCGCGCCGAAGTACTGCGCGGTGCCAATGGCATGCAACGTGGCGCCCTGGCCCTGGGCGGTGCGGTCGATTACGTCACCCACACCGGTTATGACGCCGCGCCGCTACAGGTGCGCTACGAAGCTGGCAGCCACGGCTATATGAAGCGCCAGGTCAGCTCCGGCCAGGTGCTGGGCGACCTGGACTACTACCTGGCCCTGACCGATTCCGATTACGACGGCTATCAGGACCATACCAGCGGCAACAGCAAGGGCATTGCCGCCAACCTCGGCTACCGTTTCAACGCGAACCTGGAAACCCGCTTCTACCTGCGCTACCGGGAAACCGACAACGAGCTGGCCGGGCGTCTGACCAAGGCGCAGATCAAGCACGACCCAACGGCCGCCAACCCGATCTACCTGGCCCGCGACTCCAGTCGCCCGCAACCTGGCAGCACCTGGCTGGCCAACAAGACCACGATTTACCTGGACGACGACTCACGCCTGGAAACCGGACTGGTCTACCACGACTACCCCATGGACCTGCGCGAAGGCACCAACCGGCTGAAAGTGGCGTATACCGATGTCAGCGGTACCCTCAATTATTTCCGCCGAGACACCCTGTTCGGCCGCGAAAGCAACAGCACCTTCGGCCTGCGCTCGACCAAGCACTTGCCTAACAGTGGCTCATCGGAATTCGTGCGCGTGCCAACCGGAAATACCGCCATCTACCCGGTCGGTACCAAAACCCGTGATTTCAGTTACCAAGGCTCGGATAACGTGCTGCATGCCAGCAATGACCTGGAATTGGTGCCCGACCTGTGGCTGACCACTGGCCTCAACCTGATTTACACCCGCCGCGAAAGCGACGTCACCTATCCCGCCACTGGCGGCAAGGTCAGCCAGCATGACTGGGACTATGCGCCACGAATAGGTTTGCGCTATGAATTCAGCCCACAACTGCAGGTGTACGGCAACATCAGCCGCTCGGTCGAGCCGCCGCACCCGTGGTCGCTGATCTGGAGCTCGAACATCTACTTCCCGCCGGGCAGCGGCCCGGCGACCGGCCTGCAGCGCACGCCCATCGAACTCGAGAACCAGACGGCGACCACCTTTGAGGTGGGTACCCGAGGCGAAGCGGCCATGGGTCGTTGGGACCTGGCCTATTACTACTCGGCTGTGCGCCATGAATTACTCACCGTCGAAACCCAGGCAGCCACGGCCACCTCTTCACAGATCGTCGGTGAAGCGAATGCCAGCCCCACCGTGCACCAGGGCATCGAGGCAGGCCTGGAGAGCCTGCTCTGGCAAGGCGCCGCCCGGGGCAAGGTGTCGTTGCGCCAGGCCTACACCTACAGCGATTTCCACTTCCGCGATGACGACGCCTTCGGCGACAACCGCCTGGCCGGTATCCCCGAGCACTACTACCAGGCCGAAGTGCGCTACGACCATCCTCTGGGCTTCTTCATTGGTCTGAACACCCAGATCGCTTCGGAAATCGAAGTGGACTACGCCAACTCCTACACTGCGGACTCTTATGCGCTGCTAGGCGCCACCCTGGGCTGGAATTCGCCGAAACAGGACTGGCAAACCTGGCTGGACTTGCGCAACCTGACCGACAAGCACTACGCCGCCACTGTGACGCCCGGCTACAACGACCGCGGACAGGACCTCGCTCGTTCCACGCCCGGTGAAGGCATGGGCGTCTATGCGGGGGTATCCTACAGTTTCAGGTAAAACACCAGGAAGGATTACCCATGCACGGCCCAAGCCCGCAGAACAAACACCCCATGGAAGGGTTCCCCCAGGTCTGTTTCATCAAGAATACGGTGGATAACCCGAACATCATCATCGGTGATTACACCTACTACGATGACCCCGACGACTCGGAGAATTTCGAGCGCAATGTGCTTTATCACTTCCCCTTTATCGGCGACAAACTGCGGATTGGGAAATTTTGCGCGTTGGCCCGTGGGGTCAAGTTCATCATGAATGGTGCCAACCACAAGATGAGCGGTATTTCGACCTACCCTTTCCAGATTTTCGGCAACGGCTGGGAGAAGGTCATGCCGGCCCTTCACGAGTTGCCCTACAAAGGCGATACAGAAATCGGCAACGATGTCTGGATTGGCTACGAGGCGTTGATCATGCCGGGTGTGACAATCGGTAATGGTGCAATCGTCTCGTCACGTTCAGTGGTGACGAATGATGTCCCTGCCTACACCATTGTCGGCGGCAACCCGGCCAAGCCCATCAAGGTGCGGTTCGAGCCCCATGAGATCGTTCTGTTACAGCGCGCCGCCTGGTGGGAATGGCCCATCGAAGTGATCAGTGAGCACTTGGCGTTGATCACGGCAGGTGATGTGCAGGCATTACATGCCGTTGCCGAGCGTGCCCGTCAAGGTAATTGAGCGGGCTTCTTGTGGCTGCTGAAAATATCCCAGCTGGCGATGAACAAGGCGGCAATCAACGGCCCGATCACAAAGCCGTTGAGGCCAAATATGGCCAAGCCGCCAAGGGTTGAAACGAGCACCAGGTAGTCGGGCATGCGCGTGTCCTTACCCACCAGGATGGGCCGCAGCACATTGTCTACCAGGCCAATGACAAATACCCCGTACAGCGCCAACCCCACCCCCTGCCAGGTCGCCCCGATCATCAGGAAGTACGTGGCCACCGGCGCCCAGACGATCCCCGCGCCCACCGCCGGCAGTAACGATAAAAACGCCATCAACACTGCCCAGAGCACAACACTGGGAATATCGAGAAACCAGAAAATCAGCCCCCCCAGCGCGCCTTGGGTAAGGGCCACCACCACATTGCCTTTCACCGTCGCCCGCACCACCCGGTTGAACTTCAACTGCAGGCGACGCTTCTGGTGATCGCCAAGGGGCACGGCGGTGCGGACTTTGCGCGCCAGTTCGGCACCGTCGCGCAGAAAGAAAAACAACAGGTAGAGCATCACACAAAAACTCAACAGCAGGTCGAAGGTGACCTGGCCAAAGCTGAATGCCTGGGTCGCGAAAAACTGGCTGCCTTGCAGGGCGCTTTTGGTGATCTTGTCGCGCAACCCTTTGAGGTCCCCCATGCCCATGCGGTCCAGCATGTGGCTGAAATAGGACGGCAACAGGTCCTTGAAGCGTTCGATGTAACTACCGATGTCCAGTTCACCGCTCTCGATACGCTGATACAGCGCGGCGCCTTCCTGCACCAGCAAGGTGCTTATGATGATTACCGGCACAATCGCGATGACCACGCAAAGGAACAAGGTGATGAATGCGGCGAGGTTTCGGCGGAATTTCAGGCGCATGAGCAGGCGGCGCTGCAGCGGTGCGAACAGGATGCCGAGAATGACCGCCCAGAAGATGGCACCGTAGAACGGTACGAGAATCCAGAAAAAGGCGAGCGTGACCAGCGTCAGAAACAGCAGCAAGGATCTGTTTTGCAGCGTGTGCTCGTTCATGGCAGGTCCTGGGCATTAAAGCGCCGGGCAAAGCGGTGCGCTTTAAAGCTTAGTCAACTGCTTGGGTGAATTAGATCCCCTGGCGGTTGAAGGTCCTGCGGACCTATCGCGGGCAAGCCCGCTCCTACAGGGAGCAGGCTTGCCTAATCACCTGATTACAACACCATCGCCGCCACCCAGCCAAACGCCAGGAGCGGCAGGTTGTAGTGCAGGAAGGTTGGCACTACGGTGTCCCAGATGTGGTGATGCTGGCCATCGACGTTCAACCCCGAGGTCGGCCCCAGGGTCGAGTCCGACGCCGGCGACCCGGCATCACCCAGGGCACCGGCGGTACCGACGATACAAACGATCGCCAACGGTTCGAAGCCCAGTTGCACACACAAGGGCACGAAAATCGCCGCCAGGATCGGCACCGTCGAGAACGACGAGCCGATGCCCATGGTCACCAACAGCCCCACCAACAGCATCAACAACGCACCGACACCTTTGCTGTGGTCGATCCAGGCCGCGGAGGCCTCGACCAGGCTGCGCACTTCACCGGTGGCTTTCATCACTTCGGCGAAACCCGATGCGGCGATCATGATGAAACCGATCATGGCCATCATCTTCATGCCTTCGGTGAACAGGTCATCCGTCTCACGCCAGCGCACGATGCCCGACAGCGAGAAGATCACAAAACCGGCCAGCGCGCCGATGATCATCGAATCCAGCCACAACTGAATGATAAATGCCGACGCAATGGCACCCAACGCAACCAATAGGGTCACCGGGTTGTAGCTGACCGCCACCTGCTCGACCTGTTCGATCTTCTCCAGGTCATACACGCGTTTCTTGCGATAGCTGATGAATACCGCGACCAACAGGCCGAATACCATGCCCGCCGCCGGAATCGCCATCGCCTGGGTGATGTTCACCCCACTGACATCCACGCCACTCTTGCTCACGTTGGCCAGCAAGATCTCGTTGAGGAAGATATTGCCAAAACCCACCGGCAGGAACATGTAGGGCGTGATCAGGCCGAAGGTCATGACGCACGCCACCAGGCGCCGGTCGATTTGCAGGCGGGTCAGCACATACAGCAACGGTGGTACCAGCAGCGGAATAAAAGCGATATGGATGGGCAGGATATTTTGCGAAGAAATTGCCACGACCAACAGCAGGCTGATCAGCAGCCATTTGACTTTGCCAGTCTTGGCACTGTGCTGGCGGTCGACCAATGCCAGGATCTTGTCGGCCAGGGCATGGGCAAGTCCGGACTTGGCGATGGCCACGGCAAACGCACCCAGCAACGCATACGACAAGGCAACCGTGGCTCCCCCGCCCAAGCCGCCATTGAACGCCTTCAATGTGCCCTCGATACCCAGTCCTCCAACCAGGCCACCCACCAACGCGCCGATGATCAATGCAATGACCACATGCACGCGCGACAGGCTCAGCAGCAACATGATGCCGACCGCTGCAATAACGGAATTCATTCTGTGTAACCTCTTGAAACTATTAGCTCAAAACACTGGGCAGGTCGTTGCAACAACAGCGACAAGAAATTGATTCATTGACCTGTAAGACAGTGTGCCCTGGCGAAGGGCGCACACTCTGAAGCACCCAGGGCGGTATGTCAAAGCCAGAGGGCGCAAGGCTTGCGTGAGGTCGCGAGGTTGACCGTTATCGACGCAGACACGTTTGCAATTGGCGCGATGACAATGCCGGGAAGTTCGACCTTTATAGGGGGGCGTTAATAGCGACTTAATTACCCCGGATCAATAAAGAAATCTTCCGGTTTGCCGTTAAACACAGCAGCCTTCGTGTTTATCGTTCAAGGGATTTCACCATGTCGCTCAGACAACTTTCCATCCAATGGAAGATTACCCTGCTTGCCGGACTTTGCCTGTTGGGCATCGTCACCCTGCTGGTCGGCCTCTCGTTGTACCGCATGGAGCACAACTCGGCGCTGGTCAAGGCCAGCAGCATGCAGATGCTCACCGAAGCGGCCCAGGCACGCATCGAGTCTCAGGGTGAAGTGCAGGCCCTGAGCATTCGCCGCCAATTCATGGATGCCTACCAATATGGCAACGGCTTCTCGCGCCAGGTGCTGTTTCTGCGCGAACAGGCCGAAAAACGCTTCCTCGATGCCTTCGACCTGCGCGAAGACATGACTCGCCAGGTCAAGGCTGCCCTGCAAGCCAACCCGCAATTGCTTGGCCTGTCACTGGTGTTCGAGGCCAATGCCCTCGATGGCAAGGATGAATTGTTCGCCAACCAGGACGCCCTGGGCAGCAACGAAAAAGGACGTTTCTCCCTGTACTGGTCGCAACCAACACCCGGCAAGCTGACGTCCATGTCCCTGCCGGAGCGCGATCTGGCCGACATCAGTGCCGGTCCCAGCGGCCAGGCCAATAACGCCTGGTTCACTTGCCCACGCAGCACGCTCAAGCCTTGTGTGATCGAGCCCTACTTCTATGAAATAGATGGCCAGAACGTGCTGATGACCAGCATCGTGTTCCCGCTGTTAGCCGACGGCAAGGTCATCGCGTCGCTCTCGGTCGATATCAACCTCAACAGCCTGCAGGCCATGAGCCAGGCCGCCAGCCGCAGCCTCTACGAAGGCCAGACCAACGTCAGCATTCTCAGCCCGGCGGGTGTTCTGGCTGGTTACAGCCCCGATGCCAGCAAGCTGGCCAAGCGCCTGGAACAGGTCGACAGCGCCAAGGGTGCCGAACTGGTGCGGTTGCTGGGTGATAGCAAGAACCTGCACAGCCTGCACCATCAGGCGCGCCTGAAAATCCTGGCCTCGTTCACTCCCATCCCCGATAGCAAGGCCTGGGGTGTGCTGCTCGATGTACCGCAAAGCACCCTGGTCGGCCCAGCCGAAGCCCTGAAAGCTGAACTGGACCAACGCAACACCGCCGGCACCCTGATCGAACTAGGCCTGGGCCTGTTGGCCGCGGTCATCGGGTTGCTGCTGATCTGGCTGATGGCGCGCAGCGTGACCCGGCCTATCCTCGGTGTTGCCCATATGCTGCAGGATATCGCCAGCGGTGAAGGCGACCTGACCCGTCGCCTGCACTATGACAAACGCGATGAACTGGGTGAGTTGGCCGGCTGGTTCAACCGCTTCCTCGACAAATTGCAGCCGACCATTGCCCAGGTCAAACGCTCGGTTCAGGACGCCCGCGCAACCGCCGACCAATCGGCGGCCATTGCCAGCCAGACCAGCGCCGGCATGGAGCAGCAATACCGTCAGGTCGATCAGGTGGCCACTGCCTCTCACGAAATGAGTGCCACGGCCCAGGACGTTGCCCGCAGCGCCGCCCAGGCGGCGCAGGCCGCACGTGACGCAGACCAGGCTACTCGCCAGGGTCTGGCGGTGATCGACCGCACTACTGCCAGCATCGACCTCCTCGCTGCCGACATGAGCACGGCCATGGGCCAGGTCGAAGGCCTGGCCGCGAGCAGTGAAAAAATCGGCTCGGTACTGGAGGTGATCCGTGCCATCGCCGAACAGACCAATCTGCTGGCCCTCAACGCCGCCATCGAAGCGGCCCGTGCCGGCGAGGCCGGCCGTGGCTTTGCCGTGGTGGCCGACGAAGTGCGCAACCTGGCCCGGCGTACCCAAGAGTCGGTGGAAGAAACCCGCCAGGTGATCGAGCACCTGCAAGAAGGCACCAAGGTCGTGGTCGGCGCCATGGGCAACAGCCATCGCCAGGCCAACGGCAGCGTCGAGCAGGTCAGCCAGGCAGTGACCGCATTGCGCCAGATTGGCGATGCGGTGACGGTCATTACCGACATGAACCTGCAGATCGCCAGCGCGGCCGAAGAACAAAGCGCCGTGGCTGAGGAGATCAACAACAACGTGGCGACCATTCGCGATGTGACCGAATCACTGTCCGGTCAAGCCAACGAGTCCGCGCGCGTGAGCCAGGCGCTCAACAACCTGGCCAACCAGCAACAGGGCCTGATGGACCAGTTCCGCGTCTGACCTGCCCCTCTCGTGCTTGTGCTCACGCGCAAGCACGAACGTTCACTGCCGTGCGGACATCCTTGCCGGCAGTTCGATGGTGACCCGCAAGCCACCCAGCGGGCTGTCCTGCAATGCCATCTGCCCGCCCCACGCCTCGACGATATCACGCACGATCCCCAGGCCAAGCCCATGGCCATCGACCAGCTCATCCAGCCGCGCACCACGATTGAGCACGGCATGGCGCGAACCTTCGGGAATGCCCGGGCCGTCATCGTCGATCCACAGTTGGTAGCCCTGGTCTTGGGCATTGATCGTCAGGTTGACTTCGGCGTCGGCCCATTTGCAGGCGTTGTCGAGCAAGTTGCCAAGCATCTCCAGCATGTCTTCGCGATCCCAGGGCAGCAGCAAGCCGTGTTGCGTCGAGTGCGTCAGCTGCAAATGATCGCCGTGGATCATGTTCAGCGTCGACAGCAAGGCTGGCACTTCGGTATCGCAATCGAATTGCGCGCCGGGCAAGGCATCACCCGCCAGCCGGGCACGGTTCAGTTCTCGGCCCAGGCGTTGCTGGATCTGCTCCAGCTGTTCGCGCAGCTGCGGCACGTCACGCATGCGCTCACTGGCAGCAAGGCTCAGCAGTACCGCCAGCGGTGTTTTCAGGGCATGGCCGAGATTACCCAAGGCATTGCGCGAGCGCTTGAGCGTATCTTCGGTATGGGCAAGCAAATGATTGATCTGCGCCACCAGCGGCTCCAGCTCCACCGGCACCTGAGTATCGAGTTGCTGGCGCGTGCCCTGCTGTAATTGGGCGATCTGTTCGCGCGCGCGTTCCAATGGGCGCAACGAACGCTTAACGATCAGGCGTTGCAGGACCAGAATCAGAATCAACGCAGCCAGCCCCAGCCCCATGCCGATCTGTTGCATGCGCCGGAAGCCGTTGCGAACCGGCGTGTAATCCTGTGCCACGCTGATGGAAATGGCCTGCCCCATGCGCCGATAGTCGCTGCGCAACACCAGCAACTCCTGGCCTGCTGGTCCGAGGGGCAGATCGGTGTACAACCCGGGAGCCTCCGGTTGCGGCATTGCAAGGTCCCAGAGCGAGCGCGAACGCCAGTTGCCACCAGGGAAATCAATGCGGAAATAATGGCCCGAGAAGGGTCGGTCATACGTGGCGGAAACCCGTTGTTCGTCCAGCTCCAGGCCATTGGGCCCTCGTACCAGGGCCACCAGCAGGCTCTCGCTTTCATCGCGCAGGCCCGCTTCCAGATACCGTTGCAAGCCAGCTTCAAACAGCCACAGGCTAAGCTGCGCCACGCCCAGCCCAATCACCACCAGGACAACGATCAATCCCAGGCTCAAGCGGGCCTGGATCGATTTCACTTCACCGCCCCACAGAAGACGTAGCCCTGCCCGCGCCGGGTTTCGATAACACTGCGGCCCAGCTTGCGGCGCAGGTGGTTCACATGAACTTCGAGTACGTTGGAGTCGCGCTCGGTTTCACCGTCATACAAGTGCTCCGCCAAGTGGGCCTTGGAGAGGATCTGCTCGGGGTGCAGCATGAAATAGCGCAATAGCCGGAACTCCGCTGCGGTCAGTTGGATGTCGACGCCATCGCGACTGATACATTGGCGCCCTTCATCCAGTTGCAGGCCTGCCGACTCCAGTGTCGGCTGGTTGGCCAGGCCCTTGGCCCGGCGCAGCAGCGCCTGGATACGCAACTGCAGTTCTTCAGGGTGAAAGGGCTTGGTCAGATAATCGTCGGCACCGGCTTTCAGGCCCTCGATACGTTCGGCCCAGGAGCCCCGTGCAGTCAGGATCAACACCGGCGTCTGCAACCCGCCGCTGCGCCATTGGTGCAAGACATCGAGCCCGGGCAGCCCTGGCAGGCCCAGATCGAGAATGATCAAGTCATAGGGTTCGGTACTGCCCTGATAGACCGCATCGCGGCCGTCGGCCAGCCAGTCGACGGCATAGCCCTGGCGGCTCAAACCGGTTTGCAGTTCATCGGCCAGGGGAACATTGTCCTCGACCAGCAACAAGCGCATCAGTCATCTTCCTTGTCTTTGATTAACTGTCCGGTAACGGCATTGAGTTCAAGCTCGCGCACGATGCCGTCGGTGGTCAACAGCTCCACTTCATAGACGTAGATAGCGTCTTCCTCTTCCAGTTCGGCCTCCAGCAGCTTGGCACCGGGATAACGGTCCAGCGCGTTGTGCAGGAGCTGCTCGAGGGGCAGGATGACACCCTGTTGCCGCAGCCGCAGGGCCTCATCCTGATCCAGGTCACGGGCCATCGCCAGCGAGCAGAATGCCAGCAGACCGATGATCAACAGGTCCCTCGTCGCCCCTCTCATTTATGTATCCTGATGATCCTTGAGTACCGCACCATTGCTGGCATCGAGTTCCAGGTCCCACTCCACACCCTGGGTATCGCGCAGCTCGACCTGATAGATGTACTTGCCGTATTCCTGCTCCAGCTCGGTCTCATGAATGGTCGAGCCCGGGTGCTTGGCCAGGGCCGCGGCGTTGAGTTTCTCGAACGACTGAATGGTGCCGGCATCGCGCAGCTTGAGTGCTTCATCCGGGCCCAGGTCTTTGGCCTGGGCGATACCGGCGGTCATTGCAAGGGCGGCGGCAGTGATAAAGGCAGTCATGGTTTTCATCGTGAGTCTCCGTTGAGAAGTGCTTGTCTACGGGACTCAGCATATCGAGTGCATCTTAATTCAAGCTGAAAATGGGCGATGCCATGATAGCTGAATAATCCCTGCATTCCTTTGAGTCCATTTGGCACGCTCCTTATAATCGCGCGATCAGTGATTGAGGCCGATATGAGCGCTATCCACATCAAATCCCCTGCCCTGACATTCAAGGCCGGCAAACGGGCCCTGCAACGCATCCGCGAGCGCGGGCTGAGCCCGGCGGATGTCGGGATTATCCCGGGTGCTGCTGGTGGCCCCAAGGCCCTGGGCATTCAAGGGCTGGACCTGGCCCTGTTCGGCGAATGGCTACCGCGGGTCGCACGCGAACGTTCATTGATTGGCGCCTCCATCGGCTCCTGGCGCTTTGCCAGCGCCTGCCTGCCCGATGCCGCACATAGCTTGCGGCGCTTGGGCGAACTCTACACAGCACAACGTTTTGCCAAGGGCGTGACCATGGCCGAGGTCAGCCAGAGTTGCCAGCGCATGCTCGACGAGCTGCTCGACGGCCATGACGCCCGCATCCTCGATAACGCTCATTACCGCCTGAATATCGTCGTGGTCAAAAGCCATGGCCTGCTGGCGGCCGACCATCGCGCCAGCCTGGGCCTGGGGTTGAGTTCCGTAATCGCCAACAACCTGATCGGCCGGCCACGGCTGGCCCGGCATTTCGAGCGAGTGATCCTGCATGACGCCCGCCTGATGCCGCCGCTGCAGACGCTGACTGACTTTCCTTCGCGCTTTCTCACGCTGGATACCAGAAACCTGCGCCATGCCTTGCTGGCGTCAGGTTCGATCCCAATGGTGATGGAAGGCGTGCGGGACATTCCCGGCGCAGGCCCCGGTACTTTCCGTGATGGCGGCCTGCTCGACTATCACCTGGACCTGCCGTACAGCGCAGGCGATATCGTTCTGTATCCCCACTTTACCGACAAGATCATTCCAGGCTGGTTCGACAAGGCGCTGCCGTGGCGTCGTGGCAATCTGCAGCGCCTGCAAGACGTATTGCTGCTGGCGCCTTCCCGGGAATACCTGGCGGCCCTGCCCTACGGCAAGCTGCCCGACCGCAGTGACTTCAAGCGTTTTCTCGGTGATGACAATGCCCGCCAGACCTACTGGCGGCAAGCCATGGCTCAAAGCCAGGAAATGGGTGACGAGCTGCTCGACCTGATCGAGACTGGCAAGCTTGAACAACGGCTTCAACCGCTGCTATAGGGAATTGACCCGCCGGACAGCGCTTGCTGATAAACTGGCCGTCGGCATTACCTTTTCAGAGTCCAAGATACCGTGGAAATTTTCAAAGAATTCACTTTTGAAGCAGCCCATCGCCTCCCCCATGTCCCGGCCGGGCACCAGTGCGGCCGTCTGCATGGCCACTCCTTCAAGGCTGCAATCTATATCAGCGGGCAAGTCGATCCACATACCGGCTGGATTCGCGATTTTTCCGAACTGAAGGCTATCTTCAAGCCGTTCTACGATCAGCTCGACCACAATTACCTGAATGACATCCCTGGCCTGGAAAACCCAACCAGCGAAAACGTCGCCAAGTGGATCTGGGACCAGCTCAAGCCGCTGTTGCCGGAATTGTCGAAGGTGCGTATCCATGAGACCTGCACCAGTGGCTGCGAGTATTACGGCGACTGAATGTACCGGCATAAAAAACCACCTGCGCAGGTGGTTTTTTTTCGTCTGTATTATCGCACCACAATCCCTGTAGGAGCTGCCGCCAGGCTGCGATGGTCTGCTCAGCAGCCCCGGCATTCCAATGTTGGACGAAGGTCCTGGCGGCCCTTAACGCCGCCTGGCGGCAGCTGCTACGGGATGCGGTGCAGGCCGGTTTTTTTCGCGG
>RCUR01000532.1_pt1 | contig 13597 bp, 14 predicted proteins | sample 2166151 | NCBI WGS metagenome assembly RCUR01 (sample SAMN09932785, study PRJNA488358) | compost metagenome | isolation source: compost soil in an enriched community | place: Germany: Experimental Botanical Garden
AAGCGCCAAACGATTCATCTTCATCTCGAATCCCTCTTGAAGGCTGGTTGAGACCTTCACTCTAGTCCCGTGGAGAGCAACTGCGGCCAGCTGACGGAAATGTAATCCGCCGCTCAGCTCGCGGTAAGCCTTGTCCAACTAGGATGTTGGAGGACACTGGAGGTTTAGAGCATGCCCACCACCCCACCAGACCATCATTCGCACCCCGCCGCCGAATACACCTGCCCCATGCACCCGGAAGTCCGCCAGATAGGCCCGGGCACCTGCCCCAAGTGCGGCATGGCCCTGGAGCCGGTGCTGCCCGAGCTGGAGGAAGAGGAGAACCCGGAGCTGAAGGACTTCACCCGGCGCTTCTGGTGGACCCTGCCGCTGACCGTGATTGTCACCGCGCTGGCCATGGCCGGCCACCAGTTGCAGCTGTTCCACGGCACCACGCAGAACTGGGTGGAGCTGGCGCTCTCCAGTCCGGTGGTGCTGTGGGCCGGCTGGCCGTTCTATGTGCGCTGCGCGAGATCCATCGTCACCCGCACCCCCAACATGTGGACGCTGATCGGCCTGGGCACCGCCGCCGCCTATCTGTACAGCGTCGCCGCCACCCTGGTGCCCGGCGTGTTCCCCACCACCTTCGTGCAGGACGGGCGCATCGGCGTGTATTTCGAGGCGGCGGCGGTGATCATCTCGTTGACCCTGCTCGGCCAGACCCTCGAGCTCAAGGCGCGCTCGCAGACCTCCGCGGCAATCAAGGCGCTGCTCGGCCTGGCGCCGAAGACCGCGCGGCGAATCAATGCCGACGGCAGCGAGGAAGACATCCCGCTCGGCCACGTGCACGGCGGCGACCACCTGCGCGTGCGCCCGGGCGAGAAGGTGCCGGTCGACGGCCGGGTGCTGGAGGGCGAAAGCGCGGTGGACGAGTCGATGCTCACCGGCGAGCCGCTCCCGGTCAGCAAGCGCGCCGGCGACGCACTGATCGGCGCCACCCTCAATCGCCACGGCAGCCTGGTGATGGAGGCGCAGAAGGTCGGCAGCGCCACCGTGCTCGCGCAGATCGTGCAGATGGTCGCTCAGGCGCAGCGCTCGAAGGCGCCGCTGCAGCGCTTGGCCGACGTGGTCGCCGGCTGGTTCGTGCTGGTGGTGATCGCTATCGCCATGCTCACCTTCATCGGCTGGGGGCTGTGGGGACCGCAGCCGAGCTGGGTGTTCGGCCTGATCAACGCGGTGGCAGTGCTGATCATCGCCTGCCCCTGCGCTCTGGGCCTGGCCACGCCGATGTCGGTGATGGTCGCCACCGGCAAGGCCGCCGGCAACGGCGTGCTGTTCCGCGACGCGGCCGCCATCGAGCATCTGCGCCGCATCGACACCCTGATCGTCGACAAGACCGGCACCCTCACCGAAGGCCACCCAGCCTTCCACAGCGTCGAGGCGGCAGCCGACTTCGAGGCCGACGAGGTGCTGCGCCTGGCCGCCAGCCTCGACCAGGGCAGCGAGCACCCGCTGGCCCAGGCCATCGTCGAAGAGGCCCGCGAGCGCGAGCTGCAGCTGAGCAAGGCGCAGAACTTCGAGTCGGCCTCGGGCATCGGCGTGCGCGGCCAGGTCGACGGCCGCCCGTTGCTGCTCGGCAACACCACGCTTCTCGAGGAAGCGGGCGTCGATGTCGAGCCCCTCAGGGAGCAGGCCGAAGCCCTGCGAGGCGAGGGTGCCAGCATCATGTATCTGGCGGTGGGCCAGCGCCTCGCCGGCCTGCTGGCGGTGGCCGATCCGATCAAGGCGACCTCCCGGCAGGCGGTCGAGCGCCTGCAGGCCGATGGCGTGACCGTGATCATGGCCACCGGCGACGGCCTGACCACTGCTCGCGCGGTGGCCCGCCAGCTCGGCATCGAGGAGGTGCACGGCGAGGTCAAACCGCAAGACAAGGAGCGCCTGGCCGCCCGCCTGCAGCAGGAAGGCCGCCGCGTGGCGATGGCCGGCGACGGCATCAACGACGCCCCGGCACTGGCCCGCGCCGACGTCGGCATCGCCATGGGCACCGGCACCGACGTGGCGATGAACAGCGCCCAGGTCACCCTGGTCAAGGGCGACCTGCTCGGCATCCTGCGCGCGCGCAGCCTGTCGGTGGCCACGGTGCGCAACATGCACCAGAACCTGACCTTCGCCTTCCTGTACAACGCCATGGGCATCCCGCTGGCCGCCGGCCTGCTCTACCCGCTGACCGGCCACCTGCTGTCGCCGATGATCGCCGCACTGGCCATGAGCCTGAGCTCGGTTTCCGTGGTGGGCAACGCCCTGCGCCTGCGCCAGGCGCGTATCGACTGAACACCCGGCGAACGGTGCGGACGGTGTTACAAGCCGCCCAGTCGCTTGGCGAAGGAGGCCGCATAGGCTTGGGAGCGAAAATGCAGAACAGGATCGTCGCTCGGGGCGATGCCATCGCTCATCACCAGCGGATCGAAGTTGATCTTTTCGCAGGCCGCGCCTTTCTGCGGCATCGCCGCGCTGAGGGTCAGGGTGCCGATCTTCACCTGCTCGCGATTCTCCGGCCAGGCCACGGTCGGGTTGTCCTCCGGGTCGCCGGGCGCGCCGATGGTCAGCACCATGTCCCAGCGCACCGGCCCCTGCTGCATCCGCTCGATCAAGCGCTGCTGGAGGAAATCCGCCGGCAAGGCGGCAAGCTCTTCGGCGGCGAGACGCTTTTCGCCGTCCTGCGGCACGAAGCGCCAACGCACCGGCGTAGTCCGGTTGTCCTGATTGATGAATCTGAACGTATGGATACCGAAGTAACTGCTGTTGGCAAAACTCGGCGGCGGGTTGTTCTCTTCGAGGAATTTCGCCTGCGCCAGGCTGTCCGGGTGGCTCGCTCTGAAGGCCTTGAGCTTCTCGGGGTCGGGTTTGCCGGTGGCGGGGTCGGGCTGCATGGCGACCATCAGGTCGAGAAAGGTCTTGGGCTGCGCCGCGCCGAACACGGGGGTGTTCAGCATCGTCATGTGCTGCAGGCGCCCCTCGCCCAGCGCGAACTCCAGGGCCATGCCGCGCGGGGATTTCGCCGTATCCGGCGCCTTCGGGTTGCCGCCGGCCAGCGAGAAGCGCGCGATAACCGGTACCGGCACTCCGGAAAACAGCGCCGAGCGCGAATAGGCCGCCCCGGCAGACAGGCCGACGAACTCGCCGGCCGCGCACGTGCCCTTGGTGTGATTGCGGCGCTCGCCCGGCGTGACGCCGAAGGCGCCCTCGAGGGCAGACACCACCTGTGGCCCCGTCACCTCGTCAGTTGCCGCCATGCAAAGCGGTGCGAACAAGGGCAACCCGGCGGCCAGCAGCAATGCCGGCATGCTGTTTCGGTACATATCCGCTCCTATGATGGCAACCCACTATGGGCCCACCATAGTGAAGTCGAACACGCGACACTCTGCTCGCGAGATCGGGGAGAGGCGTACGCTTGAGGTGAAACAGGCGCTTGACCTTGCCACGATGGAAAGGTCAAAGATTGCATCAGGGCCGGGCTGGACCGGCCAGCATCGAGGAGTCCACCATGAGCACCATCGAACTGAACGTTCAGGACATGACCTGCGGCGCCTGCGTCAAGCACGTCACCCAGGCCCTGAGTCCGCTGCCAGGTGTCGACACGGTCGAGGTTGACCTGCAGGCCGGCCGCGTGCGCGTCAGCGGCAGCCCGGACGACGCCGCGCTGATTGCCGCTCTGGATGACGCAGGCTACCCAGCGCAACTGGCCAGCCCGGCCGCCGCACCGGCTACCCCGAAAGCCGGCGGCTGCGGCGGCGGTTGCGGCTGCCGCTGATCCCTTTCCACCAGGAGTCTTTGATGAATAACCGACTGCGTATCGCGGCCCTCGCCGCCCTGCTGATCAGCGGCGCCGCCCAGGCCGCCGACACCCTGAGCATCGACGTGCACCGCGACGCCAACTGCGGCTGCTGCAAGGATTGGATCAAGCACCTGGAGGCCAACGGCTTCACGGTGAACGATCACGTCGAGCCGGACATGCACGCGGTCAAGCAGCGCCTCGGCGTGGCGCCGCGCCTGGCCTCGTGCCATACGGGGGTGATCGACGGCAAGTTCGTCGAAGGCCACGTGCCGGCGGCGCAGATCCTCGAACTGCGCCAGCGCCCTGATCTGCTCGGCCTGGCCGTGCCCGGCATGCCGGCCGGCTCGCCGGGCATGGAGTATGGCGACCGCAAGGATGCCTACCAGGTGATCGGCCTGACCAAGGCGGGCAACGACGAGGTAGTGGCGGAATATCCTGCCGGCCAGTAGCTCGAGCACGCAGGCAGCGAGTCCAGGTCGACCCGCTCATCACAACAGGGTGGGGCGATCCGGCAGCTCGTTGACCTGTTCGGCCGTTGCCGGGAAGTGCTCCACCATCAGGCGGGTCACCGCGCGAATCCCTTCCAGCGCACCCTCCTCGAAGCGCCCCTGGAGAAAGGCCTGTTCCATGATGTGACAGATGCTCTCCCACTCGTGCGTGCCGACCCTGGCCGCCATGCCCCGGTCGGCGACGATTTCGACGTCTCGATCGGCCAGCAGCAGGTAGACCAGCACGCCGTTGTTCTGCTCGGTGTCCCACACCCGCAACAGCGAGAACACCTCGAGCGCCCGCTCCCTGGCCGACTGCTGACGCAGCAGGCCGATTCTCGGCAGCGAACCCTCCACGGCGAAGCGGATCTGCCCGGCATGGCGGCGCTCGCTCGCGGCGATCTCCGCCTGGATCGCATCCAGCGCGCGGGGGGCAAAGGCCTGTCTCAGTTGCCAGGGCGTCATCAGCAGATGCCGGGCCAGGCGCTTGCAGTCGCTGATCACCATCGTCCCGATGCGCCACCGCCACCAAAACCGCCGCCACCGCCGCCGAAGCCCCCACCCAAGCCGCCCCTGCCGCCACCCAGGCCGCCGAGCCGGCCGGCGCTGCCACCGAGCAGGGTGAACACGAAGGCGACCAGACCCGCGCCCAGCGCAGCCGAGATCAGCCCGATGAGCAGCCAGGAAACCACCGCCACGCCAACACAGATCAGCCCGATGAGCAGCCAGGAAACGACCGCCACGCCAACACCGGTCAGCAGCGCCGCCGGCAAGCGCCCGAGGACCGCGCGCAGCACCCCGCCGAGCACGAACACCAGCATCAAGACAATCGGGATGAGCTGGGAAAACTCGCCGGCCATTTCGCCCACCGCACGCTCGGGCGCGGGCAGCGGCTCGCCGCTGACCACGCCGATCATGCGCTCGATGCCGGCATCGATGCCGCCATAGAAGTCGCCCTGCTGAAAGCGCGGCACGATGATTTCGCTGATGATGCGCTTGGCCGTGGCATCGTTCAGCGCCCCTTCCAGACCGTAGCCCACCTCGATGCGCAGGCTGCGATCGTCCTTGGCCACGATCAGCAAGGCGCCGTCGTCGACGTTTTTGCGCCCCAGCCTCCACTGTTCGACCACCCGCAGGGCGTACTGCTCGATCGGCTCCTCGCCGGTGGTCGGAACGATCAACACGGCCAGCTGGCTGCCCTTTTCCTTCTCGAACGCCTGCAGCTTCCCTTCGAGGGCCGCGGCCTGTGCCGGCGTGAGCGTCGCCGACTGGTCGGTGACCCTCGCGCTCAGGGGCGGTACCGCCACCGGCTGAGCCGCGACCGACAGGCTCGCGCCCAGGGCAAGCGCCACCAGCAGGACCCGCAGCGGCGCGAAGGCGCTCATCAGTAGCCCGGCTGCGGCTTGCCGCCTTGCGGCTGGGCCGGCGGGGTGGCGAAATCCACCGCCGGCGCCGTGGAAATGGCGCGCTCGTTCTCCACGCTGAAGTTGGGCTTGACCTTGTAGCCGAACACCATCGCGGTCAGGTTGGAGGGAAAGCTGCGCACCGTCACGTTGTACGCCTCCACCGCCTTGATGTAGCGGTTGCGCGCCACGGCGATACGGTTCTCGGTGCCTTCCAACTGCGCCTGCAGATCGCGGAAGATGGCATCGGCCTTCAGCTGCGGGTAGTTTTCCACCACCACCATCAGGCGCGACAGCGCGCCACTCAACTGCGCCTGGGCCGCCTGGAAGCGGGCGAAGGCCTCGGGATCATTCACCAGCTCCGGGGTGATCTGGATACCGCCGACGCGCGAGCGGGCCTCGGTGACCTGCTCCAGCACTTCCCGCTCGTGGGCGGCATAGCCCTTGACCGTGTTGACCAGATTGGGCACCAGGTCGGCGCGGCGCTGGTACTGATTGAGCACTTCGGACCAGCTCGCCTTGGTCTGCTCGTCGCTGGACTGCAGGGTGTTGTAGCCGCAGCCGGAGAGGCCTAGGAGCAACACGGCGAGCAGCAGGTTCCACAGTTTGTACATGAGCGTTCTTCCCGAATGAATTGGCGCTGCATGCAGGTATAGCAGGCGCTCGCGGCTTGAGGCGCCAGACCATCGCCCGGCGGCACCGGGCAGGGTCGGAATCTGGCGGCTAGTCGCTCCAGATCATGCGCAGATTTTCGAAGGCCTCGAACATCTGCCGATCCATCAGCTTGACCAGCTCGGGATCGAAGTGCCGGCCGGCCTGTTCGCGGATGAGCAACTGGGCCTCTTTGGCACTCCAGGCCTGCCTGAAAGGGCGAGCGGCACGCAGGGCATCGTAGACGTCGCACAACGCGACGATGCGCGCGGACAGGGGAATGGCATCGCCCTTGAGGCCCTGCGGGTAGCCGCTGCCGTCCCACTTCTCGTGATGATGGCGGGCGATTTCCGCCCCCAGTTGCAGCAGCGGATTGCCGGACGCGTCATTCAGGAAGTGGTAGCCCAGCTCGACGTGCTGGCGCATGGCCTGGGTTTCCTCCTCGTCGAGCGGACCCGGCTTGAGCAGGACATGATCTGGAATACCTACCTTGCCGATATCATGCATGGTGGCGGCCAGGCGAAACTGGTTGACCCATGGCGTCCGGCAGCCATAGGCACGGGCCAGCAGGGCGGCACTTTCGCCGATGCGGATCATGTGGTGACCGCTCTGGTTGTCGCGGTATTCGGTCACCCGCACCAGACAACGGATGACCATTTCCGTGGTTCTCTGCACTTCCCGGGTGCGCTCCTCGACGCGCTTTTCGAGCAGTCGACGCTCGTTGTCCAGCTCGATGCGGGTGAACCAGAGGCTGAGATGGTTGCGCAGACGCAGGAGCATTTCCTGGATGTCCACCGGCTTGCACAGGTAGTCGCTGACGCCGAAGTCCAGGGCACGGCGGCGGCTGTCGATATCGCGGTGGGTGGAAACCGCGATGATCGGCAGGCTCTCCGGCAGGTACTTGCGCAGCAGGCTGAGGATCTCGAGGCCGCCGGGCCGGGGGATGTCGAGGTCGAGCAGCAGCAGGTCCCAGGAGTTTTCCAGCAACCAAGGCAAGCCTTGGGCGGGGTCGCTGAACACACGGGGGTTTTTCAGGCCGGCCGCCTCGAGGGCGCTCGCCGGCAGGGTCAGGTTACCGCCCGCCGCCTCGAGCAACACGATATTGGACTGGCACAGGTGTTCGGGAATGTTCAGCATGGGGCTTCTGTCCTTTGAAATCGACCGCCGTTCTCCGTTTGCAGATTCTGGTTTTTCCGGGAGGGGGTCAAGCTGCCGGTAGAGTTCCGTCGACACGCTCGACACTTTTGCCCTTCCGCCCCTGCAAGGGCCATTGCAGACACGCCGCCGGCACGCACATACAGCGCAGGTTGCTTGGCCAAAACTTCCTCGCTGCCACACCGGTGCCGGCAAGCAGGCGCACCCGCCAGGCAGTACCCAAGCACTAGCCATCCGGCTCTCAGGTAGCGTTGTCCCTCGCACACAGCATGGCGAAGATGAGCCGGGGCGCACATCCAGACAGACCGGGAGTCGCGCCTGACGATCCAACCACTGCCCCAGGGGATCCCGTCATGACTCTGCCGTTGCTGTGCCGGCGGGTGGTGCTTGCCACGCCCCTGCGCCTGTTCTCTACCCTACCCCTGCTCGCTCTCCTGCTGCTGAGCGACGCGCCCGAGGCCCTGGCTCACGGCGTGGCCGAAGGCGACAAGGGCTTCATCCAGGAAAGCAGCGGGATGTTGCTGCTGCCCTTCGTCTACCTCGGCGCCAAGCACATGGTCACCGGCTACGACCACCTGCTGTTCCTGATCGGGGTAATCTTCTTCCTCTATCGCCTGAAGGACGTCGGACTGTACGTCACCCTGTTCGCCCTCGGCCACTCGCTCACCCTGCTCGCCGGCGTGCTGGGCGAAGTGCGCATCGACGCCCATGTCATCGACGCCATCATCGGCTTGTCGGTGGTGTACAAGGCCCTCGACAACCTCGGCGCGTTTCAGCGCTGGATCGGCTGCCAGCCGGATACCCGCCTGGCCACCCTGTTCTTCGGCCTGATTCACGGCTTCGGTCTGGCCAGCAAGCTGCTCGACTTCGAGCTGGGCGCCGACGACCTGGTCGCCAACCTGATCGCCTTCAATGTCGGCGTGGAGCTCGGCCAGCTGCTGGCCCTCGGCGCCATCCTCATCCTGATGGGCTACTGGCGACGTCGCCCCGGCTTCTGGCGCCATGCCTACGGTGCCAACGTCGCCCTGATGAGCGCCGGCTTCCTGCTGATGGGCTACCAGCTCAGCGGCCTGATCCTGTCCTGACGAGGAGTCGCCCCATGTTCAATCGTCATCGTCCCAGTCTCGATGAACTGCCGAGCAGCGCCCAGCTGCTGCGCTCCACCCTACTCGCCCTGGGCATCGCCAGCACCCTGCTGGTGACCGTAGTCCTACCCGCCGAATTCGCCCTCGACCCCAGCGGTGCAGGCCGCCTGCTAGGCCTGACGCAGATGGGCGAACTCAAGGCGACCCTGGCCCGGGAGGCCGCCACCGAGCCGGCGCAGCCGGCCCCGGCACCCGGTCCCGTGGCAGCCCCGGCCGCACCGACGACGGCCGCCCAAACACCAGCGAGTGCCGAGCAGCAGCATGAGGTCAACCTCGTCCTGCAGCCCAACGAAGGCACCGAGATCAAGCTGGAGATGAAACAGGGTGCCAAGGTCGCCTACCACTGGACGGCCAACGGTGACCGGGTGAACTACGACACCCACGGCGACCCGTACAACGCCCCGCGCGACTTCTACCACGGCTACGGCAAGGGCAAGCAGGCGCCCGAGCAACAGGGCGAGCTGGTCGCCGCCTTCGACGGCCGGCATGGCTGGTACTGGCGCAACCGCAGCGACCAGCCGGTGAAACTCACCCTGCGCACCCGTGGTGACTACATCACTATCGAGCAGATGTTCTGAATCCAGCCGCTGGTATAGGCTTGCGCCTCATTGCCTACGGTCCTCGGGAATCGCCAATGAGCTGGATCATCACCAAATACGCTCTGACCGCTGCCGTGGTGGTCCTGGTGTCGGAAGCGGCCAAGCGCAGCGACCGCCTCGGCGGCTTCATCGCCGCCCTGCCGCTGATCACCCTGCTGACGCTGATCTGGCTCTACATCGAACGGCAGTCGGCGGAAAAGATCGCCAACCATGCCTGGTACACCTTCTGGTACGTCCTGCCCACCCTGCCGATGTTTCTAGCCTTCCCCCGACTGCTGGCCCGCATCGGCTTTTGGCCGACCCTGCTGGCCTGCGTGGCGATCACGGTCGTCTGCTTCGGTCTGTTTGCTGTTGTGCTGCGGCGGTTCGGCATCGCGCTGCTGTGAGAGTACCGCTGGGCGAGAGGTTGGAGCAGGGGTGCTCAGGAGAGTACCTATACGGGTTAGGCGGGCATGGCGCTTGATCGGTTGGCCCGGGAGCGTCGCTGGCGGCGCTCCGATTCAAGGCCATATTGCGCGGGAAGTTGCGGATCAAGTCGCGGCTGAGTGACCGACTCTATTTTTTTTCGGGGGTACCTTGAGCATCAAGGTAACTCATGCCCCAAGGTCCGGTTCCATGAATCTGCAGGATCGCACCTTCATTTTTAGTCTCGCCGTACATCGCCATTCCAGGGGGGACAATGAACAGGTCACCAGCATTGTATGACTTGGCCTTCGCAGAATCGAACTTGTCTCCGGTAGCAAAATTGAAAGACCCCGAAATGACGGTTACCCGCTCATACCCTGGGTGCGTGTGGACACCGATTACCAGGTTCGGTGGAAGCTTCAGGCGGAATGTAAGAGGTCCCGCCGTTTTCAAATCGCCTTCGATTACAGCGATCTGCGCGCCGGGTCCGACCGATGGCGCGTCGGTCCATTTGAGTTCGGACGCAGTGACCGAAATGAAACTGGGTCCCGCGGTCTGCGTATCCGCACAGACAATGGGAGCGGCAAGCGATCCCGTCGCCACCGCTACCACGACTGCAACACTGTTGACGATGTTCATGTTGTTTAGCTCTCGCTCGAGTTGAACCGAGGTTGGTTTGGGGCACTGAAGCATGATTCAACATTGCCACCGGCCCCGGGTTGGTCCGTCAACGATCAAGCGAACCTGCGAGCAAAAGCCTAGCTTTCGCTCGGCCGGCAAGCAAAGCGGGCGCAGTTGAGCGCAGCATCCTTCTGCCCACTATCCAAGGCTCTCGCCTTCCGCCTATCCAACCTGACAAAACTGTAATCTCCACCTCAGCTTCCCGACAGCTCGCCACCTTTATGGTGCACCCATACCAAAGGAGTTCCGCCCTGGGGCGGAGGGCATGGGGCGGCTCTGCGCGGGCGGCCTTCGACTGACTGGACATGAACAGCATGCAATCTGTGACTTCGCGACGAACCTTCATCAAGGGCTTGGCAGCCGGTGGCGTGCTCGCCGGCCTCGGCCTGTGGCGAGCGCCGGTGTGGGCGCTGGGCAGGCCCGGACAGCCAGGCGTGCTGGCCGGCACGCAGTTCGACCTGAGCATCGACGAACTGCCGGTCAACTTCACCGGCAAGACGCGCACCGCCGTGGCGGTCAACGGCAGCCTGCCGGCGCCGCTGCTGCGCTGGCGCGAGGGCGACGTGGTGACCCTGCGGGTGCGCAACCGCCTGAAAGAGGACACCTCGATCCACTGGCACGGCATCCTGCTGCCGGCCAACATGGACGGCGTGCCGGGCTTCAGCTTCGCCGGCATCGCGCCGGACGGAATGTACGAGTACCAGTTCAAGGTGAAGCAGAGCGGCACCTACTGGTACCACAGCCACTCCGGCTTCCAGGAGCAGCGCGGCCTCTACGGCCCGCTGGTGATCGACCCGCTGGAGCCCGAGCCGTTCCAGTACGAGCGCGACTACGTGGTGATGCTCTCCGACTGGACCGACGAGGACCCGGCGCGGGTGCTGGCCAAGCTGAAGAAACGCTCCGACTACTACAACCAGCACCGCCGCACGGTCGGCGACTTCATCCGCGACGTGAGCGACAAGGGCTGGAGCGACACCCTCAGCGAACGCTGGGCCTGGGCGCAGATGAACATGAGCCCGACCGATCTGGCCGACGTCAGCGGCGCCACCTACACCTACCTGCTCAACGGCCAGGCGCCGGACGGCAACTGGACCGCTCTGTTCCAGCCGGGCGAGCGCATCCGCCTGCGCCTGATCAACGCCGCGGCGATGAGCTACTTCGACTTCCGCATCCCCGGCCTCAAGCTCACCGTGGTCGCCGCCGACGGCCAGAACGTCGAGCCGGTGGAGGTCGACGAAATCCGTCTGGGCGTGGCGGAAACCTACGACGTGATCGTCACCCCCGATGGCAGTCAGGACGCCTATACCCTGTTCGCCCAGTCCATGGACCGCAGCGGCTACGCCCGCGGCACCCTGGCCGTGCGCGAGGGTTTGAGCGCGCCGGTACCCGAGCCCGATCCGCGTCCCGAGCTGAGCATGGCCGACATGGGCCATGGCGATCATGGCGCGCACGGCGGTGCCGACGCACACGCCAGCCATGGCGGCGCCGCTGCGGCGGCCGGTGCCATGGATCATTCCGCGATGAACCACGCCAGCATGAACCACGGCGCCGCGGCGCAGGGCGGGATGAACCCAGCGGCCATGACCGGGATGGATCACGGGCAGATGGCGGGCATGGACCACGGTAGCATGGCCGGCATGGACCACGGCACGACCACCGCCGCGGCCATCGCCATGCAGGGCCACCCGGCCAGCGAGGCCGGCAATCCGCTGATCGACATGCAGACCATGGCGCCCATCGCCAAACTGGACGACCCGGGCATCGGCCTGCGCGACAACGGTCGCCGCGTGCTGACCTACGCCGACCTGCGCAGCCGCTTCGCCGACCCGGACGGCCGCACGCCGAGCCGCACTCTCGAACTGCACCTGACCGGCCACATGGAGCGCTTCGCCTGGTCGATCGACGGGGTGGCGTTTGCCCACGCCGAGCCGATCCGCCTGAAATACGGCGAGCGCGTGCGCATCGTGCTGGTCAACGACACCATGATGCACCACCCCATCCACCTGCATGGTCTGTGGAGCGATCTGGAAGACGAACAGGGCAACTTCAAGGTGCGCAAGCACACCATCGACATGCCACCCGGCTCGGTACGCAGCTATCGCGTCACCGCCGACGCGCTCGGCCGCTGGGCCTACCACTGTCACATGCTGATGCACATGGACCTCGGGATGTTCCGCGAAGTCCGCGTCGAAGAATGAGGAGATACCCGATGATCGCCAACACCAAGCGCAATACCCTGTTCGCCGCCACCCTGACCATCGGCCTGCTGGGCGCCCTGCAACTGCCGCAGGCCGTGGCGCAGAGCGAACACGATGGACACCATCCGCAGTCCGCTCAGGCTGCCGGCAAGCAGGGCCCGTCCACCATGGGCCAGGGGCAGATGCCACAGGGCGGCATGATGGACCACAGCCAGATGAACCAAGGGCAGATGAATCAGGGCCAGATGATGGATCACGGCTCGATGGACCATGGCCAGACGATGCAGCAGATGCACGACCAGCACATGAACCACGGCCAGATGGATCACGGCAACATGGGCCAGGGACAGATGAACCACGGCAGCATGCCGCCGGCCAAGGCCGCGCCAAACACCCAAAGCACCAAGGATGGGAAAGATGGCCAGTAAGCTTCCTCTAGTTCTGGTCCTGAGCCTGGGCGCGACCAGCGCCACCCAGGCCGCTGAGCCGATGGACCACTCGGCCCATGCCGGCCATGGCCAAGCGGCCCCCGCCCTGCACGGGCACGACGGCCATCTCCGGCCGCCCGTGGCCCCGGCGGCATCCGGGCATGACATGCCGATGATGGACCATCGCAGCATGGACCACGGCCAGATGCCGCATGCACCCATGCCAAGCAGCGCGCACGACCACCATCCCACCGGCTACCCGGGCGCACCGGTGCCGGCACTGACCGACGCCGACCGTGCCGCCGCCTTCCCCGACCTGCCGCCACATGCCATGCACCAGGGCGGGACCAACTACCTGTTCTTCGCCGATCAGCTGGAATGGCAGGACGCCGACGAGGGCAGTGCGCTGAGCTGGGATCTGAGCGGCTGGATCGGCGGCGACATCGACCGCCTGGCATTCCGCTCCGAGGGCGAGCGGATCGACGGCCACACCGAGGAAGCCGAGCTGCAGCTGCTGTGGAGCCACGCCATCGGCCCCTGGTGGGAAACCGTGGCCGGCGTGCGCCAGGACTTCAAGCCCGGCTCGCCGCAGACCTGGGCCGCCTTCGGCGTGCAGGGCATGCCGCTGTA
>RCUR01000533.1_pt1 | contig 13585 bp, 15 predicted proteins | sample 2166151 | NCBI WGS metagenome assembly RCUR01 (sample SAMN09932785, study PRJNA488358) | compost metagenome | isolation source: compost soil in an enriched community | place: Germany: Experimental Botanical Garden
GGCCGTCGGAGGCCGGGTCGATGCCGACCATGGCGCCCATTTCCAGGTGCTGGCCGTTACGCAGGATCTTGATCATCAGGTCGGTGCCGATGTTGCCGGAGCCGATGATGGCGACTTTCAGTTTCTTGCTGGAACTCATACGGATTCTCCGTGGGCCTCGCCGAGAAGGATGACGGCCGGATCGAGCGCTTCGGCATACAGGCGTTCGACCTGGACGGCGCGCAGGCTCAGGGCCAGCCGCTGGTTGATGTAGCCCTTGTCGGTGATTTCACCGGCCGCCAGGCTGGGCGGCGAATCGAGGATCAGCAGGCGCACGGCATGCTGGGAGGAGGCCGGGAAATCCTTGGCCAGCGCCATCAGGCCGGCGCACAGGGCCAGACGAACGGCCGGCTGCTGGGCCAACTCGTCGACGCTCATGCTCGCCCCGGCATCGCCGGCCAGCGCACGCAGGGCCGGCGTCGGATACATCAGCGCGCCGATGAGATCCTGGTTGTGGCCGCAGATCACGCAGTCCTGGGCATAGGGCGCCAGGGCACTGACCAGGCGCGGTCGCAGGGTGCCGACCGACACCCAGGTGCCGGTGGTCAGCTTGAAGTCCTCGGTCACCCGGCCGTTGAAGGCGATGCCCTTCTCGGGGTGCTCGGGGTCGAGCAGGTAGCCGGCATCGCCGATCATGTAGAAGCCGTCGGCATCGAAGGCATTGGCGCTCAGGTCAGGACAGCCCAGGTACTCGCGGAACACCGACTCGCCGCGCACGCGCATCTCCAGCTTGTCGCCGGAGGGAACGAACTTGATCTCGATGCCGGGTACCGGCAGGCCAATGTTGCCCGGCCTGTCGAGGCGAAAATGCACGTTGGTCAGCACCGGCGAGGTCTCGGTGGCGCCCCACTCGCAGGTGAAAAACAGCGGCTGACTGCGTACCCGGGCGGCAACCGCACTGAGGCGATCCCAGCTGTTCTGCGGCAAGGCCGCGGCGGCGTAGAACAGCATGTCCAGACGCTCGAACAGGGCGCGAGCCAACTCCTCATCCCGCTCCAGATAGGGCAGCAGCACCTCGTAGCCACGCGGCACGTTGTAGAACATGGTCGGACGTACCGACTTGATGTTCTCCAGGGTCCGCTCGATCTGCCCCGGCATCGGACGGCCGTCGTCGATGTACAACGAGCCGCCGTGGCACAGGATCATGTTGAGGTTGTGGTTGGCACCGAAGGTGTGGCTCCAGGGCAACCAGTCAAGCACCACCATTTCGCGCTGGCCGAGGAAGCGCCAGCACTGAGCGATAGCCTGCTGGTTGGCGCATAGCATGCGTTGGGTGTTGACCACGGCCTTGGGCACGCCGGTGGAACCGGAGGTGAGCAGATAGCGGGCGTGGCTGTCGCCGTCGAGCCGGGCGAAGGCCTCCATCACCGCCGCGGTTTCCTGACAGTCGTACAGTTGCGCGAGAGGCAGCGCACCGGCGATTTCCTGGGCGTTGCGCGCAGCGATCACCGGGCACTGCGGGCGGGCATGCTCGATCGCGTCGAAATAGGCATCGCCGTCGTTGACGAAGATCAGTCCCGGCTGGAGCAGCTCGAGAATTGCCTTGAGCTTGGCGCAACCACCGGCGGTGTTGCGCGAATAGGCCACCGACACGGTCGCCACCGGGATGCCGACGTGCATCGCCGCCAGCGACAGCAGCGCATGGTCGATGTCGTTTTCCGACAGCACGACCAGCGGCCGGCCTATCGGCAGATCGAGATTCAGCAGGCTCTGCGCCAGCGAACCGACCTGCTGGCGGGCCTGGGCGTAGCTCAGGCGATACCAGTCGCCGTCGCGGCGCTCGGCGAGGAACACCCGCTCGGGGGTTTCCGCCACCCAGCGCTCCAGCCACTCGCCGACGCAGCGCGCATAGGGCTGCAGGGGATCGGGGGAACGCAGGACGAAACCGCCCTCTTCGCTACAGGGCTCGACCAGGACCCGCGGCGGGGCCAGTTGCGTTTCATCGGTGAAGAAATCGATCACGGGCATGACTCCCTGAGATCGGCCCCAGGCACGCGGGCCGCTCATTGCTTGTTGTTGTGTTCGTCGCGGGCAGGGGCACCGTGACGCCCCTGCCCTCCCCGCCTCACGCCAGGCGGGGGAATCTGTCCACTGCGTACTGCCCGCTCAGGCGAAGCGGCAGCCGACCTCGCCCAGGCGGGTCAGGCGTAGACGCAGGCTGTCGCCGGCAGCGACCTGCACCATCGGGCCGAGGGCGCCGGACAGCAGCACGTCCCCGGCCTGCAGCGGACGGCCGACCTGGGCCATGGTGCGCGCCAGCCACAGGCAAGCGTCCAGCGGGTTGCCCAGGCAGGCGGCGCCGACGCCGATGGCGGCCTGGGCACCGTTCTTCTCCAGCACCATGCCTTCCAGGCTGAGGTCCAGGGCATCCAGCTTGACCGGGGTCTTGCCGAGCACGTACAGCGCCGAGGAGGCGTTGTCGGCCACGGTGTCGACCAGGGTGATTTTCCAGTCCTCGATGGCCGAGTCGACGATCTCCAGCGCCGGCAGGACGAAGTCCACCGCGTTGATCAGCTCGCCCAGGGTGGTGTCGGCGTTGGGCAGGTCGCGGCCGAGCACGAAGGCGATCTCGCCTTCGGCCTTGGGCTGGATCAGGCGACTGCTGTCTATGGTGTCGCCATCACGATATTCCATGTCGGCGAACAGCATGCCGAAGTCCGGCTGGTTCACGCCCAGTTGCTGCTGAACGGCGAGCGAGGTCAGGCCGATCTTGCGGCCGACCAGGCGGCGACCCTGGGCCAGCGCGGCCTGGGTGTTGAGCTCCTGCACGGCATAGGCATCGGCCAGGCTGGCGATCTCGAAACGCTCGGAAATCCGGCAGCACGGGCGGCCGAGCTTGCGCGATTCGGCGAGAACGGAGGCAGCAGCCTGGAGGCGGTATTCGTCAGTCACCGGAAACTCCTCGGGAATGGAGATGAGTGGTTGGTTCAAAGCGCTTGCTCGAAACTGGCGCGGTAGCCCTGCTGCAGCTCGTCGACCAGCTCCGCTACGCTGTAGCGGCGCTCGATCTGGCCGACGCCCTGGCCGGCCGACCAGACGTGCTTCCACGCCTTGTTGGCGCTGGCGATGTTGCCGGAGAAGTCGATGCCGGCCTTGCCCTCGCCGGAAGGATCGATGCCGGCGCGCTCCAGCGACGGCTTCATCCAGTTGGCCAGCACGCCGCTGACCGCCTTGGTCGCCACCAGGTCGTCGATCGAGCTGTCCACCAGCATCTGCCGGTAGTCGTCCTCGACCAGGCTCTCGTGAGCGGCGATCAGGCGGGTGCCGACCACCACGAAGTCGGCGCCGAGCACCCGCGCGGCATGGATGTCGCGGCCGCTGGAGATGGCCCCGGCCAGGCCCAGCGGGCCTTTCCAGAACTTGCGCACCTCGGCGATGAAGGCGAAGGGGTTGTAGTTGCCGGTATGCCCGCCGGCACCGTTGCACACCAGGATCAGGCCGTCGACACCGGCATCGGCGGCCTTGCGCGCCATGGCCGGGGTGATCACGTCGGCCAGCACCACGCCGCCGTAGGCATGCACCTCGCTCAACACCCGCTTGGGGCTGCCCAGCGCGGTGGAGACCACCGGCGGCCGGTAGCGGCGCACCAACTCCAGCTCGTCATCGAAACGGTCGTAGCTGGAATGCACGATCAGGTTGAGCATCCACGGCGCCACGGCCTCGCCGGCAGCTCGGGCGCTGTCCAGTTCGTCGCTGATCTGCCCCAGCCACTGGTCGAGCTGCTCGACGGTACGGGCGTTGGGCGCCGGCATGCTGCCGACGATGCCGGCGCGGCAGCAGGCGGTGAGCAGCTGTGGGCCGGAAACCAGGAACATCGGTGCGGCCAGTACCGGAACCCGCAGGTCACGGAACAGGTTGAGGACATGCTGTTGCTGCGCGTTTAGCTCGGCGCGACTGCTCATGGTTGGACCTCTCGCTATTGTTGTTGGTCGCGAATCGGAGTTGCTTCAGGACTTGCTGTGCGGCCGGGCGCCAGCGCTGCGGATCTCCCAGCCACCATCGCTGTGGATGATGTTGGCGGTGGTCAGTCCGGAATCGCGGCGCGAGGCCAGCAGCACGTAGTGGCCGGTGTGGTCTTGCGGCTCGGCGATACGCTGCAGCGGCACCGCCTGGGCGGCGCCCTGCTCGAAACCGGGAATCTCGTTGAGCGGCACGCTGCGCTTGTTGAGGCCGTCGAGGCTCTTCATCGGCGTGTTGGTGGCCCCCGGGGCCACGCCGTTGACGCGGATGTCCGGCGCCAGCTCGTAGGCCAGCTGGCGAATCATCCCGACCAGCGCGTGCTTGGCGGTGACGTAGAGGATGCCGCCGCCGCCCGCGTAGAAGGCGCTGTTGGACAGGGTGAAGATCATGCTGCCGCGGGTCTCGCGCAGCGCCTCGGTGGCGCAGCGCGCGCCGAGCAGGTAGCCCTGCACGTTGATCGCGAACAGGCGCTGGAAGGCACTCTCGAAGTCTTCCGGGGCGATGCGGTCGAGACGGGTGAAGTAGTCGAACACCGCCGCGTTGCCGACGAAGGTGTCGAGCTTGCCGAAGGCCTCCAGGGTGGCGGCGACCGCCTGCTGGTTGTCCTGGTAGCGCGACACGTCGCCCTGCACGATGACGATGGCGTCGCCCAGCTCGTCCTTCAGCTGCTGCAGCTGATCCAGGTCGCGCGCCATCACGCCGACGCGCGCGCCCTCCTCCACGTAGCGGCGCACGATGGCGCTGCCGATCCCACCGGTACCGCCGGTAACCAGCGCCACCTGCCCTTCTAGCCAGCCCATGTCCGTCTCCTGTCAGAGGAAGGTGTTGATGTTCTTGCACAGCAACATCGCGTTGGGGATGAGGATCTTGCGCTTGAGCAGCTTGAGGCCCTCGGCCTCCAGGCGCAGCACGTCCTCGCGGCGGCCGGCGAGCTGGTAGTGCTCGTCCAGGCCACGGCTGCGGATGTTGACGAAGCAGGAGTGCACCCGGTATTCGCCCTCAACGTCGCCGGCGAACACCTCGATGTTGCTGATCAGGTGCACGTTGCGGGTCGGCGGGTTTTCCGCCCAGGCCGACGGCTGGTTGAAACGGTTCACCCGGCGCTTGAGGTCGCGCAGGCCGTCGTCGAACAGCGCCATGTGCTCGACGCTGTAGGTGCCGAGCTTGTCCTCGCGGCGGCGGTTCTCGATGCCGGGCATCCAGTAGTGGACGGCCTCGGACAGGGTGGCGAGCCAGTCCTCCCAGCACTCGTTGTCGAGCAGGCGCGCTTCGCGCAGGAGGAAGGCCTCGGCGGCGCGAGTTTCTTCCAGACTTACCAGTTGTTCATTCGGCAGGGTCATCGCTCTCTCCTTCTCAGCGCAGCTGGCCGTTGCGGTCGGGCACATCGGCCCAGCTCGGCGCCTTCAGCAGGTCCTTCCAGTACTGGTAGAAGGCTCGCGAGTTGGCCTCGTTGAGCTGGCCCTTGAACACGTTGCCCGGCAGGTCGGTATCGGTCAGGCGGGTGTTCATGCCCAGACCGACGTACAGGTCCTGGTAACGGGTGACCTTGCCGCGACTGGTCTTGGTGCAGTACTCCCAATTCTCGCCGTCGTCCATCTCGAACACGCCGGTCGGCGAGAAGGTCATCATCGCGCCGCGGCGCCACTTGTCCTTGACGTCCTGCGGGGCGTTCTTGTTGACGATCACCCAGGTGTACAGCTCGATCTTGTTGGGGCCGCGCGGCTGCCACACGCGCATGGTGTTCTGCCCCGGCAGGAAGGAAAAGTTGGGGAACAGGGTGAACGAGGACACCGCGCCCAGCATGCGCGAGCGGAACTCGCCCAGGCGCTCGGCAGCCTTCGGCGCCTGCAGGTGCAGGTACTTGTTGATGGCGCTCTCGCCCAGCACGGCGGCATTGCCGACCAGGTCGCGGGCGAATTCGTAGCCGTGCCCGTTCCAGTTGACCGACCAGGACTCGGGGAAGTCGCTGACCTGGGCCACCGCGCCGCCGAGCATGGCGCGGGCGGCGGAATCGTGGGTCCAGCCGGCGTGGAGGATGTCGCCGACGAAGTTTTCCGCGGCGATCTTCCAGTTGCACTCGATGGTCGAGCGGATGCAGCCGCCGGCGAACTCGGTGCCGCCCTCGTCATTGTCGAGGATCACGTCGAGGTACCAGGCCATCGGACCGAGATACTCGGCCAGGCTCGGCGCATCGGCGGCGAAGGTGGCGAACACCAGGCCCTTATAGCTGTCGACGCGGGCTTCACGCAGGCCGTGCTGCGACTTGTCGAAGGCGCTGTCCTCGTAGACACCCGACTCGTGCATGCCGCGCAGCGCGCCATCGGTACCGAAGGCCCAGCCGTGGTAGTTGCAGATGAAGCCGCGGGCGTTACCAGCCTCGGCGAAGCACACCTTGTTGCCGCGGTGCGGGCAGGCGTTGATCAGCACCTTGATCGAGGCATCCTTCTGGCGAACCACCAGCACCTCGTCCTCACCCATGGTGGTGGCGATGTAGTCGCCGGCCTTGGGAATCTGCGATTCGTGGGCGACGAACAGCCAGCAGCGGGCGAAGATCTTCTCCAGTTCCTGCTCGTAGATGTCGCCATCCCAGAAGATCTTCCCGGACATGCGCCCGGCTTCCATGTCGCACAGTTTGTCGAGGTTCGGCAGCGCCGGGGAAGCCTCGATGGGCTTCAGTTTTATTAGGTTGTTATCCATGGGGCACTCACAAGGCATTCGGGAAATTCACGGGGCTGGTTCAGGCCAGGTCGGCGGCCAGCGCTTCTTCGGCCTCTTTCGCCACGTCGGCGAACACTTCTTTGTCGGTGACGATGATCTGGTAGGTTCTCAGGTGCTTCTCGCAGGGGAAGGTCACCGCCTCGCCGGTACGCACGTCGAACTGACCCCAGTGCACCGGGCAGGTGATCAGGCCGTCCTCCAGGTCGCCTTCGGCCAGGGACGCGGTGGCGTGAGTGCACAGGTCGGCGGTGGCGTAGTACTGACCTTCGAGGTTGTAGACGCAGATGTCGCCCACTTCGGCGTTGGGTACTTTCTTCAGCGAGCCGGGGGTCAGCTCGTCACGCTGGCAGAGGAGAACTCGAGTCGTCATTGCGCACTCTCCTGGGAAAACAGTTGCAGGAAACCGAGGCCGGTCACCCAGGCAGGGACGGCCTCGTAGGCGATCACCTCGCCACGGGGATTGGGGACAGCGGCCATGGCGCAGGCGAAGTTGCGGATTTCCATCGCGCCGTTGCCGCCGCGCTCGAGAATGTCCGCATCGTCGTAGGCGCACAGCGCAGCGAGATCGCCGTTGACGCCGTGGGCGAGAATCTCGCGGTCGAACTCCTCGTTGACCCGGCCCGACTCGACGGTGCCGACCCAGTGGCTGATGCCGCCACTACCGATGATCACCACGCGCTCGTCGGCGTCGAACGACTCGACGGCGGCGCGGATCTGCCGACCTAGTTCGCCGGCACGCTTGAACGAGATGTACGGATCGACGCCGCAGGCCAGGTACACCGGGATGGTCGGGATGCTGCGCCCGAGCATGCGCTCGGCAGCCTGTACGGTGAGCTGGTGCGGAATCGCGAAGGAGTGCTCGACGCTGAAGCTGCGCGCCACGGTCCAGTCGATACCCTGCGTCTCGCCCTCGGCAACGATGTGCTGGGCCAATGCCTGATGGTTACTGATCACCCCGCGCTTGAGACCCGGCAGGGCCTCGATCGGACCGTCCACGTCGCCGTTACCGATCAGGTAGCGCGGCAGACACTGGGTGCCGAACAGAATGTAGTGGTCATTGCCGACGATGATCGCCGCGGTAGCATCCAGCTCGGCCATGCGCCGGGCGCAGACCTCGTAGGCGCCCCAGACGTTATCGCGCTGCTCCTGCGGCGGCGCGTCGGGCGCGACGAACATCACCGGGTCATGCGGCATCCAGAAACCGCCAACGATCTTGCCCATGACTTACCCCTTCAAAGCAGCCGAAAAGGCTGCGCGTTGTTCATCGGATGCACCCAGACGCTCCTTGTACAGAGCCATGTCGCGAGTGGGGGACAACTCCTGCCAGAAGCCCATGGTCAGCATCGGGTTGACGCCCAGGCGCTGCAGCGCGCTAACGTCGAACTCAACAACCATCTGCCGTTCTTCCTCGCTCAGATCAAAGCGAGCGAGGAACTTGCCGGCATCCGCGCGGAAGCGCTCCTTGGCAGCGCGCTCCACGGATAGCTGCCACAAGACCCTTTCCAGTACGTTTCTGCTCATGGCGGCTCACTCGCTCAGGAAGTCGCGGACCAGCGCGACGAAGCGGCGTGGCTGCTCGCTCTGTACCCAGTGGCCGCAGCGGCCGAACAGGTGCAGGTCGGCATCCGGCACGGTGTTGGCGATGAGCAGGCCGCACTGCGGCGGCACCACGCGATCTTCGCGACCGTGCACCACCAGGGTCGGCGCGGTGATCTTGGCCAGGGCGCCAGCCGGGAAGCCCTTGACGATGGTTTCGCCTTCGGCGGCCGGCTGCGGGATCAGCTTGCGCAGGGCTTCCTGGGCGCCGGGACGTGCGCTGGCTTCGAAGCGGGACCGCACCAGCTCCGGGGTGATCAGCGACTTGTCGTAAGGGAACAGCTGCATCAGCTGCTCCATGTTTTCCAACGACGGCTCGTATTCCCAGGCGCCACGCAGGCCCGGGGTCTGCACGAACTCGCCGGCCGGGGTGCCGAGCAGCACCAGCTTGTTGACGCGCTCGGGGGCGAACACTGCCAGGCCGATGGCCAGGGCCCCACCGAAGGAGTTGCCGACGAAGGAGGCCTTCTGGATGTCGAGAGCGTCCATGATGCCGACCAGATGGCTGACCCACAGCTTGATGTCGTACTTGGTGCCGTCCTTGAACTCGGTGAAACCGAAGCCGGCGATGTCCGGAACGATCACGCGCCACTGGTCGGCGAAGGCCGGAATGGTTTTCGACCAGTTGGTCCAGCCCGAAACGCCCGGGCCCGAGCCATGCAGCAGGAACAGGGCTTCGCCCTCACCGGCTTCGTGGTAGTTGGTCTGGTGCCCTGCTGCCAGCAGTGTCTTGCCTACGCCTTCCATTACGGCCTCCGGTTCTTGTACTTGGATACAGATACGTATGTGTATGCTAGGAGCGAAATTGACTTGCGTCAATAGTTTGGAAAACACAACTGTATCCTTGCCACTGGAGGTCAGCGCCGCAGCAAGGCCCCATCCATGGGCAGCCCGAAGCCATCCCGTAAATCCTTGCATGCCTGACTACGACGATGGTCTAACCCGCACAAACAAAGAGCGCCCATGGTTACGACCATGGGCGCTCTTGGCTTTGAACGACCTGAGCTATGCCAGGCGCGAGCTATCGCCAGCATCAGCCCGGCTACTCAGCCACTTGTCCGAAGCCATAAACCTACAGGAATGTATTGATGTTCTTGCACGGCAAGGTGGCATTGGGAATGACGATCTTGCGCTTGAGAAGTTTCAGGCCATCGCCCTCCTCGCACAGCACGTCTTCACGGCGACCGGCGAGTTGGTACTGCTCGTCCAGGCCGCGGCTGCGCACATTGATAAAGGTCGAAAACACCCGGTACTGCCCCGGCTCGTCGCCAGCGAACACCTCGATGTTGCCGATCAGGTGCACGTTGCGGGTCGGCGGGTTCTCCGCCCAGGCCGAGGGCTGCTTGAAGCGGTTGACCCGGCGCTGCAGTTCGCGGAAGCCGTCGTCGAACAGCGCCATGTGCTCCTCGACGTAGGCACCCTTGCCATCCTCGCGGCGGCGGTTCTCGATCCCGGGCATCCAGTAGTGGATGCGCTCGGAGAGGGTCAGCAGCCAGTCATCCCAGCGCTCGTCATCCAGCAGACGCGCCTCGCGCAGCAGGAAGGCCTTGGCTACCCGCTCTTCCTCGACACTCACCAGTTCAAGATTGCTCATTGCGCACTCCTCAGCTCAGCTTACCGTTGCGATCGGGAACTTCTGCCCAGCTGCCGGCCTGCAGCAGGTCCTTCCAGCGCTGGTAGTAGGCGCGGGCGTTGGCCTCGTTGAGCTGGCCCTTGAACACGTTGCCCGGCAGGTCGGTGTCGGTCAGACGGGTGTTCATGCCAAGGCCGACGTACAGGTCCTGGTAGCGGGTGACCTTGCCGCGACTGGTCTTGGTGCAGTACTCCCAGTTCTCGCCGTCGTCCATCTCGAACACGCCGGTCGGCGAGAAGGTCATCATCGCGCCGCGGCGCCACATGTCCTTTACCTCCTGCGGGGCGTTCTTGTTGACGATCACCCAGGTGTACAGCTCGATCTTGTTCGGCCCGCGCGGCTGCCACACCCGCACAGTGTTCTGCCCGGGCAGGAAGGAGAAGTTGGGGAATACGGTGAACGAGGACACCGCGCCCAGCATCTTCGAGCGGAACTCGCCGAGGCGCTCCTCGGCCTTGGGGCGGTGCAGGTGCAGGTACTTGTTCACCCCGCTCTCGCCGAGCACGGCGGCGTTACCGACCAGGTCGCGGGTGAATTCGTAGCCGTGGCCGTTCCAGTTGACCTGCCAGGATTCGGGGAACTCGCTGACCTTGGTCACCGACCCGCCGAGCATGGCCTGGGCGGCGGAGTCGTGGGTCCAACCGGCATGGAGGATGTCGCCGACGAAGTTCTCCGCGGCGATCTTCCAGTTGCATTCGATAGTGGAGCGGATGCAACCGCCGACGAACTCGGTGCCGCCCTCGTCGTTGTCGAGGATGACGTCGAGGTACCAGGCCATCGGACCAAGATACTCGGCCAGACTCGGCGCATCCTCAGCGAAGGTGGCGAACACCAGGCCCTTGTAGCTGTCGACACGCGCCTCGCGCAGGCCCTGCTGCGACTTGTCGAAGCCGCTCTGCTCGTAGACTCCGGATTCGTGCATGCCGCGCAGCGCGCCGTCGGTGCCGAAGGCCCAGCCATGATAGTTGCAGATGAAACCGCGGGCGTTGCCGGCCTCGGCGAAGCACACCTTGTTGCCGCGGTGCGGACAGGCGTTGATCAGCACCTTGATCGACAGGTCCTTCTGGCGAACCACCAGCACCTCGTCCTCGCCCATGGTGGTAGCCACATAGTCGCCAGCATTGGGAATCTGCGACTCGTGGGCGACGAACAGCCAGCAACGGGCGAATATCTTCTCCAGCTCCTGCTCGTAGATCTCGCCATCCCAGAACACCTTGCCGGCCATGCGGCCCGCTTCCATGTCGCAGATCCGGTCGAGCCCTGCCAACGGCGGAGTGGTCTCGATCGCACAGAGGTTTATTTTTTTCATCATCTCTCCTCATTCGAAATGCAGCTGCCACCACAGCAGCCCGGCATTACACGCTTCAACTCAGTACGACCTGTCAGGACGGCTTGACCGCCAGAAAACCCATGCCCGTCACCCACGGCTCGACGGCCTCGTAGCCGACGACCTCTCCCTTGCCGCCCTCAACGGCCGCCAGAGCGCAGATCAGGTTGCGGATTTCCATCGCGCCGTTGCCGGCACGTCCGATGATTTGCTCGTTGCTGTAGGCGCACAGCGCCTCCAGGTCGCCGGCCACGCCATGCGCCAGCACCTCGCGATCGAAGCCCTCGTTGACCCGGCCCATCTCGGCGGTGCCGACCCAGTGGCTGATGCCACCACTGCCGATCACCACCACCCGCTCATCCGCAGGGAACGCCTCTACCGCGGCGCGGATCTCGCGACCCAGTTCGGCGGTGCGTTTGAGCGAGAGGAACGGATCTACGGCACAGGCCAGGTACACCGGAATGCACGGCAGCTCGTAGCCCAGCGCCTGCTGCGCCGGCTTGACCACCAGGTGATGGGGAATGCTGACCGCGTGGTCGACGCTGAAAGAGCGCGCCACGGCCCAGTCGAAACCGTTATCGAAACCATGCTGGGCAATGAAGCCGGCCAGCTGCTCGTTGTTCTGCGTCACCAGCTTGTCCAGCCCCGGCAGCGAGCCCAACGCACCCTCGATGTCGCCGGTGCCGATCAGGTAGCGCGGCAGGCACTGGGTGCCGAAGAGGATGTAGTGATCGTTGCCGACGATGATCACCGTTGTCGGCTCCAGCTCGACCAGACGCCGCGCGCATTCGGCATAGGCGGCATGCACCGCTTCGCGCTGCGTCGGATTCGGCGCCTCGGGCGCCACATACATCACCGGGTTGTGCGGCACCCAGAAGGCGCCAACGACCTTGCCCATGGCTCACCCCTTAAGAGCAGCCGAGAAGGCTGCGCGTTGTTGATCGATCGCACCGAGGCGCTCCTTGTACAGCCGCATGCTGCGGTCGGGCGCCAACTCCTGCCAGAAGCCCATGGTCAGCATCGGATTGACACCCATGCACTGCAGTGCGCCCACCTTGAAACTCAGCAGGCACTCGACCTCTTCCTCGCTCAGACGAAACTGCGCGAGGAAGACCCGCGGATCCTCCCTGAAGCGGTTCTTGCTCGAGCGCTCCACCGAGAGCTTCCACAGCACCCTTTCCACCAGGTTCCGACTCATCGTCCCTCCCATGCCGGCAGCCCGCAGAGAACCGCCGAACGAATACACTTATGAATCCACAAGAATTCCAGAGGCAAGGCAGGCGACGCCTACCAACGCCATGAAAAATCAGGCGTGCAGGATCATTCAGGCGCGAACTTGCAACATTGACATACATCAATGTATCTTTATTATCGACATGAGCAGCACAACGAGTGGGCACACCGGACGCGGCAGCCATGCGGCCGAACAGGAAAGCGTGATATGGGTCAACTCACCGGCGAAAACGCGGTCAATTGCGGCGAAAGCGCGCGCGCTATTTCCCGCTTTCAGTCAATCGGTTAGGCTTGCCAGCTGTTTTCCCGGCGCACCGGGCGCCCTCCACCAGAAGAAGCACGAACATGTCTGCACGCTCCCCGCTTACCCGCGAAGACTGGATCCACGCCGCTCAGCGCATGCTGGTCAAGGGTGGCATCGACTCGGTGCGGGTCGACACCCTGGCGAAAGAGCTGAACATCACCCGCGGCAGCTTCTACTACCACTTCAAGAGTCGCGACGAACTGCTCGAGGGCATCCTCAGCGATTGGCGTGCCCGGGCCACCGAAGACGTCATCCTCCAGTTGCGCAACACCCGCAACTCGCCGGCCGAACAGCTCTGGCACCTGCTGGAACTGCCGTTCCACGGCAACACCGCGCGCGAGGCCGCCGCCACCGAGATCGGCATCCGCGGCTGGGCCCGCCGCGACAAGCAGGCACGTCAGGCCATCGACGAGGTCGACAGCCATCGCCTCAGCTACATCGAGGGACTGCTGATGCAGGCCGGCTGCGACGAGACGGAAGCCCGCGACCGCGCGCACCTGATCTACGCCTATCAACTCAGCCTGTCGCTGGTACACAGCAACGACGACCCAGCCGAGCGCACCCGGCGCATTGGCAAGATTCTGATTCCGGCCAACGAGCACGCAGTGGTCAGCTAGCGGATCACCAACGGCCGCGGCAAGCGTCTCCGCTTGCGCGCCTCGGCCCGAACCCCTGCTGCACCGCCAAAGCGACGTCAGAGCACCGGGACACCCTCGAAAGAGTCGGCTTCAGCTGCCTCGATAGGTCGAATAGCTGTACGGCGACACCAGTAGCG
>RCUR01000534.1_pt1 | contig 13584 bp, 8 predicted proteins | sample 2166151 | NCBI WGS metagenome assembly RCUR01 (sample SAMN09932785, study PRJNA488358) | compost metagenome | isolation source: compost soil in an enriched community | place: Germany: Experimental Botanical Garden
CCATTCGTTACGAAAAAGACCAGGACCAGATCGTCGTCCTGACCATCGACATGCCGGGCCAGAGCGCCAACACCATGAACGCGGTGTACCGCGAGGCCATGGCCGACTGCGTCCAGCGTTTGTTGGCCGACAAGGATTCCATCGCCGGGGTGATCATCACCTCCGGGAAAAAAACCTTCTTTGCCGGCGGCGATCTCAACGAACTGATCAAGGTTGGCAAGCCTGAAGCCAAGGCCTTCTACGACAGTGTGCTGCAGCTTAAAGGCCAGTTGCGCGCCCTGGAAACCCTCGGCAAACCGGTGGTAGCGGCGATCAATGGTGCAGCGCTGGGGGGTGGCTGGGAGATCTGCCTGGCCTGCCATCACCGTGTGGCCCTGGACCACGGCTCGATGCAGATCGGGTTGCCGGAAGTGACCCTCGGCCTGCTGCCGGGCGGTGGCGGGGTGGTGCGCATGGTGCGCATGCTGGGCCTGGAAAAGGCGCTGCCTTACCTGCTCGAAGGCAAGAAAGTCCGACCGTCGCAAGCCCTGCAAGCCGGGTTGGTCGATGAACTGGCGGCGGATCATGCTGAATTGCTGGCCAAGTCCCGGGCCTGGATTCTCGCCAACCCGGCGGCGGTGCAGCGTTGGGATGTGAAGGGCTACCAAATCCCGGGTGGCACGCCATCGCACCCTAAAGTCGCGCAAATGCTGGCCATCGCACCGTCGATCCTGCGCAGCAAGACCCAGGGTTGCATGCCGGCGCCAGAGAAAATCCTCTGTGCGGCGGTCGAGGGCGCCCAGGTTGATTTCGACACCGCGCAGTTGATCGAAACCCGTTACTTCACCGAACTGACCACCGGCCAGGTGGCGAAAAACATGATCGGCACCTTCTGGTTCCAGCTCAACGAAATCAACGCCGGTGGTTCGCGCCCCGCAGGGTTTGCGCCGCACGTGACGAAAAAACTCGGGGTGCTGGGTGCCGGCATGATGGGCGCCGGGATTGCCTATGTCAGCGCGGTGGCCGGGATAGATGTGGTGCTCAAGGACATCAGCCTGGCGGCTGCCGAGAAGGGCAAGGCCCATTCGGCAGCGTTGCTGGACAAAAAAGTTGCCCGTGGCCAACTGAGCGCCGAGCAACGAGACGCCACCCTGGCGCGGATCCAGACCACCGGGCAGGATGCCGACCTGGCCGGTTGCGACCTGATCATCGAAGCGGTGTTCGAAGACCGTGAACTCAAGGCCCGCGTGTCGTCGGCCGCACAAAGAGTCGTCGGTACGGACGCGGTGATCGCGTCGAACACCTCGACCTTGCCCATCAGCGGCCTGGCGACCGCGGTCCCGGACCAGTCGAAATTTATCGGTCTGCATTTCTTCAGCCCGGTGGAAAAAATGCCACTGGTGGAGATCATCAAGGGTGCCAACACCAGCGACGAAACCCTGGCCCGTGGTTTCGATTTCGTCCTGCAAATCAAGAAAACCCCGATTGTGGTCAATGACAGCCGGGGCTTCTTCACTTCGCGGGTGTTTGGCACGTTTACCAACGAAGGGATTGCCATGCTCGGCGAGGGCATAGCAGCACCGATGATCGAAACCGAAGCGCGCAAGGCCGGGATGCCCATTGGTCCATTGGCGATTTCCGACGAGGTTTCCCTCAGCCTGATGAGCCACATTCGGCAGCAGACCGCCAAGGACCTGCAAGCCGAAGGCAAACCGTTGACGGAACATCCGGCGTTTGCCGTGATCGATCTGCTGCTCAACGAGTACAAGCGTCCGGGCAAGGCGGCGGGTGGCGGTTTCTACGAGTACCCGGCGGGTGCCCAGAAGCACTTGTGGCCGGGACTCAAAACGCGTTTCGAGCAGGCTGACGGGCAGATTTCGCCACAGGACGTGCGTGATCGCCTGCTGTTCGTGCAGGCCATCGAAACCGTGCGCTGCGTGGAGGAGGGCGTGCTGCTGTCGACCGCCGACGCCAACATCGGCTCGATCTTCGGCATCGGCTTCGCCGCCTGGACGGGTGGCGCGTTGCAGTTTATCAACCAGTACGGCGTGCAAGACTTCGTCGCCCGTGCCCGGTATCTGGCACAACAATATGGCGAGCGCTTCACACCGCCGGCCCTGTTGCTGGAGAAAGCGGCCAGCGGCGAACGGTTCTGACCGGTTAGCGGCATGCGCCGGGCTTGCCTTGACCCCGGGTTTCAAGGCAGGCTCTGGTGTGTGCGCTATTGCCTTTATCGTGTCAGGTACTTTCTATGTCGTTACGCATCTGCATTCTGGAAACCGACATCCTGCGTCCGGAACTGGTCGATCAATATCAGGGTTACGGGCAGATGTTCCAGCGCCTGTTTTCGCAGCAACCCATCGCTGCCGAGTTCACGGTCTACAACGTAATGCAGGGCCAGTACCCAAGCGACGAGCTGAGTTTTGACGCTTATCTGGTCACCGGCAGCAAGGCCGATTCGTTTGGCACCGATCCCTGGATCCAGACCCTCAAGACTTACCTGCTGACGCGCTATGAACGCGGCGACAAACTGCTGGGCGTGTGCTTCGGCCATCAACTGCTGGCCCTGTTGCTGGGCGGCAAGAGTGAGCGGGCAACCCAGGGCTGGGGCGTTGGCACCCACAACTACAAACTGGCGGCCAAGGCGCCCTGGATGAACCCGGTGAGAGAAGAGCTGACGCTGTTGATCAGCCACCAGGACCAGGTCACCGCGCTACCGGAAAACGCCACGGTGATCGCGTCCAGCGATTTTTGCCCGTACGCGGCGTACCACATCAACGACCAGGTGCTGTGCTTCCAGGGGCATCCGGAGTTCATTCATGACTACTCCCGGGCGTTGCTGGACATCCGCCAGCAGAACCTTGGCGAGCAGATCTACCAGCAGGGCGTGGCCAGCCTGGCCCATGACCACCATGGCACGACCGTTGCGGAGTGGATGATGCGCTTTGTCGCACACAAGCCCGACGCCGCCACTTCCTGAGGTATCAACTCCTCGCGGGCTTGCCCGCGAGGGGGGCTACGGCCTGAATCTGAACCCGTGCTGAACGCCACCGATATTAATACTCGGGTTGTTGTATACAGGTTTGCTCTTGGTGTACCTGCGGCGTAAGCTGCGCGCGTTTTCATCCTGTTCGGAGGCCCACAATGGCCACGTGTTCCAGTGACAGTTGTCGGCCGGTTTCGATAGCCGGCCACTCCCCGGCAAGATAACGCGCAACGTTCTGTGCCGTTGTCTCGCCACCCAAGCGAGCAGCGGCATCCCGCTCACGGCCTATGCCGGCCGTCCCCGATGCCCCTCTCATCGACAGTCTTGATTGTCGACACCCCAGTTGTTCATGACCGTTCCCCACACTGCGGATGGAACCGTCGTGGGCGCTCAGCGTCCGCTCCCGGGCATGACGCGAAACGAGAAGGGAATACCCCATGCAAGCCATCAATAACATCAACATGACCTCGATGGTCGACACCCTGGTCAGCCTCAGTGCCGCGTTCATTCTGGGCGGGCTGATCGGTTTCGAACGTCAGTACCGCCAGCGTACCGCCGGCCTGCGCACCAATGTACTGGTCGCCGTGGGCGCGGCGATTTTCGTCGACACGGCCAACCGACTCGGTGGCGCCGACGGGGCGGTCAGGGTGATCGCCTACGTGGTGTCCGGTATCGGATTCCTCGGTGCGGGGGTGATCATGCGCGAAGAGGGTAACGTTCGCGGTCTGAATACCGCCGCCACCCTCTGGGCTTCGGCAGCGGTCGGCGCCTGTGCCGGTGCCGACCTGGTGCTGGAAGCCTTGCTCGGCACCTTGTTTGTGTTGGCGGCAAACACCTTGCTGCGACCGATCGTCAACAACATCAACCGCCAGCCGCTGGACGTCATTTCGGCCGAGGTGACCAACATTGTCTATGTGATTGCCCAACGCTCGCGGCAAAAAGCGGTGTTTGCCTTGCTTGAGGCTGAGCTTGAGCGCAGCAATTATCCGGCCAGCGATGTCGACGTACATGCCTTTGGCAGCGAAGAAGTGGAAATCGAAGCCACCCTCGCCACGACATCGGTGGATGGCGATGAGCTGGATGCTCTGGTGGCGCGGTTGAGCCTCTCGCCGTTGGTGCAACAAGCGTTCTGGAGCCCGAGTACCACGGACTGATGTAATTCTTGGGAAATTTCCTACGTTGCTGTAAGACAGATCCTTCCTGCGAATAGGGTTCACATTGCCAGTATTTGCACATTCGATTTTCAATGTGTTTTAGGCCTATGGACGCTACCCGGGTGCTGGTGCTGGACAATCAAGGGTTTCAACGTGACGCGCTCACCCACATGCTGCATCGGTTGGGGGTGGGCGAGGTATTGCACGCCAGCGCCGCAGAACAGGCATGGGTGCAGCTCCATGGGGCGGGCGGTGTGGACCTGGTCTTGTGTGATGTGAGCAACCGGGCGCTGGAGCGTTTGGAGTTCCTGCATGGCGCCAGTGCCTCGGGCCGGGTCCGCGCGCTGGCCTTGTACGGTGAGCTGCCATTGGAGCTGCACCGCGCCGTCGGGCAAATGGTTTCGCTGTCCGGCCTGAAAATGCTCGGCGTGCTGGGGCAGCCCATGCTGTTGCGGGAGCTGCAGGCGGTGTTGCATCGCTACAGCCTCGGTCGGCGGATGCCCTTGTCTGCACGGCGGCCTGAGCCGGCACTGCCCAGCGAGTCCGAGGTCAGGCATGGCCTGGATCTGGGTCAGTTTCGCGCCTGGTATCAACCCAAGGTGATGTTGAGCAGCGGTGCCCTGGTCGGGGTTGAAGCATTGGCGCGCTGGGAGCACCCTTCGCGAGGGGTGCTGCTGCCCAGGGATTTTCTGGCGGCCATGCTGGCGTACGACCTGATCGACGATATGTTCAAGCAACTGTTCGATCAAGGCTTGAGCCTGCTCAACACCTTGCGTGCTCAAGGCCGGGCACTTGAACTGGCGTTCAACCTGCATGCCTCGCAACTGGCCAGTGGTGAGTTGATCGAGCATGTCCGGCGAGCCTTGCAACGCCATCGACTTCCAGGTGCTTCATTGACGTTCGAGCTGGCCGAGAATGGCTTGCTCGATTTGCCAGCGAGCATCGAGCACAGCCTGTTGCAATTGCGTGGCCTGGGCTGTGGCCTGGCGATCGATGATTTTGGCTCGGGGTTCTCTTCGCTCAAGCAGTTATGCCATCTGCCATTCAACCAGATCAAGCTGGACGGTGAGTGTGTGCAACAACCCCTGGAGCCACACAACCGGGCAATCATTGCCAGCACCATGGCACTGGGCCGCTCACTGGAGATGGACCTGGTCATCGAAGGGGTCAGCAGCCCGGGTATCTGTGACGCCCTGATCGCGATGGGCTGTCAGACCGGTCAAGGCTACTTTCTGGCGCGGCCCATGACCTGCCAGGCATTTGAGCAATGGTCAGCGCGTTGCACGCTGGCATCGAGACGCGAGCGATAGGCTCACTGAAAAAAAATCGGGAAACTTCCTACACTGCACTTAGGAAGGTCCTTCGAGATCATGCATGATGGGTGGTTTTCAGCCAGGAACGCTTCCCTTTGGTCTGTTCCGGCCAGTTTTACAGAGGTTTGTATGTATAAAGCGATGGTTGTGGACGATCATCCGTTCATTCGTTCTTCGGTCAGGATGCTGTTGGAGCAAGTGCATTTCGACGTGGTCGCCGAGGCGGATAATGGTGCCGATGCCGTGCAACTGGCTCGCGAGCACGCTCCGGATCTGATAATACTCGACATCGTCATGCCCAAACTGGACGGTCTGGAAGTCATCAGCCGGATCAGCGCATTGCGCCTGTCTGGCAAGATTCTCGTGCTGACGTCACAGTCGCCGCAGTTTTTTGCCATGCGCTGCATGAAGGCGGGCGCCGCAGGCTATATCTCCAAGACCGAGGATGCGGACGAACTGCGCAGGGCCATTTCGGCGATCATGGATGGCTACAGCTTTTTCCCGAACCTGCCCTGCAGTTCGGTCCGTCGCAGCGATATCCAGGCCACCGATCTTGAGTTGATCCAGAGTCTGACCGACCGGGAACTGACCATTTTGCAGCAGCTGTCGAACGGCCTGAGCAACAAGCAGATCGGGGACGCCATGCTGCTGAGCAACAAGACCATCAGTACCTACAAAACCCGATTGATCGAGAAGCTCAACGTCAAGTCGGTGGTCTACCTGGCCGATTTCGCCAAACGTAACAACCTGATCTAGATGCCTTCCCTTAGAAAGTGTCTGCCGGTTGCCGTACTTGTGCTCTTGTCGCTGTGGACCAGCCTGTTGCAGGCCGGACCGCAGACCTACAACCTGGTGGGCCGTTCCAGTGTCGACGGTTATCACGTTGTGCTCGATGATAGCGACTGGCTCTGGTTGCGCAGCAAAGGAACGCTGGTGCTGGGTGCATCGGCTCCGGAGTACCCACCGTTCGGTATAGCCAACAATGGCAATGACTACGAAGGCCTGAGCGCTGACTATGCGCAGTTGCTCGGCCAGTTACTGCAGGTTGACATCAAGGTGCAGCGCTACAGCTCCCGTGAAGACGTGATCAAGGCGCTGAAAACGCAGCAGATCGACTTTCTCGGGACCTCCAACAATTTCGAGGCCGAAGATCCGCAACTGGTACTGTCCAGTGCCTATGCCGATGACCAGCCAACGCTGGTCAGTCGCACTGACGACACTCAGGACGTCACGCAGGATCTGGCGGGCAAACGCCTGGCGATGGTCTATTACTACCTGCCCCCGACGCAGGTGCAGGCCTTCTATCCCAAGGCTCGGCTGCAACTGTACCCATCGACCCTGAGCGCCATCGGTGCAGTCGCGTTTGGCCAGGCGGATGTGTACATCGGTGATGCCATCGGTGCGAATTACCTGATTCTCAAAAACTACCTGAACAACGTCCAGTTGGTTGATTTCTCGCGCATGGAAGCCAACGATTTTTCCTTTGCCTTGCGGCGCGATGATCAACGCTTGCTGCGAATCATCAATGCAGCGTTGGCAGCCATTCCCACGGAGGAGCGGCTGAATATCCTGCGCCGCTGGAACGCCGGTGGCGCCAGCCTCTCAGGAAAAAATCGGGTGCAGTTCACCGCCAGCGAACAGCGTTGGCTGAACGCCCATCCCCGGGTGCGCGTGGCCGTGGATGGCAGCTTTGTGCCTTTTTCATTCTTTACTCGTGAAGGCGAGTTCCGAGGGGTTGCGGCCGATGTGCTGGCCAGGTTGACGCTACGCACCGGCTTGAAGTTCGATGTTCAGCAAGGCTCTTCCGTGCCCGAGCTCATCGACCGGATCGAATCGAAGCAAGCGGACTTGCTGGTCTCCCTGACCCCCAGTATCGAACGTGAACACACGTTGCGTTTCACTCGTCCTTACCTGAACACACCGTACGTACTGGTGAGCCGAATCATTGCCGACGCCCCGCCCACTCTGGATGAAATGACCGGTCGGCGACTGGTACTGACCCGCGGTAGTGCGATCAAAGACATGGTTGCCGAACGCTATCCCGGCATTCGCTTGCTGGTCGCGGATAATGCCCAGATAGCCATGAACATGGTTGCCAGTGGTGAGGCTGATGCGGCGGTCAGTTCTCTGATCAGTGCGCGCTACATGATTTCCCGGCAATTTCGCGATCAGTTGCAGATCACCAGCACTGTGGGCACTTCGTCGGCCCATATGGCCTTTGCCACGGCCCGCGACTCGCCAGAGCTGTTCTCGATTCTGGACAAGGCGATGTTCAGCATTCCGCCGGAGGAGATGGACGAACTGACCAATCGCTGGCGCAGTGAAGCGGTGATCGAAGACAGCTATTGGTTGCGCTACCGATCGACGATCATCCAGGGTTTTGCAATTGCCGGGTTGCTGTTGCTGGTTGCATTGGGCTGGATTGGCTACCTGCGTGTATTGATACGCAAGCGCGAGCAGGCCGAGCGTGCACTCAACGATCAACTGGAATTCATGCGTGTACTGATCGATGGCACGCCTCATCCGATCTATGTGCGGGACCGGCAAGGGCGCATGATGGCCTGCAATAATGGTTATCTGGAAGTGTTCGGGGTTGAGCGCGACGCGGTGATCGGCCAAACGGTGATTTGCGGCCAGCTCAAGAGCGTGGTCGAAGCCAAGGCTTTTCACGAAGAGTACCTGCAGGTGATGGAGGAGGGGCTGCCGCGCGTGCGGGACCGCCAATTGACCTTGTCTGAACACGACGTGCGCACGATTTATCACTGGATGTTGCCGTATCGCGGCAGCGACGGTCGGGTCAGCGGCATGATCGGCGGCTGGATCGACGTCAGCGAGCGCCAGCAGCTACTGGAACAACTGCGTGAAGCCAAGGATGAAGCCGACGAGGCCAACCGTGCCAAGACCACGTTCCTGGCCACCATGAGCCACGAAATCCGCACGCCCATGAATGCGGTGATCGGCATGCTTGAGCTGGCCATGAAAAAAGCCGATCAAGGGGTCATGGATCGTTTCGCCATCGAGGTGGCGTCGGGGGCGGCGCGGGGACTGCTGGAGCTGATCGGCGATATTCTGGACATCTCCCGCATCGAATCGGGCCATCTGTCGCTGGCACCTGAACGTGCCAACCTGCGTTCACTGGTGGAGTCGGCGGCAAGGATTTTCGACGGGCTAGCCCGACAGAAACAGCTGCACTTGCACCTGGAGGTGGATGCTATCGCCAACCAGGATGTGTTGATTGACCCGCTGCGTTTCAAACAAGTCGTGTCCAACCTGTTGAGCAACGCCATCAAATTCACGGCAGAGGGTCAGGTGCGCCTGAGTGTGAGGGGCCAACCGGTTGGCGATGCGCAACGCCTGCAGGTAGTTGTGCGTGTCGAGGACTCGGGCAGCGGGATATGCGAAGCAGATCAGCAACGGCTGTTCAATCCATTCAGCCAGGCCAGTAACAACATTCAATCGGCCCGCAGTGGCTGTGGCCTGGGGCTGATGATCAGTCGCACCTTGTGCGACATGATGGGTGGGACGCTGGAACTGTCCAGTGTGTTGGGCCAGGGCACACAAATTGAAGTGACGCTGGAGTTGCCCATCCTGGAACCCCTGGTCCGAAGCGTTCAACCCATGAGCCAGCTCCCCCCGCAGGGTCAGATGCTGAATATCCTGGTCATCGATGACTACCCGGCCAATCGCCTGCTGGTGTCGCAGCAGCTGACTTACCTGGGGCACCGGGTCAAGGAGGCGCAGGATGGTGCCCACGGCCTACGGGCCTGGCGCGGCCAGCATTTCGATGTGGTCATCACCGACTGCAATATGCCTGTCATGAACGGCTATGAGCTGGCGCGGGCGATTCGCAGCGAAGAACGCGCGCGGGGAATTACGCCGGGGCTGATTCTGGGGTTTACCGCCAACGCACAACCGCAAGAGAAACAACGCTGTCGCGAAGCCGGCATGGATGGTTGTCTGTTCAAGCCCATCAGCCTGCGCGATTTGAGCGCCTTCCTGGCATGCGTTGCGCCGGACACCGTCCCGGTCCCAACCAAAGAAGAGCGTCGCACGCCGGCAGACGCCATCGACCTGACCAACCTCGAGCAGCTGACGCGCGGCGATGAGGCGTTGATCAAAAGCCTGTTGGGGGATCTGGCCAGCAGCAATGAAGAAGACATATCGCGGCTCCTCAGTCTGTTCACCCACCATGATGTTTTGGGGCTTGCTGACCTGGCTCATCGGGTAAAAGGGGGCGCACGGATCATCAAGGCCCAAGGGCTGATCCACTGTTGCGAACGCCTGGAGAGCGCCTGCGAAGAGGGAGGTGGCGAGCAACTGACGGCGGCGGTGGATGCGTTGCAACAGGCCATGGAGCGGCTGGCCGATACACTTGAGCAACGGGCTGGCTGAGAGGGTGTCAAGGGAGCGTGGGGTCAATTGTTCCAGTAATCGGCAGCTCTGGGAAAATTCCTACAAGCTTTAGGACGTTTCCTAAATCAGTTTGGCTGGCATGCCGGGATAATTGCGTCATCTTTCTACGACGCGGGCCGCCAAAATGATACTGCCGATCAGGGTGCTGGTGCTTGAAGATCATGCCTTTGTGCGAGCTGTGGCGGTCAAGACGCTCCAGCAGATGGGGTGCGAGGAAGTGTTCCAGGCCAGTGACGGGGCTCAGGCGCTGGCCCTGCTGCAAACGGTCGGCGCGGTCGACATTGCCCTGTGCGACCTGTGTATGGACGGCATGGACGGCCTGGAGTTCTTTCAGCGCGCAGGACGCTCGGGGCTGGTCGGGTCGATCATCATCAGCAGTTCGTTGTCAGCCGATGTGCGTCGTGCCGTCCGCCAGATTGTTTCGCTGTCGGGGCTCAGGCTGCTGGGGGATGTCGGTAAACCCTTGTACGCACAAGCGCTGGGACTGTTGCTGGAAAAACACCTTGCGGGGCCTCGTGATGACGTGATTGCACTGCCCGTGCCTGAGCCTGCCAGTGAAAGCGAGGTGCGCAGTGCCTTGCGGGAAGGGCAATTGCAGCCGTTCTACCAACCCAAGTTCAATCTGCTGACCGGCGAAGTCTGCGGCGTGGAAGTGCTGGCCCGCTGGCTCCATCCTTTTCGCGGGATCCTGTCGCCGGCCGTGTTCATGCCGGTGCTGGAGCGCTTTGGGCTGCTGGATGAGTTGCTGTTTACGCAAATGGACCAGGTCCTGACCTTGCTGCGGCCAGTGCGTGAGCAAGGCTCCACGCTCAATGTCGCCTTCAACCTGCACGCCATGCAGTTGGCCAACCCCGAGCTGGTTTCTACCATCAGGGGTATTCTTGCGTTGCACGATACCCCCGGCAGTTGCCTGACGTTCGAACTGACCGAGAGTGGCTTGCTGGAGGCTCCGGCCACCAGTCTTGAAAGCCTGGTACGCCTGCGCATGATGGGCAGTCGCTTGTCCATCGATGACTTCGGTGCCGGCTTTTCATCGTTGCAGCGCCTGTGCCAGTTGCCGTTCAACGAAATCAAGCTGGACGGTGAGTTCGTCCGCACACTGGACGACGAGCCACGTTGCCGCGCAGTGATCGGCAGCACCCTGGCGCTGGGCGAGGCATTGGGCATGTCGGTGGTGATCGAAGGCATTGAAACCGAAGCACAGCGCCAGCAACTGCTGGCATTGAACTGCCGCCAGGGGCAGGGTTATCTGTTTGCCCGGCCCATGAGCGGCCCTGACTTACTGCGCTGGCTGCAAATGTCATCGGTCCCGCAGAAAAAAAGTTAAATGGAAATGGAACTGTTTCTTTCAGAATAGTCCTACATAAACCCTGCGCTGTTGTCCTTAGTCTCACAGGCTCTTGAAATGGCTAAGTGCAGACTGGCCGCATTGTTATTGCAGAGTTGATCAACTATGCCGAATAAAGCCTTACGTATACTGATTGCCGATGAGCAGCATTTTCATCGGATGAAAGTCGAGCGCCGCCTGAATCAGCTCGGTTACTACCGAATTGCTCCCGTGCATTCACTCGACGAGTTGCTCAGTGTCGTTGAGTACGGGTGTGAACCCTTTGACCTGGTGATCATCAATGCCTCCCTGACGACAGGCACCGGACTGGATCCCCTGGCATTCTGTCAGGACAACCAGCAGATTCGTCATGCGCTGATTTACGATGCCCAGCAGGCCGGGTTGCCAGCGTTGTTTGTCGCGCAGCCGGGTAACGTGCGGATCAGTCAGGACCGGGTTCCGGATCAGGAAACCCTCGAGAGCCTGATGAGCCGCGTGGATCTGCCCATCCCCCTTTCCGAACGTCCTCATCCCTGGCATCAGGGTGGTCTGCGCGCCTGAAAAATCTCCAGGTGACGTAGTACCGTTCGTCTGAACTGTCATATCTGACAGGTAGTCGGTCCGCTATTCCCGTGCAATAGTCATTGCGCGGCCGTTTCTATTCGGCCCATGATTTTGCCGTGGGCGATACATTTACAGGAGTTGCCATGAGTTCACTGTTGATCGCAGACGATCATCCGGTTGTTCGGGCGGCTCTGAAAATGGTGCTTGGGGCACTCAAGGACGCTAATAACAAGCCGCTGTTCCAGACCATCGCCCAGTCATCCACTGCCATCGATGCCCTGCTAGCGATTCGCGAGCATTCGCCCAGCCTGGTGGTGCTGGACCTGCAGATGCCCGGGCTCAGCGGACTGGAGTTTCTTGCTCGTCTGCAGCGCGAGCGCTTGCCCTCGCGCATTGTGGTCTTCACCTCCCATGAGCCCAGGTTCTATGTCGAGCGTTGCATGCGGGGTGGGGCCATGGGGTTTGTCGAAAAATCCAACGACCTCGATGAGCTGTGTAAAGCCGTCAAGGCGTTGATGTCTGGCTACACCTACTTCCCTCGACTGGACACCAGCTCGGTGAACCAGAGCCTGCTACAGATGGATGAGCAGAAAATGATCGACAGGCTCTCCGACCGCGAGTTGACCATTTTCCAGCACCTGGCACGTGGCTCCAGCAACAAGGAAATTGCCGAGCGCATGCACCTGAGCCACAAAACCGTCAGCACCTACAAAACCCGCTTGATCGAAAAGCTCAACGTGAAGTCCCTGGTTCATCTACGGGATTTCGCCCAACGCAACCATCTGATCTGAATCCCCGTGAGCACGCGCGCCTGGCGGGTCGTGTTGACAGGGGTCAGCCTGTGTTGGGCGCTGAGCTGCCTTGGTTCCACGCCGGAACCCCTGCGGCTGCAGGGGCGATCGAGTGTCGAGGGCTATCGGGTCAACCTGGATGAAGCGGATTGGCGCTGGCTGAGGGAGAAAGGTCGCTTGCGCCTCGGCGCCTCGGCACCGGACTACCCACCCTTCGAAAACACCATCAATGATCAGTACTTTGAGGGTATCACCGCTGACTTTGCCGGGCTGATCGCCCAATTGCTGCACATCAAGGTGGAAGTGGCGCGTTATGACTCGCGCGAGGCAGTGATTGATGCGTTAAAGCAGGGGGAGATTGATCTGTTGGGGGCGGCCAACGGATTCGAAGCCGCCGATTCGCAATTGTTGATGTCACGTGCCTATGCCGAGGACGCGCCCATCCTGGTCACGCGGGTGGGCGACAGTGCGCGTTTGTCACCTGATCTGGGCAACCTGCGGGTGGCGATGCTGGATCACTACGTGCGGCCGGACACCGTCAAGGCAGCTTACCCCGATGTCCGGCTTGAGCTGTATCGCTCGACCTTGAGCGCCATGGGGGCTGTGGCCTTTGGTGGTGCGGATGCTTACCTGGGCGACTCCATCAGTGCCAACTACCTGATCAATAACAACTACCTGAGCAATGTGCAGCTGGCGCAGTTCGCCCGGATGGAGGTCAACCCGTTCGGCTTTGCCGTCAGTGCCGACAACCTCCGCTTGCGGGGCATCATCGATGCTGCGCTGGCGGCGATTCCAGAGCAGGAGCGCACGACCATCCTGCGCCGCTGGAGCTCCGGCAGCAGTTTCAGCAACACCCAGCGGGTGCAACTGAGCTCCCGCGAGCAGCGCTGGCTGGATCAGCATCCTCGGATCAAAGTCGGCTTCATGCGCGACTTTGCGCCTTTGTCGTTCGAGGACGAAAACGCCCGGTTCACTGGGCTCAGCGCCGAGGTACTGAACCGGATCAGCCTGCGTACGGGTTTGCGTTTCGAAGCGATACGCGGCGAGTCGCTGAACC
>RCUR01000535.1_pt1 | contig 13566 bp, 9 predicted proteins | sample 2166151 | NCBI WGS metagenome assembly RCUR01 (sample SAMN09932785, study PRJNA488358) | compost metagenome | isolation source: compost soil in an enriched community | place: Germany: Experimental Botanical Garden
AAGGAAGGCCTGATCCCGGTCAACATGTTCTATGTGTCCCAGAGCCTGACCGACAACCTGTCTACCGAAGCCTTCTACCAGTTGGATTGGGAGCAGACCGTGGTCGACAACTGCGGGACCTTCTTCGCCCAGCCGGATGTGGTCGCCGACGGTTGCAACAACAACCTGCGCGTGCTGGCCCCGCGCTCGGCGATTCCGGCCGGCGGCCTGGCGGCCCTGCAGCAGTTTTTCGGCGCCGATATCGACGGGGAAGGGGTGAAAGTACCGCGCGCGGCAGACCGCAAGGCCGACAACGATGGCCAATACGGTTTCGCCCTGCGCTACTTCTCCGAAGCGCTGGATACTGAGTTCGGTGGCTATTACATGAACTACCACAGCCGCCTGCCATTTTTCAGCACCACGGCGGCCAGCCAGGCCACCTTCAACGCCGCCCGCGCCACCTTTACCGGCGCGGCCGCCGCCCTGCAGCCGATCGCGGTCGCGGCCAACTCCAGCTACTTCATGGAGTACCCGGAAGACATTCGCCTGTACGGCCTGAGCTTCTCCACCACCCTGGACAGCGGCACCGCCTGGCAGGGCGAGGTCAGCTACCGGCCTAATGCTCCGGTGCAGTTGAACACCCAGGACCTGCTGTTTGCCGGGGTCGGCCCCCTGGGCGGGCCCGTGTTCCCCAACGCGTCGGTGCTCCAGGCCACCCCGGGGCAAGACCTGCACGGCTACCGTCGCAAGGAAATCACCCAGTTCCAGACCACCCTGACGCACTTCTTCGACCAGGTCATGGGCGCCGAGCGCCTGACCCTGGTGGGTGAGGTGGGCGTGGTGCACGTCGGCGGCCTGGAGAGCAGCTCCGAGGCACGTTATGGCCGCGACCCGGTATTTGGCCAGGGCCCGTTGCCGGCCAGTGGCGGCGGCACGATCAACACCTGCCGGCAACTTAACCTGGGCACGGTTGGCGCCAATGGCAAGAACCTGACGAGCTTCTGCGAAGACGACGGCTACACCACCAGCACGGCCTGGGGTTATCGCGCCCGCGCTATCTGGGAATACAACAACGTGTTCGCCGGCATCAACCTGAAGCCGAGCGTGGCCTGGTCCCATGACGTCGACGGCTACGGCCCCAACGGCTTGTTCAACGAAGGCGCCAAGGCGGTCAGCCTGGGCCTGGATGCCGACTACCAGAACACCTACACCACCAGCCTTGCCTACACCGATTTCTTTGACGGTGACTACAACACCTCAACCGATCGCGACTTCGTCGCGCTCAGCTTCGGCGTGAACTTCTAAGCGCAATGCAACCAGCGGAATGCAACCATGAAGACGACTAAACTCACCCCCACCAAAACGCTTCTGCAGACCGGTGCCCTGGCGTTGACGCTGCTGGCCACTTCGGTCATGGCCAAGGTCCCGGCCGACCAGGCCGCCCAATTGGGCACCAGCCTCACGCCGATGGGCTCGATCAAGGCCGGTAACGCCGACGGCAGCATCCCGGCCTGGACCGGTGGCCTGCCGACCACGGCGGGTAGCGTCGACGGCAAGGGCTTTTTGAGCGACCCCTTTGCCGGCGAAAAGCCGTTGTTCATCATCACCGCGGCCAACGTCGACCAGTACAAGGACAAACTGACCGCAGGCCAACTGGCACTGTTCAAGCGTTACCCCGATACCTACAAGATCCCGGTGTACACCACGCACCGCACCGCGGCGCTGCCCGGCGATATTTATTCGGCAATCAAGACCAGTGCGGTGAACACCGACAGCGTCGACGGCGGTAACGGCCTGACCGGTTTTGCCGACAGCCGCTATTACGCCTTTCCGATTCCGAAAAACGGGGTAGAGGTGGTCTGGAACCACTTGACCCGTTATCGCGGTGGCAACATCAATCGCCTGGCGACCCGCGTGCAACCGCAGGCCGACGGCGCCTTCAGCATGGTTTCGCTGGAAGACGAAATCTCCTATCCGCGCGAGCTGCCCGACCTGGACAAGGCCAAGGCCGATAACGTGCTGTTTTACTTCATCCAGCGGGTAACAGCGCCAGCACGCCTGGCCGGTAACGTGCTGCTGGTGCACGAGACCATCGACCAGGTCAAGGAACCGCGCCTGGCCTGGCTCTACAACGCCGGCCAGCGCCGGGTACGGCGTGCGCCGCAGGTTGCCTATGACGGTCCGGCAACGGCTGCCGACGGCCTGGCCACCACCGACAACTACGACATGTTCAACGGCGCGCCGGACCGCTACGACTGGAAGCTGGTCGGCAAGAAGGAACTGTACATCCCGTACAACAGCTACAAGCTGGACTCGCCGAACCTCAAGTACGCCGACATCCTCAAGGCCGGCCATATCAACCAGGACCTGACCCGCTACGAGCTGCACCGGGTCTGGGAAGTGGTGGCCAAGGTCAAGCCGAGCGAACGTCACATCTATGCGACCCGCCACATGTACTTCGATGAAGACACCTGGCAGCTCGCCGAGGTGGATCACTACGACGGTCGCGGGCAACTGTGGCGCGTCGGCGAAGGGCATGCCCAGCAGTACTACCACAAGCAAGTGCCTGGCTACACCGCCGAAGCCCTGTATGACCTGTTGTCCGGTCGCTATTCGGTGCTCGGCCTGAAGAACGAGGAAAAGCGCAGCATCCAGTTCGGTGCCGTAGCGTCCGCTTCCAGCTACACCCCGGCAGCGTTGCGTCAGGCAGGCGTTCGCTAAGCGGCAAAAAAACACGTCTCTGCGTGTGCTTGGCGACCTTTGGGCTAAGGTCGGTCAGTTGCTGCAACGGATCGCGTTGTTGCTTAACTGATTGACTTTAGGCCTTCGGGCCGCCTTTTTTTGTTTGCAAGACGTTGCAAGGGTGGGTCCGCTCTGCAACGATGGCGCTTTGTCATTTGCGATGGAGCGAGTGCAGTCATGCCCACGCGGTTGAATGAACACGGCATGGCCTCCGAGCCCCAACGCCTGCCACGCGGGCACCTGCCCAGGCCTCGCCTGTCTGATGCATTGCTGCAAGCCGATTGCCGTTTGCGCCTGCTGTGCGCGCCGGCCGGCAGCGGCAAAAGTGTGCTGCTCAGCGAATGCATGCAGCGTTGTCCGGCCGCTGTACGGCTGATCTACCTGGATTTGCACGGCCAACCTTCGGCGCAGCAATGCCTGCAACGCCTGGCGCGAGCCCTGGGTTGCGAGGTGCACGACACTGCAAGCGCCCTGCAGGATCAGGCGCAACCACTGTGGGTCGTGCTGGACAACTACCCGCGTTTTGCCGACAACGAACTCGATAGCCTGTTCAACCGGCTGATCGTTGCTGCACAAGGCGGCGCGCAATGGTGGATCGCCAGCCGTCGCCGTCCGCAAATGCAATTGGCGCGGCTGTTGCTCGAAGGCGAATTGTTCGAGCTCGACGGCGCCGAACTGGCGTTCACCACGAGCGAAGTCGAACAGCTTTTACAGGTTGGCGGGCACCACTGGGCCAAGGCCGCGGTCCAGGAGCTGCAGGCTGAAACAGAAGGCTGGTGCGCGGGGTTGCGTCTGCGCCTGGTCGGGCTCACGCCGGGCCAGCCGTTGCCACGCGAACGCAATGACCTCCTGCTGCTGGATTACCTCAAGGGTGAAGTGCTGGACGAGTTGCCCGAAGACTGGCGGGGCGCCCTGTGTGCCCTGGCCTTGTTGCAGTCGTTCGATGCCTCGCTGTGCGAGCAGGTATTGGGCGTGGGCGAGGGCGCCCAGTTGCTTGAGCGGTTGACTGAAAACGGCCTGTTCATCGAGCCGGCCAGCGAAGATGGCAAGTGCTCACGGGTGTTTCCACCCATTGCGCCCTTGCTGGCGACCCTGCTTGCGCCAGCGATTGCCAAGGCGGTGTACCGCAAGGCGTGCCAATGGTCCGTGGGCCAGGACCAGGTGCGCAACGCCCTGGAGTACGCACTCAAGGCCGGCCAACCGGAAGTGGCCGCCAGCCTGATGCAACATTACACCCGCGACCGCTTGCTGCAAGGGCGCAGCCTGGCCTTGCTCAACCAATGGTGCAGCGAGCTGCCCGACGCCCTGCTCAGCAGTACGCCGCGCCTGGTGTTGCTCAACGCCTGGGCGCAAATGCTGGCTGGCCGGCTTGACCAGGCCCTGGTGCATGCCTCTCGGCTGGAGCGTTTCATGCCTCAGCCAGAGCCACGCAAACAGTACGAACTGATCGCCCAGTGGAAAGCCCTGTCCGGCAACCTGGCGTTCCATCAGGGCCAGGCCGAGCAGGCCTGTTGCCTGCTGCGCGAAGCCGTCGAAGAATTGCCCGAACAGGCCTGGGGGCAGCGCCTGTTCAGTTATGCCTTGCTCGCCGAGCAGGCCCTGATACGGGGTGATTTCGATGAGGTCCAGTCGATCAATCGCGAAGGCATCAAGCGCTCGCGCGAACACGGCAGCCTGGCGTTCGAGAGCATATTCGCCTTAAGCCATGTGAAATTGCTGGAGCAACGGGGTGAGCTGCTGCGTGCCGACACCTTGCTCAAGCATCTTTATCAGGAATTGACCACGGCCTGGAATGCCGAGCCCAGCCCCATGCGCGCCCGCGTGCTGTTGCGCCGCGGCGCTTTGCTGATGCAACAGGGCCGCTACACCGATGCCGAGGCGAGTTTTCAGGCCGGCGTGCAGGATTGCCGCGATTGTGCCGATTCCGCCGAGTTCTGGGGGCACCTGGGGCTGGCCGAACTCGAAGGCCTGCACGGGGATTATTCTGCTGCCTTCGAGCGCATCGCCAATGCCGAGCGCCTGATGCACTTCGGCCATATCAGCGTGCCCATGTACCAAGGCCTGCTGCTCAGGTCAAAGGCCCGTTTGTGGCTGCGCCAGGGGCAAGCGGCCCAGGCGGAAAAGGCCCTGCGCAACCTGCCGGAGCAAGCCCTGAGTTTCTCCCCTTACGGTTCTCCCGATTTGCACCTGCGCCTGCAGTTATTGCTGCTGCAGGCGCAACTGGCCAATGGCGGGCAGCAGGAGGCGATCGAAGGCCTGGGCGCCATGTACCAGCGGGCGCAGCACGAAGGGCGCCGGCCACTGGCGTGTGAGATCGGCTTGAGCCTGGCTGAAGGCCTGCATGCCAGCAGTCGTATGGAGCAGGCCCGGGAGGTGCTGCGCGAGGCACTGGCCACGGCCCGGCAATTGAACCTGGCGAGCGTGGAGCGTGACTTCGCCCAGCGCCATCCGGCACTGATGCGCTGGGCAGGGGCCGGCCATGGCGTGGATGTAGTGCCCGACACCTTGCTGACCAAGCGTGAGCGCGATGTGTTGAAGTTGATCGCCCAGGGTTATTCGAACCAACAGATCGCCGATGCCCTGTTTATCTCCCTGCATACCGTCAAGACCCACGCGCAACGAGTCAATGCCAAGCTGGGAGTCGCGCGACGAACCCAGGCCGTTGTACGCGCCAAGGAACTTGGCCTGGCGGGTTGAAACAGGCGGGCTAGACTGTCGGGGTGCCCCGAGCCTTGTGGTACACTCAAACGAATGTGACTGCATAGGTAACGCTTCATGCTTGACTACTTCGCCTTGGGCGTATTGTTTTTCGTCGTGATCGTGCTGTTCTACGGCATTATCTTGTTGCACGACATTCCCTACGAAATCGCTGTACACCGCAACCATCCGCATCAGGATGCGATTCATGCCACTGGCTGGGTCAGCCTGTTCACGCTGCACGCGCTCTGGCCGTTCCTGTGGATCTGGGCCATGTTGTACCGCGAAGACCGTGGTTGGGGCTTTGGCGATGGCCAATCGCCGAAATCCCACATTGTGCATCTGGAGCAGCAAGTAGCTGAATTGCAACAACGTATTGCACGGATCGAAGGGGCGACCGGCTTGCCGCCGACGCCGACGCAGATCAACTCGAACGAGGGTGTCTGATCCATGGATCTGTTGCTTATCCTGACCTATACCGCTTTTTGTGTCGCCATTTTCAAGATTTTCCGCATTCCATTGAACAAATGGACCGTGCCCACGGCCGTGCTGGGCGGGATCGTTTTGATCGGTACGCTGATTTTCCTCATGAACTACAACCACCCCTATTCGGAAGTGGCACGTTCGTATTTCGTTTCCACCCCGGTGGTTCCCGTCGTTACCGGACCGGTCATCGAGGTTCCCGTACAGGACAATCGGCCGCTGAAAAAGGGCGATGTATTGTTCCGCATCGACCCTGTGCCATTCGAGAACCGGGTCAAGTCGCTCAAGGCGCAACTGGTCTCGGCCCAGGCCGACCTGTACCGTGCCAGCGAGCTGCTCAAGCGCGGCGTCGGCACGCGCCGCGACCTGGACATCACCACCGCGCGCACCGATGACCTGCAGGCACAACTGAACATCGCCCAGTACGAACTGGAAAACACGGTGGTGCGGGCGCCATCGGACGGTTCCGTGGCCCATGTATCGCTGCGTCCCGGGATGATGGCCACCCGGTTGCCGTTGCGGCCGTCGATGGTGTTCATACCCCACGAGGGGTACTACCTGACCGCCTGGATGCGCCAGAACAGCCTGCTGCGCCTGACCAAGGGGGATGAAGCGGAAGTAGCCTTCGACGGTATCCCCGGCAAGGTCTTCGCGGGCAAGGTCAAGAATGTGTTGAATGTGATCGGCGAAGGGCAGGTACAGCCGTCCGGCACGTTGGTCAGCTTCACCGGTTCGCCACCGGCCGGACGGGTGCCGGTGATCATCGAAATCACCGACCCGGCGTTTGCCCAGTACATCGATCAGGTGCCGGGTGGAGCCTACGGGCAGGCGGCGCTGTACAGCGAGCATTTCCATCACGTGGCGGTGATGCGCAAGATCCTCCTGCGCATGGCAGCCTGGATGAACTACATTTTCCCATTCCATTGAGTGGCGTTCGCCCGCGGGTAGGTGCACGGTAATACTGCACAGGGGCGACCCTGTTGCAGGAGATCAAGCATGTACACGCGTCGCGATTTTCTTGCCGCCACGGCCAGCGCCGGCTTCGGTTTGCTGGCCGTCAATGCTGGCGTGTTTGCCCAGGACAACACCGGCGCCTTGCTCACCCGCAAGATTCCTGCAAGCGGTGAAGCCCTGCCGGTGATTGGCGCCGGGACGTCCGGCAGTTTCGAGGTCGAGCCCGGTTCTGCCCAGTACCAGCAATTGCGCCAGGTATTGCAGGTGTTCTTCCAGCAGGGCGGGCGCGTCATCGATACCTCTCCCAACTACGGCGGTGCCGATGCGGTGCTGGGCCAATTGCTGGCCGAAGGTGGCTGGCGTGCGAACACCTTCCTCGCTACCAAGATCGCTGCCGACAGCCTCGAATCAGCCCAGACGCAATGGGCCGGTTCCCTGAAGTCGCTGCACACCGACAAGGTCGACTTGCTGCAGGTGCACAACATGCGCGACTGGCAGGAGCAACTCCCTTACGCCCATGAGCTCAAGGCCCAGGGCAAGACCCGCTATGTCGGTGTCACTCATTACATCGACAGCGGCCTGGACGAGATGGAGCACATCCTGCGCACGGAAAAGCTCGACTTCATCCAGATCCACTATTCGGTGAACGCACCCGACGCGGCGAAGACGGTGTTGCCATTGGCCCAGGACAAGGGCGTGGCGGTGCTCATCAACCGCACCTTCGACGACGGCAGGCTGTTTTCCCGGGTCAAGAACCAGGCATTGCCGACGTGGGCCACGGAGTTGGGCATCGGCAGCTGGGCCCAGTTGTTTCTCAAATTCGCCATCAGCCACCCGGCAGTGACCGCCGTCATTCCGGCCACCAGCCGACCCGACCGTCAGCTCGATCAACTCAAGGCCGGCAGCGGGCCGTTGCTCAGCGCCGAGCAGCAGCAACGCCTCATCCAGCAATTCGCCTGAGCGGCCCGTGCCATGGCCGAACCCGTAACGCGCAGTCGCCTCAGTGCCGTGTTGGGCAAGGGGTTGCGTGTTGAGGCGCAAGAACACGGCGCGGTGGTGGGTGGGCTGGCGTTGTTCTTTTTGCTGTTTGCCGGTTACTTCATGCTGCGCCCGGTACGCGAGACCATGGGTGTAGCCGGTGGCGTCGAGAACTTGCAATGGCTGTTCACCGCCACGTTCATCGTTACCCTGGTGACGCTGCCGGCCTTCGGCTGGGTCGCCTCGCGCGTCGAGCGCCGGCGCATCCTGCCCTGGACCTACGGCTTTCTCGCAAGCAACCTCGTGGTATTTGCCGCCGTCTTTGCACTGTACCCCGACAACCTGTGGGCCGCGCGCGTGTTTTATGTATGGTTGTCGGTGTTCAATCTGCTGGCGATTTCCCTGGCCTGGAGCGTATTGGCCGACCTGTTCTCCAATCAGCAGGGCAAGCGCCTGTTTGGCCTGCTGGCCACGGGCGCGAGTCTCGGTGGGTTGCTCGGGCCGATCCTGGGTGCGGTCCTGGTCGGCATCATTGGCCATGCCGGCCTGGTGCTGTTGGCGACAGTATTTCTGTTGGGCTGTATCGCTGCGGTGGCGTGCCTGCAACACTGGCGCGACCGTCACCCGTTGCCGGCCGAGGTCGAGCACCCGCGGTCAGAACCGTTGGGTGGCAATCCATTCGCCGGCGCCACCGCGGTTTTGCAGTCGCCCTATTTGTTGGGGATCGCCGTGTTCGTGGTGCTGCTGGCCAGTGTCAGCACGTTCCTTTATTTCGAACAGGCACGGCTGGTGGCACAAACCTTCAGCGACCGCACCCGCCAGACCCAGGTGTTTGGCTTGATCGATGCCGTGGTGCAAACCCTTGCGATCCTCACCCAACTCTTTTTCACCGGCCGCATTGCGCAGAAGCTTGGCGTGGGTGTGTTGCTGGTGGCCGTGCCTGTGGTGATAGCGGCGGGCTTTCTCTGGCTGGCGCTGGCACCGGTGTTCGCGGTGTTCGTGGTGGTGATGGTCATCCGCCGTGCCGGCGAATACGCGCTGGTGCGCCCCGGTCGGGAAATGCTCTACACGGTGCTGGCACCCGAGCACAAGTACAAGGCCAAGAACTTCATCGATACCGTGGTGTACCGGGGTGGCGATGCGGTCAGCGGCTGGGTCAAGCGTGGGCTGGATGTGCTGGGCGAGCATCCGCAGCTGGCCATGTTCATTGGCGTGGCATTGGCCGTGCTCTGGGCGCTTTGCGGAGGCTGGCTGGGGCGCCGGCGCCGCGAGATGGAAGGGCCTTGAGTCGCGTTCCTCTTTAGTTCACCCCACGCCCACCAGGGCTCTTGGCGTTCGTCATCGTAGTGTCATGCACCGGGTGCATTATTGCCGCCAGGCAGGCTTCGCCTATGAGCGCGGCCGGAACAGGCCGTGCCGGCCAAGACATCAGGAATAGGTGCATGAAAGGCAACGACTCGCTGATTGCAGCCATCGACCTGGGTTCCAACGCTTTTCGCCTGACCATCGGTCAACAGGTAGCGGGCGCGCAGCGCTCGACCATCGAGGCGGTCAAGACACTGCGCGAGCCCGTGCGACTGGCCGAGGGGTTGCGTGGGGACGCCCTGGATACGCTGGCGCTGGAACGCGGCTGGCAGGCACTGGAGCGTTTCGGCAAGCGCCTGCGTGGTTTCGAGGAGTGCCGCGTGCGGGCGGTGGCGACAAGCGCCGTGCGCCAGGCGCGCAATGCATCGACCTTTATCACCGGTGCCGAAGCGCGCCTGGGGTTTCCCATTGCCATTCTCACCGGCGAGGAAGAGGCGCGCATGGTCTTTGCCGGCGTTGCCCACAGCATGCCATGCAAGAAAACCACTCGCCTGGTGATCGACATCGGTGGCGGCTCGACCGAACTGATCGTCGGGCGCGGGCGAACGCCGATGTTCTCGCAAAGCATGACGGTTGGTAGCGGTACCTTCGCCAAGCGCTACTTTGCCCAGGGCAAAGTCTGTATCACCTCGATGCAGATGGCCGAGCAGGCGGCCTGCCTTCAGTTCTCAAGCTTTGCCCGTCAGGTTCGCCAGCACGATTGGCACGTAGCCATCGGCTCTTCCGGTACCGCGCGCATGCTGGCCAAGCTGCTCAAGGCCAACGGCCTCAATGACGACAGCAGCACTGGCATTACCTATGCGGGCCTTTTGCGCCTGGCGCTTTGCCTGCTCCAGGCCGGCCATGTGCGCCGACTGAAACTGGCCGGCCTGCAGCCGCATCGCCTGGCCACGCTGCCCAGCGGCCTGGCGATCATGCTCGCCGCGTTCAAGGTGTTTGGCATCGAATCCATGGGCCTGTCCGAGCCGGGCTTGCGCTTCGGCTTGCTGCATAGCCTGGCTCACGCCAATGCCTCGGGTGCCGTAGGCCGTTGATCAGGCAGGGCGGCCTGTCACCGCTGACGCTGCGCTGAACTACACTGGAAGGCTGCCGCTTCATCTCAATCGAATGATCGAATGAGCACAGCTACACTCATCTGCAGTCTTTCGCGGGATGATGTGTATGCACAACAGGCCTCGGCCAGGTTCCAGACTGCGCGCCCTTTCATTGCTGGCCAGTGCGCATCCGCGGCGCACGGTGTACCTGTGTTTTGCCGTGGTGTTCGTCGTCACCCTGGTGCTTGCCGGCCGGCAGTACTGGCGGGGGCAGGAACGGCAGCTCAGTGATCGGCAGCATCATCTGCAATTGCTGGCCTACACCATCGATGCCGCCGTCGGTGCACGCCATGACCAGCTTCGTTTCCTGACACTTTCGGCTGAACATGTCCTGGCAACCGCCAAGGGCGAGCCGCACGGAGCCGACATTGACCTGGCCCTGCATGATGCCTTGCAGGCAAGCCACGATGCGGTATGGGGGCTGCGTGTTCCCGACACCGATGCCATCGTGCGTTCCATTTCCGATCAGCGCCTGGGTGCGATCGAGGGCTATCGGCGCGACCCCGTGACGCTCGTCGAGGACTTGCAACTGGCCCGGGTGGTCAGCCCCCTGTTGAGCGCCCAGCAGCAGATACGAAAGGGCTTGGCCCATGTGATGCTTGTCACCCGTTCCGGGTTGATCGTCGCTTATCCTGCTGTCGATGACCGGTCCGTCGAGCCGTTGCTCAGGGAGTTTTCAGGCTCGCGGGTTTTGAATTCCGGTGCCGGGTCGACTTCGAAGGTGCAGATTACCGGGAGCCTGGAGCGCCTTAAACCCGGCTCGGGTCCACATTTGCTCTACACCATGCCGATACTGTCGGGCGGCGCTGTACGCGGCGTCTTCGTACTTGGTGGTCCGCAACAACGCTTGCAGGACTATCTGCATGAACAGGGACGAGCGGGTGAGCCCGTCGTGTTGCTGGATACTCAAGGTACGATCATCGCCTCCAATGAAAAAACCTTTACGCCTGGCCAAGGCAACTGGTTCGGCACGTTGCCCACGCAGATGCCCGGCTTATCGATGAATGAACTGCTCAAGCACAAGGCCGGTAGCGTGCAAGACGCTGGCAACTATTACCTGTACCGGGAACTGCCCGGGGCGCAATTGATGCTGATCCATCATGTCACGGCACAAGCGTTGCGCTGGGGGGTGATTTCCCAGTTCAGCACGATGTTTATCGGCATCTGGATCTCCTTGGGCTTGTTGCTGGTGATGACGCTTTTCATTGTCGATCATCTGCTGATGGGGCAACTGTCGCTCAACGCGCAGCTGCGCGAACTTGGCCTGGTCGATGTATTGACGCAGTTGGCCAATCGCCGTCGATTGCAGATGGACTTCAAGGGGTTGGTCCGACGCTTTCAGGGGCAACAACCGATTGCGTTGTTGATGATCGACATCGACAAGTTCAAGCACATCAACGATAACTGGGGGCATTCGGCAGGGGATGAAGTGCTCAAGCACCTGGCGGCCTTGTGTCGTGAGCAGGTGCGCCCGCAAGACCTGGTGGCGCGTTACGGTGGTGAAGAGTTCTGTGTCTTGCTGCCGGCAACCAGCCTGGCCCAGGCAACGGCCATGGCCGAGCAGCTGCGCGAAAGCATTGCCCGGTCGGTTTGTGTGCCGCAGGCATCCACGCTATTGGCCACAGCCCCTTCGCCGCACATCCGCCTGACGGTTTCGATCGGCGTGGCCGAAGCCAATGCCGACCAGGCCGGCAATCTGGAGGAGCTGGTGGCGAAGGCTGACCGACGACTATATGCGGCCAAGCAGAACGGGCGCAACAGGGTGGTGGCGGATGATACCTTGATCCAATTGCAGGTTCCGCCTCGGGCCTAGGGGGCGCAAAACCTACTCACCCACACCCTATGGGGGGGTGGAAACGGCTTGCGCATTCAGTACGCTTCCTATAACGGTGCCTTACTCCATCAGGCACCGCCGCTTCCTGTTTGCCCCGCAACCATCAACGGACGAGACACGACATGCAAGATTTCAAGGAGCCCTCGGCCGCACTTGAAGAGACCACTGAAGCCGGACCCGCCAGCCGTCCGGCGCGCGTGCCGTTGGTGTACCCCTGTGGCGAAGCCCCGCTGGCGGGCACGGTAAAAGAGATCGTGCCCGGTGTGTTGTGGTTGCGCATGCCGTTGCCTCTGTCGCTGTCGCACATCAACCTGTGGGCCGTACGCGATGGCGAGGGTTGGGCGATTTTCGATACCGGCATGCACACGCCGGCCACCGTGGACGCCTGGCAGGCGCTGGTGGGCGAGGGCGCACCCCTGGGCGACTACGGGCCGAGCCGGGTGCTGGTGACGCATATGCACCCCGACCACGTCGGCATGGCCGGTTGGTTGACGCGCCTGCATGACTGCGAACTGTGGATGACCCGTCAGGAGTACCTGAACTGCCGTGTTCTGGCGGCCGACACCGATTGCCAGGCGCCCATCGAGGGCGTGGACTTCTATCGCCGCGCCGGTTGGGACGAGGCGGCACTGGAACACTACCAGACGCGTTTTGGTGGCTTCGGCATGATGATCTCGCCACTGCCGCAACGTTATCGACGCCTGCGCGATGGCCAGGTACTGCGCATCGGCGAGCACGATTGGCAGGTGGTGGTCGGCGCCGGGCATTCACCCGAGCATGCCTGCTTCTATTGTGCCGAGCTCAAGCTGTTGATTTCCGGCGACCAGGTATTACCACGCATCTCGTCGAACGTGTCGGTATTCCCCACCGAACCCTTGGCTGACCCCATGCACGACTGGCTGGAGTCGTTGGGCAAGCTCAGGCAGCAGATTCCCGATGACGTGCTGGTATTGCCGGCCCATGACGACCCGTTCAATGGCCTGCATGCACGCTTGAACCACCTGGAAGGCAGCCACCTGCGCGCACTCGACCGGCTGCAGGCGCTGCTGGGCGAAGGCCCCAAGCGCGCCGTCGATGTGTTTCCCGCGCTGTTTGCGCGCAAGATCGATAGCGGCGTGTTGTCGCTGGCCACCGGTGAAAGCCTGGCCAACTTGAACTACCTGGTGGAGCGGGGGCGGGTGGTGGTGAACGAAGATTCCGACGGGGTTGCCTGGTATGTCGCAGCCTCGGATTTTGTGGAGGTTTAGTGGGGCTTTTTGCGAATCCTTGACCGAACTTCGCCTTCCATTCTCGGTTTTTGGATTTTTTTTTGGTCTGAAAGCAAGGTTGCCTGAAGATCCACGTTGCATTAAAACGCAGACATAAAAAAACCCCATCACAAGGACGTAATGCTGTTCACTTAAGCGGAGCAGCCTTACGGTCCACCGGAAACCGGGTTTT
>RCUR01000536.1_pt1 | contig 13557 bp, 10 predicted proteins | sample 2166151 | NCBI WGS metagenome assembly RCUR01 (sample SAMN09932785, study PRJNA488358) | compost metagenome | isolation source: compost soil in an enriched community | place: Germany: Experimental Botanical Garden
CGCCGACCGAGATGCGCTTGCCCTTGAGGTCGGCCAGGGTCTTGATGCCGGAGTCCTCGCTGGCGACGATCTGGATGTAGTTGGGGTAGGTGCCAGCGATGGCGCGCAGACGCTTCAGCGGCGCCTTGAAACCGGCCTCCTCGACCCCGGCCCAGGCATCGGCCACCGAGTCGCCCAGCGCGAAGGCCAGTTCGCCGCGGCCGATCTGCAGCAGGTTGAGGTTTTCCACCGAAGCCTTGGTCGCCTGTACCGAAGTCTTCGAGCCGTCGATGCCGGTGCTGTAGACCTGCGACAGGGCCACGCCGACCGGGTAGTAGACGCCGCTGGTGCCGCCGGTGAGGACGTTGATGAAGGTCGGTGCGGCGAGGACCGCGGTGCTGGCAGTGAAAGCCGCCGCGGCAGCGAACAGGCCAAGACGTTTGCTCAGATTCATGTGCTGTATCCATCTTGTTATTGGTATGGGCAGGCAGAGATGCGCGGCCAGGCGGCCGGCACATGCCGGGATAGTGCAGTGCTGGGTATTGCAGGCAGCGTGCCAGAAGCTAGAAGCGCTCTAGAATGGGGATCAGTAGGCAAGGGCACGCTGCCAATCGGCGGATTCTTGCCGATATATGGGCAGCAGACGGCAATTTCCTGCCGATCCATGACAGGCCACGAGGCCCGCGGAAACGCCTCGCACGGCGCAAGCATGGCGAGCGGACCTGGCTTGCGATAGTTTGCGCCGGATCAGCCGAACCGGGCGGAGCATCCGTCCAGCGCCTGTGGATCAAATATCGGGATGCCGACTGCGGCCTGTTCGCCAGCCTGACCGGGGGCAGCATCGACAGGATCAATGGAGCGGGGTATTTGCTCGACATGACCAAAGGGCGAGCGGATGAGCTGGCCGGGATTGCGCAGCAAGAATTCCGAGTGGGGCCTGGCTCCGGGCGTTTCGACGAGAAGCGAAGCCGGGGTTGGCTAATGGCCAGGCGCTGCCGGTGGCCAATGGCGGCTTTGGGTTGATAGCAGGCGATTACGAATGACCGGAGTCGGCCGATTCTGTTGAAAAAGTAGGTTCAGCGGCAGCCAGCCGGTCAGGTGTGCCTGCTGTCGAAGTGGCTGCAAGCCACTTCAAGTTGCCTTTCGGCGTTTCACTGAGCGTCCTTGCTCAGGTTTGAGGGTTAATTCGAGGGTTTCTGCTCGCCGCAGGCGTACCTATCCCGTGATCGGTGGCCCGTGAGGCAGGAGCTTGGCCATGCGTCGCAGGTTTTGCACGGTCGCGGCCAAGGTGAATTCGTCAGTCGCACCCGTCAGGCCACGCAGTCGTAAACGGTCGAGTTTCATGATCCGTTTGAGGTGGGCGAAAAGCATCTCCACCTTCTTCCGTTCGCAGCGAGAGACGAGGTATTCCGGTGTCTTGGCGATGCGTCGAGCTACGTCGCGGGCAGCCTCATGGATGCTGCGGACGATCTTCCGGTTCGGTGTGTTGGGGCAGCACTTCGCTTTCAGCGGACATGTGGCGCAGTCGGTTTGGCTGGAGCGGTAGATGATGGTGTTGGCCTTGGTCACCCGCGATCTTTGCTGGGTGAAGGTGCGCCATGCACTGCGCAGCGGTTTGCCGGCTGGGCAGCGGTATTCATTGGCCTCCTGATTCCAGTGGAAGTCGTTACTGGAGAGGCTGTCGTCCTTGCGCTCGGTCTTGTCCCACACTGGCACGTGCGGCTCGATGCCCTTCTCTTCGACCATCCAGGCCAGCATCGGGGCAGTGCCATAAGCGGTATCGCCAATGAGGCGCTCTGGCGTGAGTTCGAACTGCGCCTCTACACGCTCGACCATCGTCCTGGTCGAATCAACTTCGGCGGTACGGTGCGCCGGGGTAGCTTCCACATCCATGATCACGCCGTGCTCAGTGTCGATCAGGTAATTCGTGGAGTAGGCAAAGTAAGCCGGGCCGCCTGGCGCTGCTGTCCAACGGGACTGCGGATCGGTGAGCGAAATTTTCTTGGGAAGAGCTTCAGCCAGCGCCTCTTCATCAAGGGCTTCGAGGTACTCGCGCACGGCGCGGCTGCTGAGCGCTGGATCACGCCAATCGACTTCATCTCCCGCCACCCCACGTTGCCGGCTGGCATCCGCCTTGATGATGCTGGCGTCGACGGCGAAACCTTCACCCTTGACCAGGCCGGCCGCCATGCAGCGCCGCAGCACCTCATTGAACAACCAGCGGAACAGGCCGCTGTCACGGAAGCGGCCGTGGCGATTCTTCGAGAAGGTCGAGTGATTGGGTACTTCGTCTTCCAGGCCCAGCCGGCAGAACCAGCGATAGGCCAGATTTAAATGCACCTCTTCGCACAGCCGTCGCTCTGAACGGATGCCGTAGCAGTAGCCAACGACCAGCATGCGCACCATCAACTCCGGGTCGATCGAGGGGCGTCCGATGGGGCTGTAGAAGTCGGCCAGGTGTGCACGCAGATCGCTGAGATCCAGGCACTGGTCGATGCTGCGCAAGAGGTGTTGGGGCGGAACGTGGTCTTCCAGATTGAACGAGTAGAACAGGCGCTGCTGTCCACTCGGTAGCTGTCCCATCATGCTGTTCGCCCCCGCGCCCACTGACAGAGCAATTCTGCCAATGGCATGGTGAAGCAGCTACTTTTTTCAACAGAATCGGCCATAAGCGGACGGCTATCAAACTCCTTTTTTGCAAAGCGATTAGAGTCCTCACCAAGTGCTGCTTCAGTTTGGTTAGATGTTCCCTCCACCTGCAATCCGATGTAGATGGCCATCATGAGCTAGGGGGTACCCTGTTTAATGGGCTGGGAGGTGAATTGCCGGTCTATCTCATCCTCGAAGGCACGCTTCTTCTGTGCGATGAATCGACGGTAACCCTCGGGATCAATCCAGACAGCACTGCCCTCCTCAGCCATGTGTGCATATTTACCGGCCATGTCGAAGTACTCGGTGTGTTGGGCAAACCACATGTCCGGCTTCAACATTTCCAGGAAGTGATGCGTACGGCGATAGTCGTCGGCTATGTCGGGGTAGTCCGGCTGGTCGCCGACCAGGCGGTAGCCCGGGTTGAATCCGGCGCCGTCCGGGAATACCACCAGGTAGTTTCTGCTGCCCTCGGCAATCTGGGTCACCCAGGTGGTCGAGCCACGCGTATGGCCCGGCGTGTTGTAGGCCGTGAGGCTGACCTCGCCCAGAGTCACGCGGTCGCCGTTATGTAGGACCCGATCGACCTTCGCCGGCTCCTGTCCCATGATTTCCCAGTCATGCCCATAGTGGAAATCGCTTTTGCCACCGTCTTCGATCATGGCGACGTCCGGCTCCATGATCGCCAGCTGGGCGCCGGAGAGCTTCTTCAGGTAGGCGAAAGCACCGGCATGGTCGGAGTGAGCGTGGTTGTTGATCATGACCTTGAGGTTCTTCGGGTCGAAACCGAGCTGCTTGATCGAATCCTCGATCTGCGGCCCCGATGTAGGGTCGCCGGTATTGAGCAGGATCAAGCCTTCGCGGGTGGCAAACAGGTAGGCCCCCAGGCCCTGGGTGCCGACAAAGTGCAGCATGCCGGCGATATGGAAAGGCTTATGCGGCTCGCGCCAGTGCAATCCCTTGGTGGCCAGGGAAAGGAACAGTTCGTTGTCCTTGGCCAGATACCCGTTCGTCAAGTTCCTCGCATAGGGCACGACGGACTGCAGCAGCAACAGCAACGCGGCCCCCAGCAGCGCCGTGATGAGTGTGCGGATCATCTTGTCTCTCCCGGGATAGGGCCACGCCGCCTCGGCGTGGCTCGGCAGATACAGTCAAGCGGATAACCGGCCTTGCGCTTTGCCGAACGACCGGAGCGCAAGTCAGGCCAGTTTGACCAGCTTCGGCCCCTGCCAGCGCAGCTCCTTCATCGAACCACGCGGCTCGTAGTTGCGGATCACCAGCCAGAAGATTTCGCCCTTCTTCACCGGCAGCCAGTTGGCGCTCTTGTCGCCACCCGGGTCGTCCGCCTGCAGGTAGATGACCAGACTGCCATCGGCGCCGTAGCGCAGGCCACCGGTGCGGTCGCTGATGGCATAGCGATGGAGCGGGTTGTCGATTACGGTGTACTTGCTGTTATAAGCATGCATCGACCAGAACGCATCGGTCTGGGGAATCTGCTCGGCGGCAAAGTGCAGCTCGTAGTGGGCATCGCCACTGAGCAGCCCGCCCGACGCCTCCTTCTGCAGGACGTAGTACGGATTCTCCGATACGGGTACGGCGATGGTACCGGCCAGGGCCAGCGAAGCGCGGTACAGGTAATCCCCGTCATCGTAATAGCCGATTCGCGGCCGGGGGATGGTCCAACCATTGGCCGTGTACGAGCCCGCCAGTGCCCGGGAGGCAGCCACGACCCTCTGCCGGGCATCCTTCTCGGCGCGCAGAATGCCATTGCGCACGGCGGGCTCCAGCGCGTCGAAACCCTGCATGCCTGCGGCCAGGCCGATGGCTGCGTAGCGCGCGGTCAAGCCGGCGTCTTCGAGCGATGGTGGGCACTCCTGCCACATGGACTGGAGGGCCTTGAAGTCGGCCAGCGGATCTTCCGCCTGCTGCAGCGGCTTTTTCAGATTGGCCAGCACGCCTGGCATCGAGGTCTTGCCCGCCCGGTAGGCCGACAGGGGGCTGACCAGAAATCGCTTCTGGTAGTCGCTGGCCTTGAGACGATCCTGTTCGTTGGCGTAGAACATCCGCAGCACGTTGAAGGTCTGCGGCAACTTGGCGTGCAACACCAGGTCGATGTCGCCGGGCAGCTCGCCCTGCCACTGCGGTCCCACCACGGCCACGCGCCCGCCCTTCGGCAAGCTGCGGCGGCTGGGCAGGCCGTAGGTGCTGCCGAACAGATCGCAGAACTGCACGCTCCAGTAGCGGCCATCCATCTCTGGAATGGTCAGGATGTAAGGCTCGGCACGCAGGTCCAGCCAGAGGTTGGAATACAGGGTATCGGTCTGCGGAGCCCCTGCAATCGCAGGCGTCACCGGCACGTTGCGGTGAACCCACTCACCCCACTTCTGCCGGACCTTGAGCATCGGATCGCCTTCCATCATGCGGCTGTAACGCAGACGGGCGAAGTAGATCAGCGGGTAGCCGTAGACATAGGCCTCCAGGGCCAGCTGGTAGGCCGACTCCTCATCCAGAGTGCCGCCGGCGAGCGCGCGCCCACCCGGCAAACCTGCCAGAGCACCGACGGCACCGAGCGCGGCAAAAGCCTTGAGCAGGTCCCGTCGGTGGTAGCTGTTCGTGCCCCTAGGGAGCGCTTGTTTGGGATGCATCGTTGCCTCCTGATTCTTCTAGTTCTCGTGCGGCTGGCCGCCATTGCAGAGCGCTGCCAGTCAGGGCATCGAGCCTGATGCCGTGCCAATGGGGGGCAGGCCTGAGCCATGGGGTGGGCAACCGCACGAAGCGTGCGCGAGAGGATGGAAGGAGAGCCCACCATGGTGGGCCCTGTCGACCTTACTTGCCGAGGCGGCGGATCTGCGCCGGGGTGAAGCCGGCCTTTTCCATTGGCTTCCCGTACTCAACCTTCTGACTGATCTCGTTGGACATCTGCGCCGCGATATAGCGACCGGAAATCAGGTCATAGGTGGTCTCTACCGCTGTGGCAGGCACCTGGTTGTCGTAAAGCATGACGAAGTGCGACTCGAACAGACGCCACAACTCACCACGGCTGTCGTACATATCGGAAGCCATGATCTGCCAGCTGTCCTCGTCGACATAGAAGCGACGCTTGGCATAGATATGGCGAGTGCCAGGCTTGAGCGTCGCCTCGATGACCCAGACCCGGTGCTTCTCGTAACGCAGGTGCTCCGGGTTCAAGTAGTTGGGGCTGAGCAGGTCGGCATATTTCAGTTGCTTGCTACGCGCCTTGTAGGCGTTGTAACCCACCAGCAGTTCCTGCTTGCCAATCAGCTTCCATTCGTAACGATCCGGAGCGCCGTTGAAGCCGTCGGAACCGTCGGTGGTCTGCTGACCAAAGCTGTAGCGGGCGCTGCTATCGTAGGACACGGTCGGCGCACGGCGCACGCGACGCTGTCCCGGAATGTACTGCCAGGCGGCGCGCGGCTCGGACACCTGGTTCATCGGTTCGTGAATCAGCGTGACCTCACCGGAGTAACGGGACGGCGCCAGAGTTCGGGAGTAGTAGAGGAACAGCAGGTTGTCCTCTGGACTGAGGTCCTTGACCCGATCACGGAAGGCGGCAACCTGCTCATACGTCACCACAGAGTACTGCCCCCTCTCCTGTACGGTTGCCGCAGACAACTGACGAGCGAACGAACCGCCGCGATAGCGCGTGAGATGGTTCCATAGCACCTCCAAGGCCGCGGTCGGCTGCGGAAAAGGAATGCCGTAGCCATAGTTCTGCAGCCCATAACCCTGCTCGGCCAGCTCAGTCTTGCCCAGGTTGAGCATGGCCTGCTGCTGGTCAGGCTGGGGAATGTTGGCCGTACGATGGCCTGGGTAGACCTGCATGCGGTATGTGGGAAAGCGCGCAAACATGGCCTGCTGGCCGGAACTGAGCACATCCTTGTACTGCTGGACATTGTCCTTGGTGATGCTGTACAGCGGCTGCTCGGCGGCGAATGGATCGGCGTAGTCGCCAGTTGCGCTCACCACGCCCGCGTCAGCCTTGATGCCGCCGCCCCAGGCGGGAATGCTGCCGTCGGCATTGCCGGCCATCTCCGAGCCCATCGGCGTGAGCTTGCTGCCCATCAGGGCGGCATCGTTCTGCTTGGCCTGGGCCAGGCCGCAGGCCGCGAGCAGGGCCAGTGCCAGAGGAAGTCTTTTCATCGTATTCATCAGAAGCTCACCTTGAGGTTCACCGAGGCGAAATCGCGGTCGTCGATAGTGGAAAACTCGTTGGAGCCGAGGAATTCGTTGTAGGCGAACTCCAGCGAGTAATCGTTGCGGTAGTCGAAGGTCAGGCTCAGGCCGACGGCTTGCTGGCCCTCCTGGAAGTTGGGGCCGTAACCCTCGACATCGTGGCGCCAGCTGAGCGCCGGCGTGATGACGGTGGCCGGTAGCAGGCTTTCATAGGCAAGTGCCGCGCGCAGGCGGTAGCCCCAGGAGAAGTCGGTGAACACGCCGTCGGTGTTGCAGTAGTTGTCGACCACGGCATTGGCCTGAGCCTGCGTCATGCCCCCTGCATACCGGCCAGCCGTGGCAGTCGGCGCTGGGCAGGTAACGCCCGTCGTGGCACTGGCATACTCGGTGCGGCCGAAGGCGCCGGCACGCCCGAAGCGCTCGTCGCCCAGGTCCGAGATCCAGTTGAAACCGACCTCGCCGGCCAGGCTCAGGCGGTTGGCCCCGAGCACGTTGGAAGTGGTATCGACCGCCCCTAGGCTGAACTGAGTCACCGGCTTGCGCTCGTAGCCCTGCACCTCGGTACCGCGAGCGGCCGCCAGTTCGGCTGCACTCATCAGCATAATCGAGGTGTCACGCGCGCCGGCCAGCAGGGAAACGAAATCGGCGCCGTTGTAGGTCAGCGGCAGGTTGGGCCGGTAGCTCAACTCGCCAAAGGTGGCCGTGTCGCCAATCACTCCGTTGAGGCTGGCTCCGAACATCCGGATATCTTCCGGATATACGTTGCTGTAATCGCCGGTATTGAGATTCACGTTCGGGCCGGCTGCAGCCGCGCTCCGGGCGATCACTCCCTGCAGCGTGGGCGTACGGCTGTGGTAGTTCATGTAGTAGAGGCCGAGGTCGGCATCACCCATGGACTCGATCAGATAGTGCATGGCCATACCGTACTGGCCGGTATCGCTGGCATAGTCCGTGGCGGTGCGGCGCAGGTAACGCTCACGCTGGGCATTGACCGCAGCCCCCGCAGCAGGATCGAAGTCCAGCAGGGTGTTGGCCGTCGTGGAAATACCGCCAGCGACCATGTAGTCGTTGGCACAGCCTTCCTGCAGGTTATCGGCAATGCTGAAGAAGGTGCCGCAACCGTCGAACACCGACGGGCGGAAGTTGTACTGCCAGAAGCCTTCCAGGCTGAGCGTATCGCTCAGGTCGAAGTTGAAGCTGAGCATCTCGACCGGCAGCTGGCCTTCCTTCAGCTCCACGCCGGGGCGGTTGAAGGCGGAAACATCCAGCGGGTTGATGGCGTTCACGCCGTTCTGCAGAAACAGCGCCTCGCCCCAGCTCAGCACGTGGTTGCCCAACTTGACGCCCAGCGCGTGGTCGGCCACCTCGAAGTCCTTCCAGACGTAGGCGTCCAGCACCTCGAAACCCTTGAACTTGGCCAGGTCCTGCCAGCCGGAGTCGTCGAACTGCTCGAAGTCGCCGTTGCCGGTCTCGAGCGCGTGGTCGTACCAGTACTTGAAACGAACGAAGGCACCCTGCGACCCGTCATTTAGATCGAATTCGCTCAGGCCCTTGTACACCGTGGAGATGGTGTCGCCCTTGCCGAAGTTGAGCTTGCCGTTGTCGGCGTTGTAGTTGCTGCCGGTACCGCGCTTGCCAATGCTGGCGGCGTCGGCGGCGGTCATCTGGAACGCGTCGGCATCCTCCAGCGACCAGCTGGTACCCAGACTAAGCGTGGTATTGGTGGTCAGGCTCCACTCTTCGTTGGCCTGCCACGTGGCTGCCTGCAAAAGCTGGCTACTGCTGGCCAGGGCAATGCCGATGGCCAGCGCCTGAGGGCGAAAACGCCAGGCTCCACCAGTCGACCTGGGATGGGCTGCTGAGTGCATCATTTGTTTGAGTCACCTGTTATTTTTGTATTGGCATGCGGGGAGGCGCCCCAGATCACGCACGTGATATGCGCGACCCTGGCGCAACATGCAGGCAACTGGCGGACGACCATGAATCCTTGGCTGACAAATAATTACCCCAAGCACAAAGAGCGCTGCTCCCTCTCGCCCTCGGTGATCCTGGCCGGCCTGCGCCTACTGGAAGCCCGCGGAGCGGACATGGCCCTGCTGCAACTGCGCTGGGGCTTTCCGCTGGCCGCCTTGCGCCAACCCCACCTGCGCCTGCCCGCCTTCCTGGCCCGGCGCTTCTGGGAGGCCGCCCGCGGGCTGTGTGACGAACCCGCGCTTGGCCTGGCAGCGGCCAAACCCGCGGATCTTGGCCAGTTGCTCGGCCTGAGCTACCTGATGCAACTGATGCCTAATCGACTGGAAGCGCTGCAGGTGATGCAACGCTACTGGCCACTGGTGGCCGGGCATATCGCGTTCCATTTCGAGCAGCAGGCCGATGTCCTGCGCATCAGCCTGCAGACACCCGCACGGCTGCGCCCGGCGGAGGAAGAGGTGGATTACTGGTATGCGCGGCAGATCCAGCATCTGCGCGGCTGGGTCTGCGCTCCGGAGCCACTGCGGGAGGTTCGCCTGCGCCGTCCACGCCCCGCCGACCCCAGCCCCTGGGAGCGACAGGCCAATCGCCCGGTGCGCTTCTCGGCAGAGCGCGATGAACTGGTTCTGGACCTCGCGGCCTTGCAGTTTGAGCGACCCGCCGGCCCTGCAAGTGTGCGCCAGGCGCTGGAGGAAGCGCTCGATGACTATGCCAGGCAAACGGCCGAGGGCAGCCTGCTGGAGCTGGCCAGCAGCGCGGTGCTGCAGGAACTAGGAAGCGGACTCAACCTGGACGACCTGGCGAAACGCCTGCACATGACCCCGCGCACCTTGCACCGCTCACTGCTTCGCGATGGCTGGAGCTTTAGCGACCTGCTGGATATCCACCGCCGCTACCTGGCCCATGACCTGCTGCAGGATGGCGTCCTGCCCATTGCCGAAATCGCCGACCAGCTCGGCTATGGCGAAGTCAGCAGCTTCACGCGCGCCATTCGGCGTTGGTATGGAACCACGCCTGGAGCTTTGCGCGATTTCGCGTCTCCGCACGGTTAACTATTTGTCATTTCGTGACTCACGCCAATCACCCAAGCGGGCTCAGGGTAGACATGCCGGTAACGGCAGCGATCGCAAGGCCGCTGATACCTCCATGCTGCTCCAATTTATCGTCATCGACTGAAGCTCTTAATTTAAGTGGCCGCCCCTAACCAGTTCCTGGCAGGGGCGTTTTTTTCTCGACTGCCTTATGCTCATAGCAATCGCGGTGCAATCAAGCGTCCAGCCATGAGTCAGCCCCTCTCGAATCCCCCCTACAGCACACTGGCGACAGTGGCGCGCTGCATTGCCAGAAGCCTGGAGGCCGAATACGGCATTGCCCCGCAGCCGGTGCTAGAGAGCGTCGGCATGGACATTCGGCTGCTGCAGGACGACGAGCAACGCCTCCCACTGACCGATCTGAGCCAGCTCTGGCTACGCTGCGTGGAACTAACCGGCGAAGAGCATTTCGGCTTGCGCATTGCACGTTATCTGGCACCCGCAGACCTCTATGGCATTGACCTGGCGCTATACGCCAGCGCGAGCCTGGGTGAAGCAGCCCAGCGCTTCGCCCAATTTCTCGACCTGCTGACCACCGCGACCCAAGGCCGCATACAGCGCAACGCCGACGGCGACTGGGTATTAAGTTACCAAGTCCGGAGGGCCTCAGAGCCCACCCCGGCAGCCAAGGATTTCTTCATTTACAGCCAGATCTTCATGTTCGAACGGCAGAGCCAGTTGGCGGCCCGCCAATTCATGCGCAGCCTAGAGCTGACCCGACCGCGCCCGGCGGACTTGGCCCCCTGGGAGGCGTTAGGTGTGCCGACCAGTTTCGAGCACCCGTTCGCCTCGATGGTCTTCCGGGCCGACGCCTGGGAAAAACCGATGCTCGGTGCCAATCCACACTTGCTCGCCCAAGTCGAACAGCCCATCCTGAGCTATCTGGCCCGCCTCGGCGCGCCGTTGCCGCTGAGTGCACTACGCGCAAGATTGGTCGAGAGCCTGAGCGAACCACCGACCGCGGAACAATTCGCCGCCTCGCTCGGCATAACCCCCGAGAGCCTGCAGAACTCGTTACTGCAGCAGCACGCCAGTTTCACGCAGTTGCTAGACCAGACCCGACAAGCGCGAACCTTGCAACTCCTGGCCATGCCAGAGCTAACGCTGGACCAGGTCTGCGAGCAGGTCGGGTTCAGCAAGAGCAGCAGCCTGATCCGCGCCTTCCGCCGCTGGCAGGGCACTACCCCGCTGGGCTATCGCAAGAGTCTATTCTCTGAAAGTGAGAATGCACCCAGCTAGATAGGCAACGCCTCCCCACGCAAGCGCCTGCTATACACCATCTGCTGATGGCGCCACGCTCATTCAGAAACTAAGGAAAGGTGAATCGCCCCTAGTTTCGTAGACGTTTGCAAGCGTTGGCTGGGTCGGAAGCAGTCGATCAAGAACGACCGGAACCGACCCACAGCGAACCTCGGCGACAGGCAGACAGCGACCAGAAGCAGCCCTTGGCTCAGGGCTGAACCGGTTGGCCGCTAGCCTGAGCGAGCCTCGCAGCTCTCTAAGAAAGAGGGGCTATTCAGACGAGGGTTTCTAGGCCTATTCAATTGGCCTGGCGAGCTCTCCAGGTCGAAGGGCTGCAATCGAAGTGTTTGCTGAACCAGCGGGAGAAAGCACTCAACTCGGAAAAGCCCAGCACGCCAGCAATCTCGCTTAGGGGATGGTCGGAGTGGGCCAAGTGGCGCATGGCGAGCTCTGTTCGCGCCTGATCCAGCAGTGAGGAAAATGTTTCGCCCTCGCGCATCAGTTGTCGGTGCAGCGTCCGTCTGTCGCGCCCCAGGTGCGCCGCGACTTGCTCCACTGAGCAGCGTCCGCTGGGCAGGAGCATCCAGATCATCTGACGCACCTGCTCCAGCAATGCCGTCTTGGATCCTTCGCGGATACTCTCCAGGTACTGATGAACGTGGCGAACCATCTCTGGATCGGCACTGGGCAGGGCCTGGTCGAGGTCGGAGCTACGGCAGACGAGGGCGTCCATCAAGCTATTGAACTGCACCGAGGTGCCGAACACGCGACGATGCCGGCTGTCATCCAGCGGCGGGGCGTGCCGGAAGCAGACCACTGAAGGATGCCAGTGGTTGCCCAGCAAGGTTTTCAGCAGGCGGTGGGTCACCGCCGCCGCCAATTCAAGCGCCTGGCGCACACACAGGTTGCCGACCGTTACCTGTTCCATGCGCAAAGCCGCCACGCCGCCACTCTCCTCGATGCTCAGCACCAAACCTTGGTTGTGCAGGTAGAGGAAGTCACGACTCGATTCCAGCGCCGCCCGGATAGTGGGCTGGTCACGGCACAGCAGCGCCAGCGGCCCGAGATTGGAGAGCTTGCGAGTTTCCGCCATGCGCAGGCCGAAATCGTCCACCCCGGCCTCGCGCGCCGAGCTTTCCAGGAGCAGAGCCACGGCTTCGGTGGGGATCTTCAGGTCGGGTTCCAGCAAACAGCGCGGATCGAGAGCGACGAGGCGCAATTGCTGCAAGGGGTCGACGTTGAACGAGCGGGCTATTTCCGCGTAGTTGGTGAGGCTGGCACTGCGAATAAGACTGCTCATGACTGATTTACCAATCCGGACAGCGATTGGTCAGATTAACAAGTGGATGTCCCGCAAGGTCAAGTCAAATAACAGCGGCTTGGTGAGACTGAGGCCCATCGTCAGATGGTGTGTCTTCCCAGGCAATTGCACGGTGGAGTTGCGTTGATTACCGGTGTGCCGCGCTACGGCAAGGTGATCCACATTGCCAGCCTCGCCGGCATCTGCGCCATGGCTGCGCACAACTCGTACTGCTCGGCGAGCAAAGGCGCAGTCATCGCCTTCACGCGTTCGGTGGCTTACGAAGTGGCCGGTGCCAATGTTCAGGCCAACGCCATCTGCCCTGGTGGGGTACGTACCCCGGCCTTCGATCACTTCCTCGATCAGCAGTCGCCCGAGCAACTCCACGTCATCAATCAGATCCTGCCACTAGGGCGTTTGGGTGAGGCGCAGGAGTACGCGGCGCTGGTCTCCCACCTGGCTTCCGATGAGTGCTACCTGGTTGGCTCGATCATTAACGCCGGCGGCGGAACCTATATCTGAGGTTTTCGGGAGGCTCCAGGCGAGCGTCCCGAAAGGTCAAATCAATGTCCCGGATAGTCAATCCAGATCGCAGCCGGACTCTTAGAGTGAGCCTCAGCCACTCACCGACCAAGGAGCTCACATGAGTTTCGATCCATTCAAGCCCGTCACCCCGACCTGCGATGCCATGCGTGATGACGGCAACTGGAATCCTGCCTGGGACAAGCTGGCCGAGCTGGATGGCGACTGGATCGAGAAGTTTCTCGCCATGGCCGTGCATCCGCTGCGCAAGGGGATTCTGGATCCCAAGACCATCGAGCTGCTGTGCATCGCCGTCGATGCCTCGTGCACGCACCTGTATGCCCCAGGCGTGCGCCGCCATATCCGCAAAGCCCTGGAGGTCGGTGCCAGCGTAGAGGAAGTGCTGGCGGTACTGCAGCTGACCTCGGTCCTGGGTATCCACAGCCTGGCGCTGGGCGCTCCGATCCTTATCGAGGAAGCACAGAAGCTGGCCGCCGATGGCCCTGTGCAAGGCACTTACTGAATCCCTTTAACACCGCACCCCGAGATCAACACCATGTTCTATACCCACGATTCGCTGTACCCGGAAAACCAAGACAAGCTGATCAT
>RCUR01000537.1_pt1 | contig 13534 bp, 7 predicted proteins | sample 2166151 | NCBI WGS metagenome assembly RCUR01 (sample SAMN09932785, study PRJNA488358) | compost metagenome | isolation source: compost soil in an enriched community | place: Germany: Experimental Botanical Garden
GAAGCACAGTCTTCCAGTGTGCAAGACAAAAGTTTAGGTTGTGCTTTACCTACTTTATCCGGAGCAAGAGGAGAAGACAAAAAATATTTCCCAAGTAATGATGCTGGAGATGTACTTGACGGTTGGGGATGGTGTATGCCAACAAGTGATTTAGAAAACGCTTATCTTTCTGAAAATGATGAAATCCGTCGCAGAAGTACCATCACAAAATGGGGAGAAGCTGCTTATGGAGATGAGGTCCTTAACCCAACTCACAAATTTAGCTTGAATGACAACAAATCAGGACGTATTTGTCGTAAATACTATATTCCTATTGAAACCCGTCGTGCTTTAGACAAAAAAGACGGACACTTACCGTTGAATGTGCCGTTGATTCGTTTGGCTGAAATGTATCTGACAAGAGCAGAAGCAAACTATCACTTAGGAAATGCCGGAGGAGCTTTGTCTGACATCAACGTTATTAGAGCTCGTGTACAACTTGATCCTAAAACAGGTTTGGCAGGTCCTAATTTACTGAAACAAATCTACAAAGAGCGTCGTTTAGAATTGGCTTTCGAAGGATTGCGTTTGTTTGATATTCGTCGTGAAAAAGATCCAAGCACAGGAAGACCGGTTATCGAATCTTTGATGGGGCCTAGTGGTACTTTTGTTCAATACAACTTGAGCTCTACTGATCCATATGAAACTACCAACTTGAGAGAAGCACAAGATAAAGGGATCAATTTCAGTCCTTCTAAAAATTTATTGTGGCCAATACCTCAGTTAGAAATAGATTTAAGTGGAGGTGTAATTACACAAAATCCTGGTTACTAATATGAAGTTGATTAATAACTATAAAGTAAGCCTGCTATTTGCGGGCTTGCTTTTCATCAATTCTGTATTCATTAGTTGTGAATCTGATACTACTGAAAATTCACCCCCTGTCGTTTCTACCACAAGAGATTTGAATGTGAATCTTGATATGAATCTACAGACAATGGAGAGTTTCGTTCTACTGCAAGAGATTTGAATGTAAATCTTGATATGAATCTGCAGACAATGGAGAGTTTCGGAGCCTCAGATGCTTGGCAATGTAATTTTATAGGTCAAAATTGGCCTACTGACAAAAGAAATCAGATTGCTGATTTATTATTCAGTAGACAAGTGGATAGTGAAGGAAACCCGAAAGGGATTGGATTATCATTATGGCGTTTTAACCTTGGTGCCGGAAGTGCAGAACAAGGAGAAGCAAGTGATATAGGAGATGAATGGCGTCGTACAGAATGTTTTACTAGTGATGGAGTTACCTACAACATGAGTAAACAAGCGGGGCAAGTATGGTTTATGAAAGCCGCTAAGGAACGCGGAGTCGAAAAATTATTGGCTTTCACAAATAGTGCACCTGTTTATTTAACTAACAATGGCAAAGCCCATGCAACTATTAAAGAATTTTACAATCTGAAGGATGGGAAAATGCCGGAGCTTGCTGATTTTTGGGTTAATTCTATTGATAAATTGAAAACAGAGCACGGTTTGACAATAGATTATATCAGCCCTTTCAATGAGCCACAGTATGAGTGGGATGGTACCAGTCAAGAGGGTTCGCCGGCCACAAATGCCAATATATACAGTTTTGTATCTATTTTATCTCCAAAATTACAGTCGAAAGGGCTTGGTTCCCAAATCGTTGTAGGAGAAGCAGGAGCCTTTGAACCGCTTTATAAAACAGTTTCCGGCAAAGAGAGCAGATCCAACCAGATTGATTATTTCTTTGGAGTGAATTCAACCAAAAATATTGCAGGATTGAGCAATGTAAAGAAAACCATATCAGGACACAGTTACTGGCAAGCTTGGCCTTTGAGCGAGCTTATTTCTTCCAGACAATCTGCTGCTACAAAAACTCAGGCTGTTCCGGGACTTAGTCTTTGGGCTTCGGAGTATTGTATTCTTGAGAGTCCGGGTACCGCTGAATTGCCTGGAGGAGGAGGCCCCGGAAGAGATTTAGGTATGAAAACGGCCCTTTGGGTAGCTCGTATTATTAGTACTGATATTGCAATCGGAGGAGTTAGCTCTTGGCAGTGGTGGACCGCCATTAGTCGTGGGGATTATAAAGACGGATTGATTCATGTTGATGATGGCGCGAGTAATGGAGCAGGTAATGCTGATTATTGCAAATACGACGGAACTGTTAGAGACGCTAAGATACTTTGGGCTTTTGGAAATTTTTCATTTTTTGTAAAACCTGGAATGGTAAGGGTTCAAATACCCGGTTTAGACAATTCGGCAGCTACAACTGATGTAATGCTAACGGCCTACAAAGATGTGGCGAGTAAAAAATTGGTCATTGTAGCGGTTAATTTCAGTAGCACCGCAAGGACTTATAAATTGAATCTTTCTGGAGGAACTTTGGTTGATAATAAATTCACACCTTATACAACTTCAGATACTAAAAGTTTGAAAAAAGGAGCTGATGTCAATGCCACTAATTTTGAAATAGCAGCAAAATCAGTTGTCACTTACGTGGGTACATTTAAATAGGAATTATTTTAAAATTGGATTTATCGGAAAGTTCTTTTTGATAGAATATAACAAAAAATGAAAAAAACATATTTTTCTCTTTTCCCGCTGATGGTCCTGTTTATAATCGGATGTGAATCAGATGTAAAAGAAACGGCGCCGCCCGTTGCCTCAACAACAAGGAATCTGAAAATAGACCTGAATACAGATAGGCAAACCATGGAAGGTTTTGGAGCTTCAGATGGATGGCAATGTCAGTTTATCGGGAAAAATTGGCCATTAGAAAAAAGAAATCAAATGGCAGATTTACTGTTTAGCAAGCAAGTTGATCTCGACGGAAATCCAAAGGGTATTGGCTTGTCTTTATGGCGTTTCAACCTTGGAGCCGGAAGTGCCGAACAAGGAGAAGACAGTTTTATTAATGATGAGTGGAGAAGAAGTGAATGTTTTCTGAATGCAGACGGAACCTATAATTGGGACAAACAAGCAGGACAAAGGTGGTTCATGAAGGCTGCAAAATCCCGTGGGGTTGAAAAAATATTGGCCTTTACGGGGAGTCCGCCGGTTCATTTTACCAAAAACGGAAAAGCATTTTCGAATGAAGGAAGTTATTTGAATCTGCAATCGGATAAGTACGATGATTTGGCTGATTTTTGGGTGAGATGTATCGAAAACATCAAAGCCAAAGATGGCGTTGATATCGATTACATCAGCCCGATTAACGAACCGCAATACGATTGGAATCCCGCAGCAGATGGTTGGGCAGGTCAGGAAGGAACAGCCGCAAGAAATAGTGAGATCTACAACTTAGTAAGTTCTATTTCCCAAAAACTAAAAGAAAGAGGTTCCAATAGTCAAATCGTGTTGGGAGAAGCTGCAGCGTATGACTGTCTCTACAAAGAAATGACGGGACAGACAGGCAGATCCAACCAGATTGATTATTTCTTTGGCGTTAATTCGATGAAAAGTATTGCCGCGATGAGCAACGTTAAAAAGACAATTTCAGGACATGCTTATTGGCAGGTTTGGCCTTTGAACGAGCAAATATCTTCGAGAGAATTGGTTGCATCAAGAGTAAAATCGGTTCCGGGACTTAGTCTATGGGAAACGGAATATTGTGTGATGGAAAGTCCGGGCACGACCGAAATACCGGGAGGATCAGGACCGGGTAGAGATTTAGGCATGCAAACAGCACTTTGGGTTGCCCGTATTATCAGCAACGATATTGCTGTTGCAAATGTTACCTCTTGGCAATGGTGGGTAGGAATTAGTCGTGGGGATTACAAAGACGGATTGCTTCACGTTGATGATGGTGCCAGTGCCGGTCACAGCTGGGGAGATGCCAACTATTGTAAAAACGATGGTACTATCAGGGAAACAAAAATTCTCTGGGCTTTTGGTAATTTCTCCTTTTTTGTCAAGCCGGGAATGATACGTGTTCAAATTCCAGATCAAAATTATCTATCGGCATCCACAGATGTCATGCTGACAGCTTATAAAGATGTGTCAAGCAAAAAACTGGTGATTGTAGCCGTTAATTACGGAAAATCGGCAAGAACCTATCAACTCAATCTTTCGGGAGGGACATTAAAAGACAATCAATTGATTCCTTATACCACTTCTGCTACCGCCAGTTTGAAAAAAGGAGCAGCTGTGAAGACTACTTCCGATACGGCTAGTTTGAAAAAAGGAGCAGTTGTCAAAGCTGACAAAATTGAGATTGCAGCACGATCTGTTGTCACTTTTGTCGGAAGCTATAATTAGTGATTTTTAAAATAAGTTAGAAAGAATATAAAAATGAAAAAAATTTATGTTTCGCTTTTATTGCTGGTAAGTTCGCTTTTTTTTGGTCAGCGAACCGCAACAATTAGCACAGATAATGTAGTACAAACCATGGAAGGTTTTGGAGGTTCAGATGCTTGGCGAACCCAATTTGTTGGAAAAAATTGGCCAGAGCAAAAAAAGAATGCCATTGCAGATTTACTTTTCAGTAAAGAAATTGATGCACAAGGAAATCCAAAAGGAATTGGACTTTCAATTTGGAGGTTTAATCTCGGAGCAGGGAGTACAGAACAAGGAGAAAACAGTAAGGTTTCGGATGAATGGAGAAGAAGTGAATGTTTTCTGAACGCTGATGGAACTTACAACTGGTCAAAACAAGAAGGACAGAGATGGTTTTTGCAAGCGGCCAAAAAACGAGGGGTGGAAAAATTCCTGATTTTCACTAACAGCGCACCTGTTCATATGACTAACAACGGATTGTCTTTTGCAACTCAAAAAAATAAACTGAACCTGAAAGAAGGAGCGGTTCCAAAATTTGCCGATTTCCTAGTACAAAGTATTCAGGGATTAGAGAAAAGAGAAGGGATTAAATTTGATTATGTGAGTCCGATAAACGAACCGCAATGGGAGTGGATGGCCAATAACGGCGATAAAAACAGCCAAGAAGGAACGCCAGCTACCAATCAGGAAATTTACGATTTGACCAAAGCACTTTCTGATAAACTCAAATCACAAAAGATGAGTACCGAAATTGTTATTGCCGAAGCGGGTCAAATTAATTATTTGTATGAAAATGTAAATGGCGAAAATCGCGACAATCAGATTGATTACTTTTTTGGCAATACAAAAACGAACATCTCTAAATTACCGAATGTAAAAAATGCCATTTTGGGACACAGTTATTTTACGACTTGGCCTGTAGACAGACAGGTTTTGAGCCGAAAACTGATTGCCGCAAATGTGAAGCAAAAACCAGGGTTAAAATATTGGCAGTCCGAATACTGTATCTTGGAAAATCCTGGGGAAGCTGAAATTCCCGGAGGTTCAGGAGGAGGAAGAGATTTGGGTATGCAAACGGCCTTGTTTGTGGCGCGTTTGATACACAATGATATTGCGTTGGCCAATGCGGCTTCATGGCAGTGGTGGACATCTATTACCCGAGCGGATTATAAAGATGGTCTGATTTATTTGGATGACGGAAAAAGCAATGGAGGAACAGCACCTGATTATGTTAAAAATGATGGGGAATACCATGATTCAAAACTGCTTTGGGCTTTGGGAAATTATTCTTTGTTTGTGCGTCCGGGTATGCTTAGGGTTGATGTTCCTAACCAAGATGAACTGGGAGCAGCAAACGATGTGATGCTAACAGCTTACAAAGATGTTCAAAATAAAAAACTGGTTGTTGTTGCCGTGAATTGTGGAAAATCGGCTCAGAAATACAAATTTAATTTAGCAAAAGGAACACTGAAAAACAATGAAGTGGCACCTTATGTGACTTCCGAAAATTCTAATTTAAAAAGAGCAGAGATTCAGAAGATTGATAATTTAGAAATTCCGGCCCGATCAGTTGTCACTTTTGTTGGAGAATTTGAATAAGGTTTAAATCGAGTTTGTTTTGAAGTTTTCGAACAATTACAAGACTCATAATTTGTAAACTGTTTTTTATCATGTTGATTCGTTCCAATACTTTTTTCAAGTATATTTACAAATGTGTAAATTACACTTATTTAATAAGTTCATTTACGTAAAATCAATATTTCAAACAATTACAACTAAAAAAATAATACAAATGATTCGATCTAAATTTTATAAAAAGGTATTCTCAGTCTTATTCTTTTCGATAATAGGCTTTAGCGTTCAATCCCAAACGAATAAAGAATTTCATAGTTGGGCCCCTACACCGCCGATGGGGTGGAACAGTTGGGATTGTTATGGACCAACAGTTACGGAAGCAGAGGTAAAAGCCAATGCTGATTGCCGATGGGATGGAACAGTTGGGATTGCTATGGACCAACAGTTACGGAAGCAGAGGTAAAAGCCAATGCTGATTATATGGCTAAATATTTAAAACCCTATGGATGGGATTATATCGTAGTCGATATCAGATGGTATGTTGGGAATGATAAAGCGCACGGATACAATGAAAAAGATCCCGATTATGTTCTGGACCAATATGGCAGATTTTTACCTGCAGTCAATCGTTTTCCTTCTGCGGCGGGAGGAAAAGGTTTTAAACCCCTGGCGGATTATCTTCATAAAAAAGGGTTGAAATTTGGAATTCACATCATGAGAGGTGTGCCAGTAATTGCCGTAAAACAAAACTCAGCTATCAAAGGCACGAATCTGACAGCCAGAGATATTTATTCAGAGAAAGATCAGTGCAGCTGGTTGCGCGACATGTATACTATCGTTCCAGGTAAGCCGGGTGCGCAGGAATACTACAATTCTCTTTTTGAGTTGTATGCCTCTTGGGGACTTGATTTTGTTAAAATAGATGATCTTTCTTCCCCTATTTATTTCGAAGGAGAAATTGATATGATTCGCAAAGCCATCGATCGCACCGGACGTAAAATTGTATTGAGCACTTCGCCTGGAGAGACTCCACTTGCACATGCCGATCATGTTCAAAAGAATGCGAATATGTGGCGTACTGTTGGCGATTTTTGGGATAGTTGGGAACAATTAAAAGACCATTTTGAAGTATTTGATCGTTGGAACCAATGGCGTTCTTATGGCGCCTATCCTGATGGTGATATGTTACCGCTTGGCCGCATTGGTATCAGGGCAGAAAGAGGAGATCCTCGTATGACTGCTTTTACCAAGGATGAGCAATATACGTTAATGACCTTATGGACTATTTTTAAATCGCCTTTAATGTTTGGCGGGAATCTTCCGGATAATGATCCGTTCACGCTTTCTTTGTTGACCAATAAAAATGTACTAAAAGTTCTTAACGAAAGTACCAACAATAAACCTCTTTTCACGGATAAAGACAAAGCGGCTTGGATTGCCGATGAACCGGGTACAGGAGCGAAATACTTGGCAGTTTTCAATACAGCCGATCAACATTTGGTAACTGAGGAAAAAGCACTTTGGAACAGCGGATTGATCTCAAAAACCACTCCCGGTCAAAGCACCACAGTAGATATTGATATTTCTGGAGCTAAAAAATTGTATTTAGTGGTCAATGATGGTGGCGATAAAACCGATTGGGATCATGCGAATTGGATAGAACCAACTCTGTACAAGGGGCAGGATTCTATCAAATTGACCAGTTTAAAATGGATAAAAGCCACAGCGGGATGGGAAAAACCAAGAGTGAACCAAAGTGTTTCCGGAAATGCTCTTACCGTAAATAAAATTAAATATGAAAACGGTATTGGTACCCATTCCAAATCAATCATAGAATTTGATATACCGGAAGGCTATACGCGTTTTAAAGCTCTGGTTGGATTGGATGAGGCTTGTGTCACTCAAAATACGGGTGCTACCGTTAAGTTTTTTGTGTTTACAGAAAATCCTTCAGGACCTACACCGCCTGCAAGTTCTAAAATCTCGATCGATCTTAAAAGCATTGGACTTCCAGATAATTATGTAATCACTGATTTGTGGTCCGGTAAAGTCGTTGGGCAGTTTTCAGGCGAATTTGCTCCTGTAATTAACCAACATGGTGCGGGTTTATATAAAATTGTTAAAGTATCTAAATAGCTAAATCGTATAAAAAAGCATGAACTATAATTCAAAAATATTCATCAAAAAAAGGAATACCTATAAATGGGTTGTTTTATTATTAGCCTTGAATACTCTTGGTCCGGCTACAGCGCAACAGCTTTCAAAAAAGAAATCGCCAAAGTCTGAAGTAAAGGTTTCAAAGGAAAAACCAAGCGCTTATTTGTTTACCTATTTTACAGGAAACTCAAATGATGAAGAAGCTATTCGTTTTGCAATCAGTAATGATGGTTATAATTTCAGGGCACTGAACAACAATCAGCCCGTTATTGATTCCAAACAAATCAGTTCCACGGGCGGAATAAGAGATCCGCATATTTTGCGTGGAGCCGATGGTAAAACCTTCTATATGGTGGCGACCGATATGGTTTCTGCTAAAGGTTGGGATTCTAACCGAGCGATGGTTTTATTGAAATCTACCGATTTGGTAAACTGGAGTTCAACGGTAATCAATATTCAAAAGAAATACCCAAACAATGAAAACCTGAAACGCGTTTGGGCACCGCAAACTATATATGATGCCCAAAAAGGCAAGTATATGATTTACTGGTCCATGCAACACGGAAACGACATTGATAAAATTTATTATGCTTACGCCAATGCTGATTTTACCGATTTAGAGACTGAGCCAAAACAATTGTTTTTCAGTCCAACGAACGGCGCTTGTATTGATGGCGAAATTATTTTCAAAGACAATAAATACCATTTGTTTTTCAAAACGGAGGGAGCGGGTGCCGGTATAAAAGTCGCTGTATCTGATAAACTTACTGAAGGCTATGTTTTGAGAGATAAATATGTGCAACAAACCAAGTATCCTGTGGAAGGTGCGGGAGTTTTCAAACTGAATAATTCTAACGACTATATCCTAATGTATGATCTTTATACAAAAGGAAAATATCAGTTTACCAAAACCAGTGATTTAGAAAACTTCTCCGTTATCGATAACGCTATCAGTATGAATTTCCACCCACGTCACGGAACCGTTATGCCGATAACTGCAAAAGAACTGGCGAGATTGGAAAGCAAATGGGGAAATGCAAAGGATATTATGAGTTCGGCTGATGCCAAAGAGATTAAGAAAACCAATATCAAAGCGGATGATGCGACAAAACAAGTTCATTTGCCAGTAAAAACAGGAACCAATCTTTCTGCATTTAAACCTGATTTTACAAAATTTGCTGGGGTGACGGTTGAACCAAAAACAGCTCAGGATTTTACAAAAAAAAGCGCCGTAAAATATACCGTTGCAATCGAAGGACAGCCAAAAGAAATCTGGTCAGTTACCGCTTCGGTGGCCAATAATCCTGCCTTGAACGGTTTTTATGCCGATCCGGATGTGATGTATTCCGAAAAAACTTCGAAATATTATATCTACCCAACGAGTGATGGATTTGATGGCTGGTCAGGGACGTATTTCAAAACCTTTTCTTCACCTGATTTAGTGAATTGGACAGATGAAGGAATTATTCTTGACCTTGAAAAAGATGTTACTTGGGCAAAGAACAATGCTTGGGCTCCCTGCATTACCGAGAAAAAAGTTGGAAACACCTATAAATATTACTTCTATTTTACGGCAGGTCAGAAAATTGGAGTGGCTGTTGCCGATACCCCGGAAGGCCCTTTTGTTGATTCCGGAAAGCCATTGGTAGACAAATTACCAGAGGGGGTTTCAGGAGGACAACAAATAGACCCAGATGTATTTACGGATCCACAAACAGGAAAAAGTTATTTATACTGGGGGAATGGTTATATGGCTTGCGCCGAACTTAACGAGGATATGATTTCTATCAAACCCGAATCAATTAAAGTGATGACTCCGGATGATACTTTCCGTGAAGGGACTACAGTTCTTTTTAGAAATGGGAAATACTATTTTTTATGGTCGGAAGATGATACCCGAAGCGAAAATTATCGGGTGCGTTACGGAATTTCCGATTCTCCCGTTGGTAAAATTACTATCCCAAAAAACAATCTGGTAATTGCAAAAGACAAAGAAGCTGGGATATATGGCACAGGTCATAATTCGGTGATTCAGATACCCGGTAAAGATGAGTGGTATATTGTTTACCATCGCTTCAATTATCCAAAAGGAATCACGATGGGAGATGCAGCCGGATTCAATAGGGAAGTGTGTATCGATAAACTGGAGTTTGACAAAGAGGGCAACATATTGCTAATAAAACCTACCCACGAGGGAATTAAACCTTTACGAAAGTAGTACTCTCAAAAGACAACTATGCGATGGACTATTTTGAGAAAAATAAAACTAAATAAAGCGAGTCGCTGCTGATTACGAATAATTAAATTATATATAATGGCTATTAAAAAATTCTTATTACCAATTTTTATTTTTTCCTGCTTATCTGCTTTTAGTCAGGTATCATTTGGAGATTCCAAAAAAATTAATGACAGCTGGACGTTCACTCTTCAAGATGCACCGGAAGCTAAAGACACGTCGTACGACGATAGTAAGTGGCAATCGGTTAATTTGCCGCACGATTGGAGTGTAAAAGGGCAGTTGAGTCCTACTTTGGCCAGTTGTACAGGTTACCTTCCGGGAGGAATCGGTTGGTACCGAAAAAACATAAATATTCCTCAAACTAAACGTGGTGAAAAAGTATACTTATATTTTGAAGGCGTTTATAATAGAAGTGAGGTATTTATTAATGGACACTCTTTAGGAAAACGTCCTAATGGTTATATTTCTTTTGCTTATGACGCGACTCCTTATATTAAATATGGAGAAAACAATATAATTGCAGTACGCGTAGACCACAGTCAGAGTGCCGACTCGCGTTGGTATACCGGTTCGGGTATTTATCGTAATGTATGGTTAGTTTATTCCAATCCGGTGCATATTGCGCAATGGGGGGTATATGCTTATCCTGAAGTTACTAAAAGCAACGGAGTTCTAAATGTTGAAGTAGATTTAGAAAATGGTTCTACTGCCAAAGCAAATCTTACCGTAGTAAACGAGCTTTTAGATAGTAACGGAAAAATTGTCGCTAAGAATTCCCAAAAAGTGGTTGTAGCAGCGAATAAAGCAGGTAAAATTGCAACTAAAATGCAGGTAAAATTGCAACTAAAATAGATGTAAAAAATCCTAAGTTATGGGATTTGGAACATCCAAATCTGTATCAGTTAAAAACAACTGTTTTAAAGGATGGAAAAGCAATAGATAAAACGGTTACACAAACAGGTTTTAGAAATTTTACTTTCGATCCTGATAAAGGTTTTGCTCTTAATGGCAAATGGATGAAAATGAAAGGGGTTTGTTTACATCATGATGCTGGAGTTTTAGGGTCTGCAGTACCTCGCGAAGTTTGGAAAACGAGATTGAAAACGCTCAAAGAAATAGGGGTAAATGCGATACGCACCAGTCATAATCCGCAAGCACCAGATTTTTATCAACTTTGTGATGAAATGGGTTTACTGGTACTTAATGAAGCTTATGATGAATGGGAATTCCCTAAACGCAAATGGTTAGTGGGCTGGAACGTAGGAGTTCCCGGTTTTGAAGGTTCTTATGATATTTTTGCTGATTGGGCCGAGAGAGATTTGGAAGATATGGTACGTCGTGACCGAAATCACCTTTCTGTATTTGCATGGAGCATCGGTAATGAAGTGGATTATCCAAATGATCCGTATTCTCACCCTGTACTTGATGGTGGTAAAGATACCGGCTTTGGTCAAGCTGCTTATGGAGGTTATAAAAAAGAGGCACCAGATGCTATGCGTCTTGGAGCTATCGCCAAACGTTTAGTGGCTGCGGTAAAAAAATACGATAAATCACGTCCTACTACAGCAGGTCTTGCCGGTGTAGCGATGTCTAATGAGACAGAATATCCGGGTGCTTTGGATATTACAGGATATAATTATACGGAGAGTAAATACCTGTCTGATCACAAAAAATATCCAAACAGAGTAATTTACGGTAGTGAGAACGTTCATGATATGGAGCCATGGTTAGCTGTAAAAAACAATGAGCATATTTTTGGACAGTTTTTATGGACAGGTATCGATTATTTGGGTGAATCAGGAAGCTGGCCTTCCAGAGGTTTCTACTCAGGATTAGTTGATCTTGCCGGGATTATTAAACCAAGAGGATATTTCCGTCAATCTTTATGGTCAGATAAACCTATGATTTATGCAGGGACATATATAGCTGATAAACCAACAAATATTTCTAAAGATGCTTGGTCCATTTGGAATTATAACGAAGGGCAAATGATTAGAGTTGTTTGTTATACCAATGCTGCTAAAGCACGTCTGGAATTAAACGGAAAAGTGGTTGGCGAAGAGAAAAAGTACGACGAAAAAACAGGTATTATTTATTGGGATGTGCCTTTTACTTCAGGGAAGTTAGAAGCAATAGGACTGAGTAATGACAACAAAATAGTAAGCCGCTATTCGATACTGTCTTCTCAACAACCAAACGCTTTAGTGATTAATGAAAAAAATATCACTATTGATAAGGAAAAAGGAGTTGCAAAAGTGATTGTACAAGTACTGGATGAAAAAGGATTGCCAGTAATACTATCTGATAACGAAGTGACTTGTACTGTAAAAGGGTCAGGGGTTTTATTAGGATTGGAAGCAGGAAATAACAGCGACATGACTGATTATACTGATAATGTTCAGAGAGTATTTCACGGTCATTTGGTAGCTTATATTCAGGCGACAGGAGGCAATGAACCTATAACGGTACAGTTTAGCAGTAACTGGTTAAAAGCGGCTGAGGTTACAATTCAGGTAAAATAAATTTTAGTATTTGCAAAATGATTTTGGTAAATACATTGACGATAGAATAAATAATTGCTGCTCATTTTGGAATGAGTGCGGTTAGGTAATTTGGTTTTGGTTGAGTTTTGAGCAAGTAAAGGCTGTTTCTTTAATTAGAAACGGCCTTTATGTTTAGAAGTAGTTTGAGCATCTGCTTAACAGCTAAGTGTATTATCTTATTTATTGACCACTATTCTAATAATGAATTTGTTATTAAAATTAATTAAAAAGAAAGTGGCCTGATTGTTGGGAACTGGCTTACCGAAAATATTCGTGTTGGTCATAAAACAACTTCATCTGAATGTTGTTCAGTAATTTGAAGGCGAAGTTTTTTAACAGAAGAAAATGGTACTTGATTAAAGTAAAAAATTATGAGAAAGATAATAGTAGGATTGATGTTCTTAGTGGGGTTTTGCGCAATGGCTCAAGGAGTAAATCGCACGGGCAGCAAAGTATCCGTTAAAGATGCAAATAAATTTATGGAGCACCATAATTTGGTTAGGAAGGAAGTTGGAGTGCCTAATTTATCATGGAATGTAAAACTTGCCAAAGTCGCTCAAAAATATGCTAATACATTAGCATCAAAAAAGTGTACGCTCAAACACAGTCATAATCCCAAATATGGTGAAAATTTATTTATGGGGCATGGAGTTGTTTACACAGCACTGGATGCATCCAAAGCTTGGTATACAGAAAAGCGAATGTATTCCTATTCTAAAATTGGGTATAATAATTATCAAGC
>RCUR01000540.1_pt1 | contig 13463 bp, 11 predicted proteins | sample 2166151 | NCBI WGS metagenome assembly RCUR01 (sample SAMN09932785, study PRJNA488358) | compost metagenome | isolation source: compost soil in an enriched community | place: Germany: Experimental Botanical Garden
TCATCATCGAGCACAACCTGGACGTCATCAAGACCGCCGACTGGATCGTCGATCTCGGTCCCGAGGGGGGCGCCGGCGGTGGCCGCATCCTGGTGACCGGCACGCCCGAGGAGATGAGCCGCTGCAAAGATTCCCATACGGCGCGCTTTTTGGCGCCCTTGTTGGTAAAATAAGCGTCTCAGTCATGCAACAAGGGGCCCAGGGCCCCTTGTTTTTTATGGGCTGGCGGAGCGGCTCCATCCCGGGGCTATGCCCCATACTTGATCTCGTCTCCGTCCTTGTCTGTTGTCATCAGGATCCCGGCGTCTATGACCCACAATCCCCGTCCCATCGATCATCTGCTGGCCTACTCCATGTTACCCGTCTGGGTGGGGGCGGTGCTGATGCTGCTGATCGTGATCGCCCTGTCGCAGATACCGGCGGTGGAGCGGCTCGAGGAGCAGAGGATGAGGGAGCACCTGCAACGTGTGTACAGGGCGGTGCAGGGGGACATCGATGCGATCAACGCCTTTACCCGGGACTGGGGCATCTGGGACGAGACCCGGACCTTCATCGCCAAGCCCAACCGGGGCTACATCAACTCCAATCTGCTGGTCGACACCCCGATGCGGGATTTCGAGCTCAACCTGCTGAGCTATCTGGATCTGCAGGGGGAGGAGGTCTGGACCCGCACCATGCTGCCGGACACCGAGGGGGTGGATACGACCCTGTTGCCCCATTTTCTGGACGAGCTGACGTCGCGCCTGCTGGCTGAGTCGCGCCAGGGGCAGATGCGGGCCCTGAGCGGGGTGCTGGGCTCCCAGTGGGGGCCGCTCATCTTCTCGTTGCAGCCGGTGACCGACAGTGCGGGGCTGCACCAACCCAACGGCTTCTTGCTGGCGCTGCGTTGGTTGGATCGACGCTACATGGCCAAGCTGGCCGAGCGCGTCGCCATCCCCCTTCGCTTCGCGCCGCCGGTGTCGGCCAGAGAGATGGCGGGGTTCGACACGCTCGGCAACCGGGTGCGCTATCGGCTGGTGGATCTCGGCCTGCGCTGGGTACGGGGAGAGGGGGTGTTGCTCGACAGCGCGGGCAACCCCGTGCTGACGCTGATCGTGGAGGAGGAGCGGGACGTGCTGCGGGGCGCGCTGGAGGGCACCCTCTGGATGCTGTTCGGCATGCTGCTGATCAGCCTGTGTTGCATCCTCATCGCCCGGCAGCGGCTGCGCTCCATAGTGCTGGAGCCCGTCAACGAGTTGGTGACCGCCCTGCAGCATTTCAGCGAGCAGCCGGATGTGAGCCGCCTGCCCATCTTCGACAGCAGCCGGGAGATGGCCCTGCTCAGCCGCAAATTCAGGGAGATGGCGGCCAAGATCAGCCTGCAGCACAGCGCCATGCAGGCGCACTCCTCCCGGCTGGAGATGGCCGCTTACACGGATCCCCTGACCCGGGCCTTCAATCGCCGTTATCTGGAGGAGTGGTTGCTGGCCCGCTACGAGCTGGCCGAGCCCAGGCTGGCGGTGCTGCTGGATCTGGATCACTTCAAGCGGGTCAACGATCACTTCGGTCACGACATGGGGGATCTGGTACTGCGCCAGCTGGCCGCGCTGCTGCGCCACTCGCTGAGGGAGGGGGAGCCGCTGATCCGACTGGGTGGGGAGGAGTTTCTGTTGCTGCTCTCCCGCCAGGATGGGCAGGTCCGCCTCGCCAGCCTGCACCGCGAGATCGCCGCCTATCCGTTCGGCCCGGAGACGGCGCCGCTGCGCATGACGGTCTCGCTGGGTTATTGCGACTACCCCTTGCACCGGGAGCTGGAGGAGTCGTTCTGGGAGCTGAGCTTCAAGCTGGCGGACATCGCGCTCTATCGTGCCAAGCAGGAGGGGCGTGATCGTTGGCAGGGGTTCGACGGCGAGTTGCCTCGCGAGTGGTGGGCGTCGTCGCCCGAGCAGATCGTCGCCGGTGGGGTGCTGAATTATCGGACGTCCGGCCCGGCGGAGGACACTAGTGCATCAGGACCAGCCACGCCAGCGCGATAACAAATCCCAGCAAGATGAACAGGAAGGAGCCTATGCCCCAGATGGCTGCCAGGATGCCTAATACTTTGTCTCTGGTGGTTTGCTCTTTCATAAAATATCGCTTACAGACGTGTTACATCACCTTAATAAAATACGCCTTTCAGGATAGGTAAACAACGGTCAAGACGGGAATGAGCGGCTGCAAAGGTGTATTTAAACTATATTTAAGTGAGCAAGACTCAGTTATATCTCACGTTAATCTATTGTAATTAATAGCCTTATTTTAATTTGTTGATGATTTGATGAGCAATGAAAGCTGTTATGTACATCCATCTATTTCTTGGTAACTATTGAGCTAAATCAATAACTGATCATTCACATCCTTTTATAGTTTTCGGGCTTACAACATAGAAAGAAAACAAAAAAGGAAATACGTGATGAAAAAGATCCTGCCGCTGCTGATCGCAGCCGCCCTCGCTTCCCCTGCCGCCATGGCCCATCAGGCCGGTGATATTCTGGTTCGTGGTGGTCTGGCCTTCGTCTCCCCTCAGACCAGCAGTGACGATGTTCTGGGTACGGGCGAGCTGGATATCGACAGCAATATGCAACTGGGGCTGACCCTCTCATACATGATCACGGACAACTGGGGCGTCGAACTGCTGGCCGCCACCCCCTTCTCCCACTCGGTCTCGACCCCAGGGCTGGGTGAGGTTGCCAAGGTCAAGCACCTGCCACCGACCCTGATGGCGCAATATTACTTCGGGGATGCCAACAGCAAGGTGCGTCCTTATGTCGGTGCCGGTATCAACTACACCACCTTCTTCGATGAAGAGGGACGCGGTGCCCTGGCGGGCACGGATGTCAGCGTCGACTCCTCCTGGGGTCTGGCGGGTCAGGTGGGTCTGGACATGGCGATCAACGATCGCTGGTTCGTCAACGCCTCCGCCTGGCTCATCGATATCGACACCGATGTGCACACCGCGGTGGGGACCATCAACACCTCCATCGATCCGGTCGCCTTCATGTTTGGCGTCGGCTATCGCTTCTGATAGGACGCGGGTTGGCCGCCTCAAGGCCATGACAGCTAAGCACGTCTCTTTGGCCCGGCTCTGTTCGGGCCCTTTTCTGCCCGCGACTGGGCCATAACGTTGATCTAGCCCATCATCGCGCCAGATAGCACTCTCCTATTGAACGACCCTGCCGATAGTCTCTGCATTCACGCCATTTTTCCCAACGAGTGAGGATGTCTCTATGGGTTTGTCTATCGTGCAGCGGATCATCGCCGGATTTGTGTTGATGTTGCTGCTTCTTATCCTGCTTGGCCTCATCAGTACCCTGAAGATCCGGGGTATCAACGAGGGGCTGTCGCAGGTCTCGGATCGGGCCACCCCCCTGGTGATTACCGTAGCGGGGCTCAAAGGGGCACTGCAGGACAGCAGCCGTTGGGTGCTGGTCTACCGCAGCAGCGAGGATGCGGCCCAGTTGCCGCAGCTGGCCAGCCAGTTCAAGGCGCAGCAGGCGCACTTCGTGCAACTGAGCCAGGGGATGGGCAAGTTCGTGACCGAGGCGAACGAGCGCTTCCGGCAGGTCGATGATGCCACCAAGACCTTCTACGGCCTGGCGGATCAGGTGCTGACCCAGCATGTGCAATGGGTCGAGGCCCTCGATCGGCGCCGCCAGCTGGAGATCGCCTTCATCCGGCTGGAAGATACCTATCAGTGGGCCGCCGACCTGTTGCTGCAACAGGCGTCCGGCAAGCGCTCCATGCGTAACAAGGCCGAGCTCATCACCTCCGGCATAGCGCGGGATCTGAAGAATATCCGCCGGGCCGATGCCGGCACGGATCTCAACGAGCTGGAGAGGGTGCTCAGCAAGGACATAGAGATGGCCCGCAAGCGGCTCGAGCGGGTGCTGGTGCCCGACGATGTGAAGCAGCGCTTCGTCGCCAACCTGGATCGAATGCAGGAGCTGGCGCTCGGCCCGCAGGGGCTGTTGGCCACCATGCGTCACGCCCAGCAACTGGCCGCGTCACAACAGGAGCTGAACCAGCGGCTCGATGCCAGCCTGGCCAACAGCCTGGCTCTGCTCGACGAGATGGGTCAGTCGGCCGGCGTCATCGCCAGCCAGAGCCGTCTCACCGCGGATGATGCGGTCAGCAGTGCCAGCCTCTGGATCCTGATAGTGGCGACCGTCTCGGCCGCCGCCGCGCTGCTCATCGGCTACACCACGGCGCGCAGTATCCAGCGTCCGCTGCAGCTGATCGATCGGGAGCTGGGCCGCATGGCGGCCGGTGACATGACCAGGCGCATCGACTACCAGAGCCGCTGCGAGTTCGGCAGCCTGGTCCGCTCCATCAATACCCTGGCGGGCAAGACCGGAGAGCTGCTCTCCCAGATCAACGCCGGCTCCCGCCACCTGGTGGGCGAGGCGAGCCGCGCCGCCGAGATCAGCGAGCGGGCCATGGCCAGGGTGCAGGATCAGAAGAGCCAGACCGACCAGGTCGCCGCCGCCATCACCGAGCTGGAAGTGAGCGCCACCGAGGTGGCCCGCTCCACCGATGGTACCAAGCGCGAGGTGGATCTGGCCGACGAGGAGGCTCGCGCCGGTCGCAAGCAGGTGGCGACCACGCGCCAGATCACCGAACAGCTGGCGGGCGCCATGGAGGAGGCGGTCGGCATCACCCACAAGCTGGGGGAATTCAGCAACAACATCGGCAGCATCCTGGATGTGATCCGCAGCATCGCCGAGCAGACCAACCTGCTGGCACTCAACGCCGCCATCGAGGCGGCCCGGGCCGGCGATGCCGGCCGTGGCTTCGCGGTGGTGGCGGACGAGGTGCGGGCACTGGCCAACCGGACCCAGACCTCGACCGAGGAGATCCAGGCCATGATCGAGAACCTGCAGAGCTCCAGCAAGCAGGTGATGGAGGTGATGGGACGCAGCCAGGAGCAGACCCAGGGTTGCGTGTCACAGACCCGGGCCATGGATCAGGCGTTGCAATCCATCGCCGAGCGGATGAGTGCCATCAAGTCGATGGCGGATCAGGTCGCCCATGCGGCCCAGGAGCAGATCTCGGTCAGTCAGGGGGTGGCCCGTCATATCGCCGGGATCGCCGATGTGGCCTACGAGACCGAGCGGGAGGCGCGGGAGTCGGCCGGCAGCAGTGAAGTGCTGGCGGAACTGGTCGCCAAGCAGCAGCAATTGATCGCACATTTCAAGGTCTAGGAGGGCTTATGTCTAACAAGTGGATTGGGGCCCTGAGTCTCCTGTTATGCGGCCAGCTGATGGCCAGTGAGTTGGTGATCGAGAGCTGGCGGATCGATGACAAGGCCCTGTGGGAGCAGAAGATCATTCCCGCCTTCGAGGCGGCCCATCCGGGCATCCAGGTGAGGTTCAACGGGGTGCAGAACATCGACTACATGCCGACCCTCTGGGCCAGCCTGAAGGATAGCAAGGCGGGGGATCTCATCACCTGCCGCCCGTTCGACGACTCCCTCGCCCTGTTCAAGGCGGGCCATCTGGTGGAGTTGAGCGAGATGGCCGGGATGGAAAACTTCCCCAGTTTCGCGCAGTCGCCCTGGCAGACGGATACCGGCGCTCAGACCTTCTGCGTGCCCATGGCCTCCGTCATTCACGGCTTTTTCTATAACAAGAAGATATTCAGCGACCTGGGTCTCTCAGTGCCGCAGACCCGCGATGAGTTCTTCGCCGTGCTGGACAAGGTGAAGGCGGACGGGCGCTATGTGCCGCTGGCCGTGAGCGGATCAGAGAGCTGGGTCGCGTCCGAGCTGGGCTTCCAGAACATAGGACCCAATTACTGGAAGGGGGAAGATGGCCGGCTGGCGCTGCTGGGCGGCCAGGAGCGGCTCGACAACCCGCAATACGTGCGGGCGTTCGACGAGCTGGCCCGCTGGCGCGCCTATCTGGGGGAGGGCGGCGAGAGCCGTGACTACGCCACCACCAACGCGCTCTTCACCTCCGGCAAGGCGGCCTTCTATGCGGCGGGCTCCTGGGAGATAGCCCCCTTCACCGGCAAGGTCGATTTCGGTGTCATGCGCCCCCCCGTGGCCAAGCAGGGGGACGGCTGCTTCTTCACCGATCACACCGACATCGGGATGGGGCTGAACCCGGCCAGCAAGAACAAGGAGGCGGGCATGGCCTTCCTGCAATGGCTGACCACCCCTCAGTTTGCCGAGCTCTATACCAACTCGTTGCCCGGCTTCTTCTCCCTCTCCAACCACTTCTTCGAGGTGACCAATCCGGCGGCGAAGGAGATGATGGAGTGGCGCGATCAGTGCGACTCCTCCATCCGGGTGGCGACCCAGATCCTCTCCCGTGGCACCCCCAAGCTGGGGGACGAACTGGCCGAGGTGAGTCAGGCGGTGTTGCTGGGCAAGCTGGCGCCACTGGCTGCGGCGCAGCAGCTGGAGCAGGGGCTGAAGGGCTGGTATGGCCCCCATCAGGGCAAGGCCAAGGGGGCTGACTGCCAGTGTGAGGTGCCGGCGGCGCCCTCGACCACAGCGTCGGGAGCATCGGTTTCCCTCGCGCCCTCGGCCGCGGTGTCAGGCGCATCGGCTTCCCTCGCACCCTCGATGAGCACGCCTGCGGCGGCCCTGCTACCGGCAGCCGGGGTCGAAGAGGCGCTCGCCAGTGAGCTGGCGACGCCCACACAATAAAGCGCACAATAAAAGGAAGCATCGACAACGGGAGGCATCAGCCTCCCGTTTTCATTCCTGCGGGCGGTCGACGGCCGTCGAGTGCCAGCGACAGAGGCTGCCGATGCGGGCCACGGGCATGAATCCCAGCGAGCGGTAGACGCGCTGGGCATGGTAGTGCTCGTCGGCCACTATGATGAGGCGCTCGGCGCAGGTCAGGCCCTGGCGGGCGACCTGGCTCAGCAGCTGGCGGCAGAGCCCCCGGTTGCGCCAGTCATGGTGGGTGCGCACCAGCTGAAAGCGCCCCATGGTCCCGGTGAAGAACAGGCCGCAACTGGCGACCAGCTGCTCCCCCTGCCAGATCCCCCACCACTGCCCCAGCCCATCGGCGATCATGGCCTGATACAGGCTGCGGCGTGACTGCAGATAGGGCAGGTAGCGCTCCTCCTCGTGGCTCGGATCCCGCTCATCGCACTCCAGCACCAGCCAATCATCCCAGTCGGCCGCCGTGAAGGGGCGGGCATGGGTCGTCGCGGGGGGTGGGGCCGTCTGCTGCCAGCTGGTGGCATCCAGTGCCAGCACCACGCATTCCATATATTGATAACCCGCCGCCACGAAGCCGGCGACCCGGCTGTTCTGGCCCGGGGCAAGTGGCCACTGGAAGGTGCGGTGGCGCACTCTGGGGTCACTGCCGATCAGCTTGTCGAAGCTGGCCTCGAGCCAGCCCTTGTCACGATCGCTGGGTGGGGTGGGGAGCAACAGGTAGTTGCCGAAATAGTAATCCGGGGCGGTCGGGGTCCGTACGGCCCAGAACTGCTCATGGTCCACCACCTCGCCCTGATAGCGATCGAACAGCAAATCGGTGGCAAAGCCGGGATGATCTTCCATGATGGGGTTCCTGCAAGTGACTCAATTGATTATCGGCAGGAAGGGGAGGAAGTTAAAAAAAAGGCCGGGAAAGCCCGGCCAAACAATCACACGCAGATTCAGAACGTCCAGGACGATCCGCCCGCATCATAGCGTGCCTGAGGCCATTTTGGGATGGGGCCCGCCGTTACTTGGGTCGAATTGCAAAATAAAAAAAATCGTTTATCCCGCCCTCGCGGGCAAATCGATGTTGACTTTGATCCGTTTTCTCATAAAGATAGAAAGACGTTTAGACGTCCAAACATCCGTTTTGACGTACAGGAATCGGTTGTAGGACAGGGAGAGAGCAGATGGGATTTCACAGCGCGCGTCAGGTCGAGGCACTCAACCAGAGTCTGGCTGACTTGGGTAACAACATTTCGGTCAGCTTCGAGTTTTTTCCACCCAACAGTGAAGGGATGGAGAATACCCTCTGGCAATCCATCGAACGACTGCAGGTGCTGGAACCCAAGTTTGTCTCCGTGACCTATGGCGCCAACTCGGGCACCCGGGATCGCACCCACAAGGTGATCAAGGACATCAAGGAGCGCACCGGCCTCATCGCCGCGCCGCACCTGACCTGCATCGATGCCAGCCGCGACGAGCTGAAGACCATCGCCCGTGACTACTGGAACAGCGGCATTCGTCATATAGTCGCCCTGCGCGGTGACTTGCCGCCGGGTATCGACAAGCCCGACATGTATGCCACCGATCTGGTCGCCCTGCTCAAGTCCGAGGCCGATTTCGACATCTCGGTGGCCGCCTACCCGGAGGGTCACCCCGAGGCCAGGAGTGCGCAGTCCGATCTGCTGAGCCTGAAGCGCAAGATAGATGCGGGGGCTGATCGGGCCATCACCCAGTTCTTCTTCGATGTGGAGACCTACCTGCGTTTCCGGGATCGCTGCGCCGCCATCGGCATCGATACGGAAATTGTGCCGGGGATACTGCCGGTCTCCAATTTCCAGACGCTCACCAAGTTTGCCGGCTTCACCAACGTGAAGATCCCGGGTTGGATGCACCAGCGCTTCGAGGGGCTGGAGAACGATCAGATGACGCGCAACATGGTGGGCGCCAGCATCGCCATCGATCAGGTGCGGGTGCTGAGCCAGGAAGGAGTGAAGGATTTCCACTTCTATACCCTGAATCGCTCCGAGCTGACCTATGCCATCTGCCACACCCTGGGGGTCAGACCGAAGGGCCAGGCCTGATCTCGAGCAGAAGGAACAGGACAAAAAAAGCCAATGAGTCACCTCATTGGCTTTTTGTTTTGGCTGGCTTGTCAGGGGCGGGTTGGCTGGATCTCTTTTGGCTCCAGCGTGATGACGGCATTGCCGGCCGCACCGGGGTACTGGTGATAGCTCTGATCCTGCTCCAGGGTGTAGAAGGTATCCAGGTAGTCGTCGTTGTTGGTCATCCAGGAGTCGGGCAGCGCCTTGACGATGCGACCGCCGAGATCGAGGAAGGGCAGGGCCTCCGGCACACCACCGGCGGTGAAGCCGAGCTTGAGCGCCTCGATCAGCAGGGCGCTGAGCTCCTTGTAGTTGACGTTGTCATCCTGCTCCATCATGACGAGATCGACGGCGCCCCAGCGATAGCGATCCCAGTACACCAGTATCTGGTTGGGGCTGTAGTCGGTGTTGTCATAGTCGAGGTAGGGCAGGTCGACTATGTCCACCACGGGCTCATCCCGGCTGGGGTTGACCCCGGCCACCACGGCATACACCTCGGCGGCGCCGAGCAGCCAGGGCTCCTGATCGTCCTGCAGCCGGATCTTCTTCAGAATGCTGGTCTTGAGAGGTGCCGTGCTGTCGGCGGCGCGCGGCGCGGCCTGCAGCTCAGCCTCGGCCAGCGCCTTGCGCATCACCCTCAGACCGGCATTCTTGGCCTTGACGGGGTCGGCCTCCACCACCAGTACCGGGCGTGCCGGTGGCTGATTCACATCGAGGTAGACAGGATTGCCGGCCGTGTCGAAGGCCTCAATGGCGCTCCAGCTCTGCTCATCGCCGCTGGGAACATAGGCGACGAGCGGCTCGACACCTTGCTTCAGTGCGACAGCCTGCTCGGGGTTGGCCAGCCTCAGCTGCATCAGCTGCGTGACCTCGCCCTCCAGCCCCTGCCTGCGGATGGCGGCCTGATCGGCATCGGTGGCCTGCCGCTTCAGCCTGGGGCTGGCCTTTTGCAACAACTTGGGCAGCGGGCTCTGATACTCCTGATTGGCGAGCAGGGGCAGCAGGTTCTTCTGTTGCAACGCGAGCTGGCGTGCCAGCTCCCGATCCTGATCGGCGGCGTGGGCAGCGGTGCCCAGCAGGGTCAGCAATAAAATGACAGCCTGATTCCTCATTCTTGTTCTCCAGTATTGAGTCTGACAGAGGCGCGCATCGGGGAAGGATCGGCGCCTCAAGCGCACTAGACGGCAATAGGTTTCAACTGTGAACCCTCTTTGCTGAATTATGTGCGGCGTCTCACTGGAGTCTCCCCAGATGGTCAGGTCAGGCGCGGCGCCGGTTGACGAGATGCAATCCTATGCCGACCAGCAGCCCCCAGCAGGCGGAGCCCACCCCAAGCAGGCTGATCCCGGAGGCGGTGATGATGAAGGTCAACAGCGCCGCCTCCCGCTCTTCATCCTGTTGCAGTGCCCCGTGCAGGCTGCTGCCGATGGTGCCGAGCAGGGCGAGTCCCGCCACGCAGGTCACCAGCTCGGCGGGGAAGGCGCCGAACAGGGCGACCACGGTCGCACCGAAGCAGCCGGTCAACAGGTAGAAGCCACCGGCCCAGACCGCGGCGGGCCAGCGGCGACTGGCGTCGGGATCCACCTCCTTGCCCATGCAGATGGCGGCCGTGATGGCGGCCAGGTTGAAGGCATAGCCGCCGAACGGGGCCAGCAACAGCCCGGTCAGGCCGGTCCAGCCGATCAGGGACGAGGTCGCCGGCTGATAGCCATGGGCGCGCAGAATGGTGATGCCCGGCATGTTCTGCGACGTCATGGTGACCAGGAACAGCGGCAGGGCTATGCCCAGCAGGGCGCCCGAGGAAAACTCGGGCCAGGTCCAGACCGGGCTGGAGAGTTGCCAGCTGACGGCGCTCAGCTGTAGCTCCCCTCTCAGGGTGCAGAGCAACATCCCCGCACTCAGCACCAGCACCATGGTATAGCGGGGCCAGAGGTGGCGACCGATCAGAAAGGCCAGCAGCAAGGTGCCCAGCAGCAGAGGATCCTGCGGGGCCACCTTGAACAGATCCAGCCCGAAGCTGAGCAGCACCCCGGCCAGCATGGCGGCGGCCAGGGGGGCGGGAATGTGGCGCATCAGCCGATCGAACCAGCCGCTGATACCGCACAGGGTGATCAGCAACGAGGAGATCATGAAGGCACCTATGGCCTCCGCCAGGCTGAAGTTGCCCAGGCTGGTGATGAGCAGGGCGGCGCCCGGGGTGGACCAGGCGGTCAGCACCGGGATGCGATAATAAAGGGAGAGACCGATGCAGCTCACTCCCATACCTATCCCCAGCGTCCATAGCCAGGAGGAGACTTGGGCCGCGTCGGCCCCGGCGGCGGTCGCGGCCTGAATGATCAGCACGACCGAGCTGGTATAGCCGACCATGACGGCGATCAGACCTGCGACCAGGTGGGGTAGGGCAAAGGGCATGATGACTTCCTTGTTGGATGCTGGCAGCTTGTGCGTTATTACGTACAATGTACTTTTGACTATAAGCGCGTGCGTTATGACGCACAAGTCAGTCATGGAAAATTCAGGGGGGAGATATGCAAGAGATGGGTCAACACCTGGCTCAGCACTTGAAGGGGCTGCGCACCGAGCGGGGCTGGAGCCTGGATGCGGCCGCCCGAGAGACGGGGGTGAGCAAGGCCATGCTGGGGCAGATCGAGCGGGGAGAGTCCAGCCCGACGGTGGCCACCCTGTGGAAGATTGCCACCGGGTTTCGGGTCTCCTTCTCCAGCTTTATCGAGCCGCCCCCGGCCGTGCAGAATGAAACCTTGTATCGCGTCGCCGATGCCATTCGCCAGCAGCCGGCGGGCGAGGGCATGCAGGTGGCGCCGCTGTTTCCCTATGAAGGCCGCTTTGGCTTCGAACTGTTCGAGCTCACCCTGTTGCCGGGATATGTGCGGGAGTCCGAGCCTCACGAGCCGGGCGTGACCGAGCATGTCATCGTCATCAGCGGCACCATGGAGGTGTTGATAGACGGGGAGTGGCATTCACTCAAACAGGGGGAGGCGGTCCGCTTTGCCGCCGATCGGCCCCATGGTTATCGCAATGGCGGGGTAGCGCCCGTGGTCTTCCACAACCTGATCCACTATCCCGCGCCCCGTCCTTGAGAATTAACCTGGTCGTCCGTCGGCCCTGGGGCGAGTCAGGATGGGGGTATAAACCCAGACAAACAGGCCATAAGCCGCTATCCAGCTCCAGCCACTCAGGTTCCAGCCGTCGAGGGTGAAGGCGGGCCAGAATTGCGGGATCAGCGTGCGCATCACTGCGGCCAGGATGATCAGAACGAAAGCCAGGGTGATCCTGCGTCCCGCCTGCAAGGCTCTGCCGCTATGGCCGAGGGAGACCCGCGCTATCATCCCCAGGATCATGGCGCCCATGCTGCCGGCACTGAACAGATGGCTGGCCAGCGACAGGGTAATGGGCCAACCCGCGGCCTGAGCCGCCAGGGCAAGCAGACCCAGGGGAATAAACAGGTAGGCAAGATGCAGCGACCACAGCAGGGGATGGGTGAGCGTCGTCAGCGGCCGCCAGCGCAGTTGTCGCCACAGATGAAGGAGTGCCGCCACTATATATAGAGGCAGCATATAGAGGCTGGTGGTCCATGGGGTGGGCAGCAGCAACCAGAGCAGCATGATCAGCCACAGCGCTGCGAGCGCCCCGCGCTCCAGCCATGGCAGGGGGGCCGCTTTCTCCTTGCCCGTTCCCCTGGCGGTGAAGAAGGGGATGACCCGCCCGCCCATGACCGCAATCAGGGTGCTGAACAGCAGTACCGTCGTGATCAGCAGGTGCTCGAGCATGGCCCCGTCATCACGCCATAACCAGCTGGCACCATTGAGCAGGGTCAGAACCAGCAGCAAGGGGACGAAGAACAGGTTGCGCCATTGTCGGGTGACCATGATGGGTCGGGCGAGGAACCAGGCGCAGAGTGGCAGCCAGACCAGATCCAGCGTCATCAGTATGTGGCTCCCTTCCCCCAGCCAGGGCAACAAGCACCTTGGCAGGGCCCACAGACCCACCACTAGTGCCAATGGCCAGCTCCGCACGCCGGGATGGGCCGTCCAGTTTTGTACGGCGGTCAGTAGAAAGCCCACCACTATGGCGGCGCAGAAGCCGAACAGCATCTCATGGCCGTGCCACCAGATAGGATTGGCTATCCCCGGCAGGCGCAGCCAGCCATTGAGCTGTCCCAGCCAGCCCAGCATGGCCAGGCAGGAAAACAGTGCCCCGAGCAGGAAGAAGGGGCGAAACCCCAGGCGGAACAGCGGGACTATCTGTTCTTCCTTATGGCTATCGAGGATTTGGTGCATGGCAGCAACCTTAATTGAACATTTGAAAAGCCAATTATAAAGTGGCTTTTCAAATGTTCAATTTAAATCCAGGGAATACCGAAATCGATACGGTTATGGGCGAAAAAAGACCGCTTTGCTGTAGAACTGAGCGAACGAACGATTATGGTGAAAAAGCCCTTGTCATCGCGGTCTGGCTCCCTATAATGCGCCCCTACCAGCACGGCAGAACACGCCGGACTGATGAGCCAGCTTCCTTGTGAAGTGGGCGCCGAAAGAAAAGCGAAAACAAGCGCTTGACTTTCGAAGTGAGGAGCGTAATATGCGCCTCCTCAACGCGATAAGCGTGACGCTCTTTAACAATTTGAATCAAGCAATCTGTGTGGGCACTCACAGCATCGA
>RCUR01000541.1_pt1 | contig 13458 bp, 12 predicted proteins | sample 2166151 | NCBI WGS metagenome assembly RCUR01 (sample SAMN09932785, study PRJNA488358) | compost metagenome | isolation source: compost soil in an enriched community | place: Germany: Experimental Botanical Garden
ACTCCATGTTCTGCAGCAGTTTCCCGACGTTGCTGCATTCCTTGAGGTAGCCCTTGCGCACGTTGGTGTAGACCGTCGCCTGGCCGAAATTCGGGCCGAAGTAGTCATCGCCGCCGCTGAGGTACTTCAACTTGTTGCGGGTGTTCATCGGGTGCGGTTCCCAGCCGAGGAACACCATCCATTCGTTCTTGCGGGTGGCGCGCTTGAGCTGCGAGAGCATCGCCGCTTCACTGGATTCGACGACTTTGAAGTCTTTCAGGCCGAAAGCGTCCTTGTCGATCATGCCCTGAATCAGGCGGTTGCCGTCGTTGCCAGGTTCGATGCCGTAGAGCTGGCCGTTGAGCTTGTCCTTGAATTTGGCGATGTCGGCAAAGTCGTGGAGCCCCGCGTCGTATACGTAGTCGGGCACCGCCAGGGTGTATTTGGCGCCATGCAGGTTGGCACGCACGGTTTCCACGGTGCCGGCGTCGCGGTAGGGCTTGATGTCGTTTTCGGTGGTGGGCATCCAGTTGCCAAGGAACACATCCAGGTCCTTGCCCGAGGACAAGGCGCGGTAGGTCACGGGGATCGACAGCAGGGTGGTTTTGGTTTTGTATCCGAGTGATTCCAGCACTTCGCTGGCGATGGCCGTGGTGACGGTGATGTCGGTCCAGCCGACATCGGAAAAATGTACAGTGGCGCAGGATTCCGGTTCTGCTGCCTGAACCAGTAACGGCAGGCTGAGGGACGCAAGCAAGAGCAATGCTTTCATGGGGGTCAACTCCTCAATGTTGGACGTCAATACCGAACCAGTTCAGCGGCGCCGGTTCGGTGTTGAGGTAGATGTGCTTGAGCTCGGTGAACTCATCCAGACCGGCACGCGACAGTTCGCGGCCGATGCCGCTGGACTTGTAGCCACCCCACGGCGCCTGCGGGAATGCCGCGTTGTAGTCGTTGATCCACAAGGTGCCGACCCGCAGCCGTTTGGCCATTCGATAAGCCTTGCCTATGTCCTGGGTCCAGACGCCGGCGGCCAGACCGTAAGGTGTGTCATTGGCCAGTTGCAGCGCCTGGTTTTCGCCGCTGAAACGCTCGACGGTGATCACCGGGCCGAAGATTTCTTCCCGGGCGATGCACATGTCGGCCGTGACGTTGCCCAATAAGGTCGGCCGCAACCAGAAGCCGCGTTCGAACTGCTCGGGTATCGTGCCGCCGGCCAGCAAGGTCGCTCCTTGTTCGACGGCGCCGGCAATCATCGTGAGGATTTCATCGCGCTGGCCGGCCGAAATCAGCGGGCCCATTTGCGTCAGTGGATCAAGGCCATTGCCCAGTCGGATCTTCAGGATCCGTTGCTGCAAGGCCTCGACAAATTGATCGTGAATCCCGTCCTCAACCAGCAGTCGGGAACCGGCGGAACAGATTTGTCCGGCATTGAAAAACACTGCGTTCAGCGCTTGATCCAGCGCCACTTCAAAGTCGGCGTCGGCGAACACGATGTTCGGATTCTTTCCGCCCAACTCCAGCGCCACCCGCTTGAAATTGCCGGTGGCCGCGCGCATCACTTTGCCGCCAGCTCCGGCGCCTCCGGTCAGCGACACTAGGTCCACTTCATGGCTGGCGGCGAGCAGTTCTCCCACATCACCAGGGCCGCAAAGAAGGTTGAATACGCCGTCCGGCAATCCGGCTTCAGCCAACAACTCGGTCAAGCGATGAGCCGTCAGCGGCGTCAGGCTGCTGGGTTTGAACACCACCGTGTTGCCGGCCGCCAGGGCCGGCGCGATTTTCCATACCGCTTGCAGCAACGGGTAGTTCCACGGCGCGATCAAGGCACACACGCCCACCGGTTCGCGCTGGTTGAAACTGATGACATGGGCTGGTGCATGGCTGTTGACGCTGGCGCTTTCGATTTCCAACAGTGCGGCGTAATAGCGAAACGTGGCGACCACGTTGCCGACGTCGCCAAGGCTTTCTCCCAACGTCTTGCCAGCGTTGAGGGTTTCCAGGCGTGCAAGATGTTCGGCATCCTGCTCGATCAAGTCGGCAATCCGCTGCATGAGCTGTGCGCGCTCAGGCACTGCCATTGATGGCCACGGCCCTTCGTCGAATGCCCAGCGCGCGGCAGTGATTGCAAGCTGCGCGTCGACAGGCCCGGCCACGGACACCTGTGCCAGCACCTCTTCGGTTGCGGGGTTGATAACGTCGCGGTAACGCGCCGCCTGTGGCGCTTGCCAAAAACCAGCAATGAACAACGGAATCTGCGGCATCTGCGTCTCCAGCCAAGTGGGTCGTGGCCGTCACTATGGCTGCGTCGGCAGTGCTGCTCTTGATCAAACGCGGCATAACAACGCCGTTTTCTCACGCTTGTTGCGCTGTTCGATAACGGCAGTCAACGTCGTTTCCCGTCAAGTGCGCGCAAGGCGTCTCTCTACACTGGCAAGCAACCGATAAACGAGCTGTGGGGGACGCGATGAATCAACCTGTCGAGCAACTGAGAATCCGCCTGGCCTGCGCCTTTCGCTGGGCGGTGCGGCTGAACCTGCACGAGTCCATCGCCAATCACTTTAGCGTCGCGGTGTCGGGGGACGGTCGGGAGTTTTTGATCAACCCGTATGGCAAGCATTTCTCGCGGATCAAGGCCAGCGACTTGCTGCTGGTCAATGCCGATGACCCCGCCAGCCTCGACCGCCCGGACGCGCCGGACATCACCGCGTGGGCCTTGCACAGTGCCTTGCACCGCAACCAGCCCCACGCCCGTTGCATCCTGCATACCCACTCCAAATACGCGACGGCGCTGGCCTGCCTGACGGATTCGCGGCTGCCGCCGATCGAGCAGAATTGCATGCGGTTTTTTGAGCGAGTGGCCATCGATGACGGGTTCGACGGCATGGGACTGGGGGACGAGGCTGAGCGGGTCAGTCATCTGTTGGAGGACAAACCGATTCTGTTGATGGGCAACCATGGCCTGCTGGTCGCGGCACCGACCATCGGCCAAGCCTTCGATGATCTGTACTACTTCGAACGGGCCTGCGAGACCTACATTACGGCGCTGTCCACTGGCCGCGAGTTGCGCATCGCCAGCAATGAAATCGCCCGCAAGACCTGTCGGCAATGGCTCGACTATCCGGGCTTTGCCGACAAGCATTTCAACGCGTTGATGGGCATTCTGGATGAGGAAGAGGCGGGCTATCGGCTATGAAATCAATCCGCCTCGACCGGCCGATGTTCCTTGCGCAGCGGCTGGCGCATTACCGGGGCGGTCCAGATCTGACTGCGATCCTCACTGGGCGGGCAGCCGAAGCGGGCGCGGTAGGTGCGGGAAAAGTGCTCGAGCGATCCAAACCCTGAGCAGGCCGCCACTTGCGCGACGCTCAGGCGCGTTTGTTGCAGCAAACTGTGGGCCTTGGCCAGGCGCAGAGTGATGTAGTACTTGAGTGGCGACAGGCCGGTTTGATGCTTGAATTGCCGCTCCAGTTGCCGCCGCGAGAGCCCGACTTGGCCGGCAATCGCTTCACAATCCAGCGGTTCCTCCAGCGCCTGCTCCATCAGCTGCACTGCACGGAGGATCTTGCTGCCGTACATTCCGGTGTTGGTCAGGCCGCCATCGAGTTGATTGTCCGCCGGCGCACGCACGTGGCCCATCAACAGGTGCATACCGATTTCCCGCGCCAGATCGCTGTCGACGCTTTGGCCGATCCAGCCGAGCAGCATGTCCAGCGTTGTCGTTGCGCCGGCGCAGGTTGTGCGCTGACGTTCCAGCGTATAGAGCTGCGGCTTGGCGTGAACCCGTGGATAGCTCTCCTGAAAACCCTGAAGATTGTCCCAATGCACCGCGGCTTCATAGCCGTCCAGCACGCCGGCCGCTGCCAGCAGTTCGGTGCCGGTTTCTACGCCCATCAACACCGCGCCGAACAACGCCTGTTTGCGCAGCCAACTCTTGAGCGCCAGGTTGCGGCTGTGTTTGTGCACGTCGAAACTGGCGATCACCAGGCACACATCGAAACCTTGATCGGCCCTTAAGCCGTCGTTGGCTACGGTGGTCAGGCCATTGCTGGCCTGCACCGGTTCACCGTCTAGCGACAACAACGTCCACTGGAACAACTGCCGCTGAGTCAGCCAGTTGGCAATGGCCAAGGGTTCCAGCACCGCGGCCAGGCCGAAGTTGGAAAACGACGGCAACAGCAGCACCGCCACCCTCAGCGGCGCGACATCGCCACGCCGCCAAGTGAAGCGGGTATCAGAGGGCGCTGCGCTGTCAGACGGTTGATTACTCATGGGTGATCTCTGCGTTTAAACATCATCGTTGCTGTGTCTGCCACTGCGGATGAATCCACACCGGTGCCTCGGCAGCAGACATGGGCGTCAATCCGCGAATCATGTCACTGGCCTTTTCCGCGATCATCACCGTCGGTGCGTTGGTGTTGCCGCTGACGATCACCGGCATGATCGAGGCGTCCACCACCCGCAAACCGTCGAGGCCATGCACTCGCAGTTGTGGATCGACCACCGCTTCCGGATCAAAGGCCGGTCCCATCTTGCAGGTGCCGCTGGCATGGTAGCCGGTTTCCGTGACCTGTCGGGCCCAGGCATCCAGCGCTTCGTCGCTCTGGGCGTGGGGGCCGGGGACCAATTCCTCACCTTTGAACGCTGCCATCGCCGGTTGATCGATGATCTCGCGTACCAGTCGCGCACCGGCGCGCATGTCGGCTCGATCCTGCTCGGTTTTCAAGTAATTGAACAGGATGCGCGGCGGCTGTCGAGGGTCGGCGCTGTTCAGCGTCACGCTGCCTAGACTGGTGGGGCGCATCAGGTCGATATGGATCTGAAAAGCATGGCCCGGCACCAGATCGACGCTACCCGGTTTCACCGCCAGCGGCATGAAGGTCAGCTGTAAGTCGGGATGTTCGACCCCGGCCCGGGAGCGGATGAACGCGCCTGCCTCGAAATGGTTGCTCGCTGCCAAACCGTCGTGAGTGGCGAACCAGCGTGCGCCGATCCACCATTTGCCCGGCGCGGTTGTCCATGGATAAAGCGACACTGGCTGCTTGCACAGGAACTGCACTACGGTATCCGGGTGATCGTTGAGCCGGCGCCCGACACCCGGCAGATCGTGCACAACCTTAAGTCCCAAATCCCGCAACTCGGCCGCCGGACCGATGCCCGACAGCAACAACAGCTGCGGCGAATTGATCGCCCCGGCGGTCAGCAGTACCTCGCGCCGGGCATGGGCCTGATGAATTTCACCGTTCTGCTCGTACTCGATCCCAATGGCGCGCTGGCCGTCGAACAGAATGCGCAACGCCAACGCGTCTGTAGCCACCCGCACATTGCCCCGAGCCAGCGCCTCGCTCAGATAACCCCGCGAAGTACTCCAGCGACGCCCGGCACGCGTGGTGCGATCTACCGGCCCGAAGGCTTCCTGACGATAGCCATTCAAGTCACTGCTCAAGCCATACCCGGCTTCGGCACCAGCCGCGAGAAACGCTGCACACAAGGGCGTTTGTGTATCGCCGGGCGTGACGTGTAGGTGCCCCGTCGCCCCGCGGTATTCGTCCGCGCCGTCGCCATGGGTTTGCGCCCGCCGAAAATACGGCAGCACTTCCTGATAGCTCCAGCCCTCGCACCCTTGCTCGGCCCAACCGTCGTAATCCCGGGCATGGCCACGGATGTAAACCATGCCATTGATCGACGACGAACCGCCCAGCGTCCGGCCACGCGGCGTGCCGATCTGGCGTCCATCCAGATATGGTTCCGGCTCGGAGCTGTAACTCCAGTTATAGCGCGTGCCGCCGACGACGATGCCCACCGCAGACGGCATATCGATGGTCCAGCTCTTGTCCGCCGGGCCGGCTTCCAGCAGCATAATCCGCAGCGCCGGGTCTTCGCCCAAACGGTTGACCAACACGCAGCCCGCAGACCCTGCGCCCACAATCAGGTAATCAAACTCATGATCGACCATGGTTCGCTGTGCTCCATCTCAAGGCTCTTTATGAAGAGAAAGGGTGCTGAACGATACAGATTGCCGAAGGCCCGTGAATGCCGTTGAACACCAGTCGATGGAAGTGATGCACCAGGTGCTCGCTTTCATTGCTGCGCTGGGCGTCGATCATGTAGCGTCCCTGGTCGTAACCCAGCGAATGCAGGCCTTTTTGCACCGAGATGTTCAAGGCGATGTCTTCCGGCCCAAGATCCTCGTTCATCCACTTCATGCAGGACTTGGTGACGGCGGCGGTCTCGCTGTTGGTGGAGTAGTAACCGAAGCGCAGCAGCGAGCGTTCGGCATCCAGCGGGATCATGATGAACGAGCCCAAAAACTCCGAGAATGGGAAGGTGTAGAAGGTATTGTTCGGCCACATGCCGATGTTGAAAAAGCATTCGTTCGGGTTCACCTCGCTTTTCAGCGGCACGCCGTAGGCTTCAGTCACCGAGAGGTTGGCGGGGGCGATGTAGGTCCACCAGTTGTCGCGTTTGGTCAACTGATAGCCCTTGAAGTCGATGAGTTTGGCCAGGTCGATATGGCACGGCCCCGACAACTTGAAGTGATAACCCTCGATGGAGTTGTCCATGATCACCTTCCAGTTGGCTGGCACGATCACGTCTTGCTCCTCGATCAGACGCATGGAGTCGAGGTCTGGAAACACCCGACGCATTTCCTCATTGGCACCGGGGAACAGGTCCCGCAACGACGGCGCGGCCGGGTCGAGGTTGAAGTAAATGAACCCGCCCAGCTCTTCGGTGCGGATCTGTGGAATGTTGAACTGCTGCAACTCGAAGTTCTTCATCTTCTCGCAACGGGGGGCGCTGCGCAGGCTGCCATCCATCTCGTAGCACCACGAGTGATAGGCACAACGCACCACGCCACCGGTGGTGCCGCGACGATCCTCGAGCAAGCGATTGCCGCGATGCTGGCAAACGTTGTGGAAAGCATGGATCTGCCCCTGACGGTTTTTTGCGACCACCACGCTCTGGTCGAACAGATCCGTCACCACGTACTGACCCGGCTTGGCGAACTCGCTGACGTGCCCGGCCACATGCCAGGCGTGCATGAAAATGTTGTCGCGCTCGGCCTTGAACAGGGTCTCGTCGAAGAAGTAACGCGAGGGCAGGGTGAAGGCTTCTTCCGGGTCCTGATGGTCCCAACCGTTGATGGGGCTTTGCTGCTTGCGGGTTTGGAAGCTTTGCATGGGGCGATCTCCACAGTGACTGGCCGCACGGCACGGCAACTTGTTCTGGGAGTTAATCTAGGACGCTGGGAGAGGGCGGGATTGATGGAATGCGACCAGTTGGCGGGGGAAAGCATCAAGAGTTGGGCTGCGGTCCATTGGATCATGAGTGCAACTTCAACGCAGAACGGAAATCGCCATGCACCAACCGAAAAATGATTTTGAAGCCTTGTCCGCGACCATTCCGGGGGTCGACTTTTCTGATCTTGGCGCCACGGCCCTGGTCGTCGTCGATGTGCAACACAGCAACGCCACACAGAACCGTGGCTGGGTAAAAGCCTGCGAGGCGGTGGAACCCGGCTCCATGGGTTACTATCTGGATCGACTGGAACAGACGACGATTCCAGCGATCCACCGTTTGCTGAAGGCGTTTCGTGATTCCGGCCGTCCGGTCATCCACCTTTGTACCGGATCGCTGTATTAGGGCATGCGCGATTGTCCCGCGCGCTTCAGGGACTGGACGCGGGAGCTGGAGGTTGCCGGTGGGGCCAAGGACATGTGGTGGGTCGGCAATCCGGGCTACGCCTTCCGGGAAGAAGACGCGCCGATGGCGCAGGAAACGATCATCCGCAAGACTACCCAAGGCGCGTTCAATGGCAGCGAAATTGACACCACGCTGCAGCGCCTGGGCATCAAGAATCTGGTGTTCACCGGTCTCGTCACGGGATCATGCCGAGATAAGGGGATAATTCACTCATGTGGTCTGCAATTACTTGTCGGGATTGAAAACTCCTGAGACAACGCGATAGGCGTGTGCAGATTGTCCGAGATGGCCAGCCATTTATAAAAAGGCTTGAGGTGGATTGCACGCAAGCCTTTATAGAACAACCGTTTGCCAAGCAAATGTCCTAATTTTTGCCTTGTCTCGGCATGACCCCGTCAACTGGAAGTTCGCGGTGGGTCTTCATACTCGTCTGTGGAGCTACCGGCCTCGGCCCACTTCAAGCGATGGAAGTCAAAGGACTGCTGCAACTGGGGCTTGACGATGCGAAAGTATGGCGAGACGTCGAAGTCGCGTGGCACGAACAGGCTGTAGTTGCGGATGTGTAACAGCTCGCGACGCGCCTGCTCTACCGCCGGATGCTGTGGATCGCTGCTGTCGATCTCAGGCAGGATGGGGTAGTGGATTGACTCGAAAGCCTGTGCCAGCAGCGTCGAACAGATCGCACGGGTGGGGGAGCCACTGCCAAACGCGATCATCCGCCGCTTCAGTCGCCCCGGTAGCGGCGGCCTCACCAGATAGCGGGCAAGATCGAACAGGTTGCGCAGATCGTAGCCCTGTCCAAGCCGCGCGCGCACGAAATCCAGCAGCGCCGCGAGGTCGGTCTCATCCAGCCCTACCGGGCGGCAGATGCGGGTGTGCTGGTCCAGGAAGTCCGCCAGCGGCACCAGGTGCACACCGGCCACTACATTGGCCTCGATCAGCGCGCGTACCGGCTCGCCAGCGCCGTGCATAGGACCCAGGCGGTCGTCGACGTAGAGCGCAGCGTGCGACCAGGTGGACTGGGTCAGGTACTTGATCGCGCTGGAGAGGCGGCTGGTGCCTTCTACCAGCAACACGTCGCCCACCCGCAGGGTGGCGGCGAGGTGTTCCGGCGGGAACGCCGGCAGCTGGCTGTGGCCTGGGCGCGGCCGCGTCAGGTGGCCGGCCAGACGAAGGCCAAGGGCATGCAGCAGTGACATCATCTGCTCCGGGTTGGGCTGACGAAAAGACTAGCGCAAAGCCACGGGACAGGCTCACCTTGCCAGGTCGGCCGCGTCCTCTGCGTCATGGTCCAGGATGCTCTCCATCTCCTGGACCAGCTCAATCGTTCATCAGTTCAGCAACCCCGCGCGTGATGAACTCTAGGTTGTCGTCGAGCTTGGTTAGAGAGTTACGTATTTTGATAGATCCATCGGCCGGTCCATGTATCTGCTCAATCCAATTGGAGAGCTCCTCGACGGCCTCGGCGATTGCGAGCTGATTTTCGTTGAGCTTGAAGATCAGGGAAGGGATGAGGTCGTTGGTTCGCATGGCTTGATCCTCCTTTGTGTGAGGAAGGGGTTATGCCGAGATAAAGGAAAATTAGGGCATTTCTTCGCAAGCGGTTGTTCTATAAAGGCTTGCGTGCAATCCACCTCAAGCCTTCCTAAATGGCTGACCACCTCGGACAATCTGAGCACACCATCGCGCGTGTCTCAGGAATTTTCAATCCCGACAAGTAATTGCAGGTCAAATGAGTGAATTGGCCCCTTATCTTGGCATAACCCCTTGTCAGCCGGCAGCCTCCGCGACAACGAGCAATACGCCAACGACCAACAGGAGGCTCATCAGCACAAACGCGATACGGCGTAGTGATTGTCGATCCTCTGAGCCCAACAGATGCATTTTGACCACCTCGGCAGGAGCCTATTCGGGATGTCACCCCCCCCGACGTTACGCCGCCTTCATGAATTTGAATAACGATAAATAATGGCGGATCATATCGACAACATCGATTCATTGGGCGGATGACGGTCGCGCTGACTCAACGTTCGTATAGGGCCTTCCCTAGCTCAAGACGGCTACCACTCCCGGCTCCGCACCACATCACAGGTCTTGCCGCGAGCCAACCAATGAATTGAGCTCCAGCGCTGGCACCGCAAGGCGCTCCACAAAAGCCCAGAAAGCCTCCAACGTTCCTGGCAGTTGGTTGGTCAAGCGGTGGGCTGTTATCGACGTCGCAAGAGACGCTGCATGGGCAGATGATGCTTCTACCTCACGACCGACTGGACGGATAACAGCTTATGGATACTGAACTTGCCCGAACGTTTCTGACGGTCATCGCGGCGGGAAACTTCCGCAATGCCGCGTCGCGGCTGTTCGTCACGCAATCAACCGTCAGTGCCAGAATCGCCGCACTGGAGGAGCAACTTGGCAGCAGCCTGTTCGTGCGCAATAAGGCCGGCACGGCTCTGACCGCCGCAGGTCGCTCCTTTCAACCCTACGCGACCACGCTCGTGCGCACCGTGGAGCGTGCCCGCCACGACATAGGCGTGGCCATGGGTTTTCGAGCTTCCGTGACCATCGGCGGACGTTTCGGGCTCTGGGAAGACCTGCTGTTTGTCTGCCTGCCGCGAATCCGCAGTGCGGTACCTGACATCGCAATACGCGCCGAGATGGCCTTCGAAGATGAACTCATACAGGGGCTGGTCGAGGGGCGCACCAACATCGGTGTGATGTACACACCGCAAAGCCGGCCGGGACTGGTGGTTGAACCGCTGCGCGAAGAGCGATTGGTCTACGTGACCAGCCGAGACGACACCCCAACCCACCTGGTGAGGACTATGTGTATATCGACTGGGGCTCGGAATTCGCCAGCAAGCACAGTGCAGCCTTCCCCGACTTCCTAGGCTCAGGGTTGGTCGTTACCTGTAACGGTGCAAGTCACAGTCAACCCGGTGAATGATGCCCCTGTGCTCAGATCTCCTCTGAAGATTGATGCGAGGGAAAGTCGGCCAGTAGCGGTCAAAGGTGTCGTAAGCCAGCAATGACGCCAGATAACCCGCTGCCATGCTCTGACAGCGGGTTTTTTTTGGATTGGGAATCGAGCAGTGTTCCTTTGCCGAGGTAGATCCTGACAGGCTGTCAGGTCAAAGAGGGTGGGGCTGGTAGCTCTAAAATTTGATTGGATGTCGGGGTTTGGGGAGCAATGGAACCAAAAACCAACGTAAGCCCTACCATCTGCGCTCGGTGCCTTCTTCCCAGGCAACGGCTTCGATAAAACAGTTACGCATGTCAGCTTCCTGGCCGATTTCTGTGAGCAGGTCGTACACGGTCTTGTCCAATTCGTCGTCGCTCCCATAGGGAATGGTCAGCTCGTAATTGCCCGACTCCAGCCGCTTCATGCCGTAGGGTTCCAGGCAGTAACGCTCGATGTTTTCCTTGGCCCGTTTCCGACCGCGAACGAACTTGCTGTTGTTCTCCACTGCCAGGCGTAGCGTGACGGTGGCGACCCGCTCGATGCTGGGCTCTGCCGATGCTGCGGCAGTGTGCTGCTGCCCCCGTGGCTGGACGTTCTTCTGATACTTCCCAATATCGACACCACGATGGCGCAGGTAGCTGTACAGCGTGCTCTTGGAGATATGCAGCTTCTCGCCGATGGCCCTGACGCTCAGGCGGCCTTCGCGGTACAGGGTCTCGGCCGCCATCGCGGTGGCCTCAGCTTTCGCCGGCAAGCCTTTGGGGCGTCCGCCGACCCGACCTCGAATCCGTGCGGCAGAGAGTCCCGCTTGGGTGCGTTCGCGGATCAGTTCACGTTCGAACTCGGCCAGAGAAGCGAAGATATTGAACACCAGGCGACCTTGGGCATGGGTGGTGTCAATGGGGTCATTCAGGCTCAGTAAGCCCACCTTGCGCTCTGCCAGCTCGCCGACCAGCTCGACCAGGTGCTTGAGCGAACGCCCGAGGCGATCCAGTTTCCAGATCACCACGGCATCACCCGCACGTACGTTGGCCAGTAATTTATCGAGTTCTGGACGAGCGCTTTTCGCGCCACTGGCGGTGTCTAGAAAGATGAGTTCGCACCCGGCCTGTTTCAGGGCATCGACCTGGAGGTCGGCTTTTTGATCCCGCGTACTCACCCGCGCATATCCGATCTTCATCAAAAGTACCGTTTACTCGACTGCGTTATGAATAGTTAAACTTTGATTAAGCATACCAGTTACTCGAACTGTAACGCCGACAGGTTAACCATCCGATCCCTGTCCCGTTAAAGTTCGGCAAAACGAACGTATATGTGACAGGTGCAGAGATGTTGATCGGCTATATGCGGGTGTCGAAAGCGGACGGATCCCAATCCACCGATCTGCAGCGTGATGTACTGATCGGCGCCGGGGTGAGTCCTTCACATCTCTACGAGGATCTGGCTTCAGGCCGACGTGATGATCGACCGGGGTTGGCTGCTTGCCTGAAGGCGCTCCGTGAAGGCGACACGCTGCTCGTGTGGAAGCTCGATCGGCTCGGCCGCGATCTACGCCATCTGATCAACACCGTGCACGACCTGACTGCGCGTAGCGTGGGATTGAAAGTCCTGACCGGTCACGGTGCTGCGGTCGACACGACGACTGCCGCGGGCAAGCTTGTGTTCGGTATTTTTGCGGCGCTGGCCGAGTTCGAGCGGGAGTTGATTTCCGAGCGCACGATGGCAGGATTGGCATCGGCACGAGCACGCGGCAGGAACGGCGGGCGGCCGTTCAAGATGACCGCAGCGAAACTGCGATTGGCCATGGCGGCGATGGGGCAGCCGGACACCGTGGTCGGCGATCTGTGTGAGGAACTCGGCGTCACTCGACAGACGTTGTACCGGCACGTCTCGCCAAAGGGCGAGTTGCGTCCAGATGGCCTGAAGTTGCTTTCACGGGGTTGATCTTGACCTGGAGGCGAATGGCTCACTACGGCCAGAAGCGGTCATCCCGATTCCTATACATGGTCAGGAATTCTGCCTAGGTTCTTCAAAACACGTTTCTAATTAGCCGACTGCACGTCGTAGGGTGGGCCACTGTGCGGTCAATGATGCTCAAGGGCACCCGATGGAGCCAGTCGTTTCAGGCTTTGCAGATAAGCCTGGAGGCTTTTTCATTGCGGTAGGTCAAATGCTCCAAGCCCTGCGGCGCGTATTCGGCGTCCTCGCGGGCGGCGAGGATGAGGCCATGGTGCGACGACTTGCTGCACACCGGGTCGGCGTTGTCGGCATCGCCGGTGAGCATGAAGGCCTGGCAGCGACAGCCACCGAAGTCACGGTCCTTCTCGTCACAGGAGCGGCACGGCTCGGGCATCCAGGCGTCGCCGCGGTAGCGGTTGAATCCGAACGACTCGAACCAGATGTGCTCCAGGCTGTGCTCACGCACGTTGGGGAACTTCACCGGCAACTGCCGGGCGCTATGACACGGCAGCGCGGTGCCGTCCGGGGTGATGTCGAGAAACAGCTTGCCCCAGCCGCTCATGCACGCCTTCGGCCGCTCCTCGTAATAGTCCGGGGTGACGAAGATCAGCTTGCATGGGTGCTTCTGCGCCGTCAGCTTGGTCCGCCACTCGTTAGTGATGCGCTCGGCGCGCTGCAGCTGCTCGCGGGTCGGCAGTAAACCGACGCGGTTCAGCTCGGCCCAACCGTAGAACTGACAGGTGGCCAGCTCGACGTAATCGGCCTCCAGCTCGATGCACAGCTCGATGATGCGGTCGATGCGGTCGATGTTGTGCCGGTGGGTGACGAAGTTGAGCACCATCGGGTAGCCGTGCGCC
>RCUR01000544.1_pt1 | contig 13417 bp, 12 predicted proteins | sample 2166151 | NCBI WGS metagenome assembly RCUR01 (sample SAMN09932785, study PRJNA488358) | compost metagenome | isolation source: compost soil in an enriched community | place: Germany: Experimental Botanical Garden
TCGACGGCGTGCTCAGCCTGATTCCCGGGGCCAAGGTCAGCGCCGTGGGCGTGGCGCGCAACGAGAAAACCCTGCAGGCGCACACCTACCTGGAAAAACTGGTGCCGGAGATCGACGAGCGCCTGGCCATGATCATCGACCCGATGCTCGCCACCGGCGGTTCCATGGTCGCCACCATCGACCTGCTGAAGAAGGCCGGCTGCAAGGACATCCGCGCCATGGTGCTGGTCGCCGCGCCCGAAGGCATCCAGGCGGTGGCTGCCGCCCATCCCGAGGTGATGATCTTCACCGCCTCGATCGATGAGCGCCTGAACGAGCACGGCTACATCATTCCCGGCCTGGGCGATGCCGGCGACAAGATCTTCGGCACCAAGCAGAAGGACGCCTGAGCATGCAGGAGCACATGCAGGACGCCACCTGGCGCCAGGCCCTGGCCGGTTCGCAGATGCTCTTCGTGGCCTTCGGCGCCCTGGTGCTGATGCCGCTGATCACCGGCATGGACCCCAACGTGGCGCTGTTCACCGCAGGGCTCGGCACCCTGATTTTCCAGTTGGTGACCAAGAACCAGGTGCCAGTCTTCCTCGCCTCGAGCTTCGCCTTTATCGCGCCGATTCTCGCCGCCAAGGCCGACTTCGGCCTGCCGGCGACCCTCGGCGGCCTGGTCGCCGCCGGCTTCGCCTACATGCTGCTGGCCGGCGCGGTGAAGCTCAAAGGCACCGGTTTTATCGACCGTCTGCTGCCGCCGGTGGTGATCGGCCCGGTGATCATGGCCATCGGCCTGGGCCTGGCGCCGGTGGCGGCCAACATGGCGATGGGCAAGGCCGGTGACGCCAGCGCGCAACTGGTGCCCTATGACGTCGCCCTGATGATTTCCCTGCCGGCGCTGCTCACCACCCTGATCGTCGCCGTGGTCGGTCGCGGGATCTTCCGCCTGATCCCGATTCTCTGCGGCATCGCCGTGGGCTATACGCTGGCCTGGCTGTTCGGCGTGGTCGACTTCAGCCCGGTGACCGCCGCGCCCTGGCTAGCGCTGCCGAACTTCGTCGCCCCCGAGCTGCACTGGGGGGCGATCCTGTTCATCCTGCCGGTGGCCATTGCGCCGGCCATCGAACATATCGGCGACGTGCTGGCGATCGGCACCGTGACCGGCAAGAACTACCTGAAACAGCCCGGCCTGCACCGCACCCTGCTCGGCGATGGCCTGGCCACCTCTGCGGCCGGCCTGCTCGGCGGCCCACCGAACACCACCTACTCGGAAGTCACCGGCGCGGTGATGCTGACCAGGAACTTCAACCCCAGGGTGATGCTCTGGGCGGCGGTGATCGCCATGACCCTGGCCTTTATCGGCAAATTCGGCGCCGTGCTGCAGAGCATTCCGGTGCCGGTGATGGGCGGCATCCTCTGCCTGCTGTTCGGCTCCATCGCGGTGGTCGGCCTGAATACCCTGATCCGCCACCAGGTCGACCTGTCCGAGGCGCGCAACCTGGTCATCGTCGCGGTCACCCTGGTGTTCGGCATCGGCGGCATGGTGATCGGTGCCGGCGACATCAGCCTCAAGGGCATCTCGCTATGCGGCATCATCGCCATCGTCCTCAACCTGCTGCTGCCGGGCGGCCGGGGCTGGCGCAGCAAGGCGCTGAGCGACGAGCAGGTCTGATACCTACATGGCACCTGGTGCGCACAGCGCACCCTACGGCCTGGGCCGGTCCTCAGGCCGGCTCGGCCGCCCAGTTCTGCAGGCGCACCACGCTGTCGCGGTAGGGTTTGAGGCTCATGCTCAGCAGCACGATGGAACTGAACACGGCCAGGCTGGTGACGATCAGCAGCGAATAGCGCAGCGCCAGGTCATCGCCGAAGCCATAGTCGGTCACCAGCGCCACCGCGGTCGGGCCCACGCCCAGGCCGATCAGGGTGATGACGAACAGATAGATGGCCGAGGCCTGACCGCGCATCGAGTTGGGCATGATCTCCTGGATCGCCGCCGGGGCCACGCCGAACGGCATGCTCAGGAAAAACACCGCCGGTGCGGTCAGGATCGCCGCCCAGAGCGCGCTTTCCATCAACGGGAAGGCCAGCACGCAAGGCACCGCGCCTATGGCCGCGTACAGGCCGACGCGCATGTTGGCGTCACTGCTGCCGCGCCTGGCCATCCAGTCGGCCAGCCGGCCGCCGAAGACGATGCCCAGGCAGCCGAACACCGCGACTATGCTGCCGTAGACGATGCCGACCTGGCCGGCGTCCCAGCCATAGGTGCGAATGAAGAAGGTCGGAATCCAGGCGGCACTGCCGTAGCCGGCGAATGCCAGGCCGGCGAAGCCGAAGTTGTGGCAGAGCACGGTGCGTTTGTTGGCGCGGATATAGCGGCCGACATCTGCCAGCGGCACCGCGACACCGGCGCCGACGCCACGCCGCGCCGGTTCCTTGACCGCCAGCATGAGCAGGGTGAAGAGCACCCCGGCGCCGCCGAGGATCAGGAAGATCAACTGCCAGGGGCGTACTTCGCCGAGCACCGGCAGCAGCACATCGCCCTGGGCCGAGGCGAACTGGATGACCAGCCCACCGAGCAGGAAGGCCAGCCCCGAACCCAGGTAGACGCCCATGGAATACACGCTGATGGCGGTGGCGCGACGCTGCGCGGGGAAGCTGTCGGCGATCAGCGAATAGGCGGCCGGCGACAGCGCCGCCTCCCCCACCCCCACGCCAATGCGGCAGATCAGGAACTGCCAGTACAGCCTGGCCATGCCGCAGGCGGCGGTGGCCGCGCTCCAGAACAGGATTCCGATGGCGATCAGCCCGCGGCGGCTGCGGGTATCGGCCAGGCGCCCAAGAGGAATGCCGCACACGGTGTAGAACAGGGCGAAGGACAAGCCCATCAGCAGGCTCATCTGGGTATCGCTGATCATCAGGTCGCGGCGAATGGGGCCGACCAGCAGGTTGAGAATCTGCCGGTCGATAAACGACAGCACGTAGGCCACCATCAGAATGGCGACAGTAGCCCAGGCGCGGGCACTGGAGGGATAGCCGTTATTGTTGTTGGACACTGGCGGTCTCCTCGGCACCGCTTACGCGATGCGCGACGGTTGAAAGTGCCGCCAGCTTAGGCCGATATAACGTACGCTGAGTATCGCCAGGCTCTGTTATCAGTCAGGCGAATGCAGGGAATCCCTTCGGACGAATAACCCGAGCGGGTAAACCCTGCTCCGGCTTTGCCGTCACAGCATCAGCGGCGCCCGTTCGCTGAGAGTCTTGAGCGCCGCCACCCAACTCGGGTGATCGTTGAGGCAGGGCACCAGCTGCAGGCTTTCGCCACCGGCGGCCTGGAATTGCTCCAGGCCGCGATCGCCGATCTCCTCCAGGGTTTCGATGCAGTCGGCGACGAACGCCGGGCACATCACCAGCAGTTTCTTCACGCCCTGTCCGGCCAGCTCCGCGAGGCGGCTTTCGGTATAGGGCTCGATCCACTTGTCCCGCCCCAGACGCGACTGGAAGGACACCGACCACTGCTCCGGGCGCAGACCCATGCGCTCGGCAAAGGCGGCGGCGCTGCGCATGCATTGTGCGCGGTAGCAGGTCGCGAGCACTTGCGGCGGCGCCGTGCGGCAGCAATCGGGGCCCTTGAGGCAGTGCTTGGCGGGATCGAGCTTGCGCAGGTGGCGTTCCGGCAGGCCGTGAAAACTCAGCAACAGGTGGTCGAAGCCCTGCTCCAGGTAGGGCCTGGCGCTGCCGGCCAGGGCCTCGATGTATTCCGGCTGGTCGTAGAACGGCGGCAGGATGGAGAAACGCATGTCCAGGTTGGCCGCGCGCACCACCCGCCGGGCTTCCTCGATCACCGTGGTGGTGGTGCTGTCGGCAAACTGCGGGTAGAGCGGCGCCAGGGTCACCTGCTGGATGCCTTGCGCCGCCAGACGCTGCAGCGCCGTCTCGATCGACGGCTCGCCGTAACGCATCGCCAGCTCGACCGGACCCTGGGTCCACTGCGCCTGCATGGCCGCCTGCAGGCGCCTGCTCAACACCACCAGCGGCGAGCCCTCCGCCCACCAGATCGACGCATAGGCATGGGCCGAGGCCGCGGGGCGCTTGAGCAGAATCAGCGACACCAGCAAACGCCGCAACGGCCAGGGCAAGTCGACCACATAGGGGTCCATCAGAAATTGATTGAGATAGCGCCGTACATCAGCCACTTCGGTCGACGCCGGGGAGCCCAGGTTGACCAGCAGCAGGGCGTGATTGCTCATGCAGAATCCTTATCAGTCAGTGTCGCCCCAGCAGATCCGCCAGGGCCGTATCCAGATCGGTGAAACGAAAAGCAAAGCCGGCCTCGCTCAGGCGCACCGGCAGTGCGCGCTGGCCTCCCAGCAGCAGACCGGACAATTCGCCCAGGCCGATGCGCAACACCACCGCCGGCACCGGCAATAGCGCCGGACGGTGCAGGGCACGGCCCAGCGCACGGGCAAACTCGGCATTGCGCACCGGATTCGGCGCGCAGGCATTATAAGGACCGCTGGCCTGCTCCTGCTGCAAGAGAAAATCCATCAGGGCGATTTGATCGTCCAGATGCACCCACGGCATCCATTGCCGACCATCGCCCAGGCGTCCGCCCAGGCCGAGCTTGAATGGCGGCAACAGGCGCTTGAGCATGCCGCCGTCACGGGCCAGCACCAGACCGGTGCGCACCAGCACCACGCGCATGCCCAGGGCTTCGGCGCGCTGCGCGGTTTCCTCCCAGGCGCCGCACAGTTGCGCGGCGAAATCCTCGCAGACCGGCGGTGAATCCTCGTGCAGCTCGCGCTCGCCGCCATCGCCATACCAGCCCACCGCCGAGCCGGACAGCAACAGCCGCGGCTTATCTGCGCGCCCCTGCAGCCAGCTCAGCAACTGCTCGGTCAGGCTGATGCGACTGGCCCACAGCAGGCTCTTGCGCTTGCTGGTCCAGGGCCGGTCGGCAATCGGCGCGCCGGCCAGATTGACCACCGCGTCCACCCGCTCTGCGGCCAACTCCTCGAGCAGGCCGATGCCGCGCACCTGCGCCCCGCACAGCGCCGCAACCCGCTGCGGACTGCGGCTCCACACCGTCAACTGGTGGCCCTGCTGCGCCCAATGGCGACAAAGACCGCGACCGATCAGCCCGGTACCGCCGGTGAGCAATATGTGCATGGCATCCTCCTCGCATGACTCTCGTCAACCTGATAGCCATCAGTCTGGTTTATCACAGGGCAACGTGCCTTTAATCCGGCTCAGGATTGTCTTTAATAAAGAGAGGCACGATTGAAGCCGATAAGCCCTGTACGCACAATCAATATTGTATAGGTTTTGTCTAAAGCGTAGCCTAGCGCTCTAAAGCAAGAGGTAGATATGACCGCACCCATCGCCATCATCGGCACCGGCATCGCCGGACTGTCCGCCGCCCAGGCCCTGCACGCCGCCGGACACGAGGTCCAACTGTTCGACAAAAGCCGTGGCAGCGGCGGACGCATGGCCAGCAAGCGCAGCGATGTCGGCGCCCTGGATCTGGGCGCGCAGTACTTCACGGCCCGCGATCGCCGCTTCGTCGATGCGGTCCAGCAGTGGCAGGCCCGCGGCTGGGTCGCCGAATGGAAACCGAGCCTCTATCACAGTAAAAACGGCCAACTCAGCGCCTCGCCGGACGAGCAGGTGCGCTGGGTTGGCAGCCCGCGCATGAGTGCCATTACCCGCGCCATGCTCGGCGCCTTGCCGGTGCATTTCTCCTGCCGGATCACCGAAGTGTTCCGCGGCAGGCAGCACTGGAACCTGCAAGACGCCGAAGGTCAAAGCCATGGTCCTTTCAGCCATGTGGTGATCGCCGCTCCGGCGCCGCAAGCCAGCGCCCTGTTGGCGGCCGCCCCGAAACTCGCCGGTGCAGCCTCCAGCGTGATCATGGAGCCGACCTGGGCGGTCGCCCTGGCCTTCACCAAGCCACTGGACACCAAGGTGGACGGCTGCTTCGTACAGGACAGCCCGCTCGACTGGCTGACGCGCAACCGCAGCAAACCCGGCCGCGACGGCAGCCCGGACACCTGGGTGCTGCACGCCAGCAGCAGTTGGAGCAAACACCACCTGGACATGCCCAAGGAGGCGGTGATCGAACAGTTGCACGGCGCCTTTGCCGAGCTGATCGACTGCGCCATGCCGGCCCCGGTCTTCAGCCTGGCGCATCGCTGGCTCTACGCCCGCCCGGCCAGCGCCCACCAGTGGGGCTCGCTGGCCGACGCCGACCTGGGCCTCTATGCCTGCGGCGATTGGTGCCTGTCCGGCCGCGTCGAGGGTGCCTGGCTGAGTGGCCAGGACGCGGCACGCAAACTGCTCGCCCACCTGCAATGAGCGGGACGGCGCCCGGGGGCACGCCCAAGCACCGCCTCAACCCAGGCAAGCTGCTGCTGTCGAAATGGACGGCAGCACAGCCACAGAACCGCGAGAAGCACTTCCTGGTCAGCCAACTGTTGTGCGACGAACAAGGCCAGGTGCTGCAGGTCGAACTGCAGGCAGTCCTCAGCCGACGCAGCCAGCGCCTCGACTGGCGCGTGCTGGAGGATGCCATGACCTGGCACATGGGCTGGAAGTAGCCCACCTCGAACAGCCTGCTGTTGCCGCGGCAGCTCTCCTGCACGAGTGACAGGCCAACGGTCAAGCGTTCGCATGTGACCGATAGTGAGTCACGGGGGCTTCAGCCGCGATAGCCTCGATCAAGAGCACTGCGTGCCAGCGCCGCTGAAGCGCCTCCCACGGCCAAGTGTTTCAGTTTTCCGGCTACTCCCAAACCGACATTTCAACGCGGCTTCGACACTAGTCCACCCCCTCCTCTTGGCATGCCCCATGCCAGCGAACCGCCGACACCACACAGCTCGGCGATCAACTCCTGCCCGCCCCGAAACCATCACAGCAGTTGTACAAATTATTTGACTTGTACAATAGCATCCCTATGATGAACACAAGTTGTACATTATCAATTCAATGTACAAGTATTTATCAGAGGTTGCACCATGAACCCGCCCGCAGTCGCCTCCAGCAAACCCAAACTCGCCATCAGCGCCTGCCTGCTCGGCGCCGAAGTGCGCTACAACGGCGGCCACAAGGAATCACGGCTGTGCAGCCGCACCCTCACCGAGTATTTCGAGTTCGTCCCACTGTGCCCGGAAGTGGCGATTGGCCTGGGCACTCCGCGCGAACCCATCCGCCTGGTCGGTGACCCGGCCGCGCCCCGCGCAGTGGGCACCGTGCAGCGCGGGCGCGACCACACTGAAACGCTGGCCGCCTATGGCGCCCAGATGGCGGGAGCGCTGGACGATATCTGCGGCTATATCTTCATGCAGCAATCGCCGTCCTGTGGCCTGGAGCGGGTCAAGGTCTACCAGGACAACGGCCGCCCCAGCGAACCCAAGGGCCGCGGCCTCTACGCCGAGGCATTCTGTGCGCGCCGCCCGGACCTGCCGGTGGAGGAAGATGGCCGGCTCAACGATCCGGTCCTGCGTGAGAACTTCATCGCTCGCGTGTTCGCCTACGCGCACTGGCAGCAACTGCTGCGCGACGGCCTGAGCCGCAGGACCCTGCTGGACTTCCACTCGCGCTACAAATACCTGCTGATGGCCACCCATCCCCTGCAATACAAGGCGCTCGGCCGCCTGCTCGGCAACCTGCACCAGCATGATCTGCAGGAGCTGGCGCCGCGCTACTTCCGCGAGCTGATGGCGGCATTGAAGCAGTGCGCGACCCGGCGCACCCACAGCAACACGCTGCAACACCTCAGCGGCTACCTCAAGCGAGCCCTGGGCAGCGCAGACCGCCAGGAAATGCAGCAGCTGATCGGCCAATACCGCAACGGCATCGTGCCGTTGGTGGTACCCCTGACCCTGCTCAAGCACCACTTGCGCCGCCACCCGGACAGCAACCTGGCCACTCAGGTGTATCTGCAACCCCATCCAGAAAACCTCAGCCTGCGTAATGCCCTCTGAGCTCGGCAGTTGCAGACCCTTGCCCGCAGAACAGCACGCTGGGCATGGTGCCAGATCCGCGAAGCGCCTTGCACATTCTCACCACTCACAACCTGTTGGATAACCAATGACCAGGCCACAACTGCTATGGCTGCGCACCGACCTGCGCGTGCACGACAACAGCGCCCTGGCCGCGGCCATGGCGGCCGGGCCGACGGTCGCCCTGTTCCTGCTCAGCCCCGGGCAATGGCAAGCCCATGACGATGCGCCGAGCAAGGTCGATTTCTGGCTGCGCAACCTGAGTGAGGTGAGCCGCGAACTGGGCGCCCTCAACGTGCCCCTGCTGGTGCGTCAGGCCGACGACTGGAGTGCGGCGCCGCGGGTAATCGCCGAGCTCTGCGAGCAATTGCAGATTGGCAGCGTTCAGGTCAACGAGGAATACGGCGTCCACGAAAGTCGTCGCGACCAGGCCGTGGCCCAGGCGCTGGACGCGCTCGGGATCAACTTCCGCAGCCACCTCGATCAGCTATTGTTCCGCCCCGGCAGCGTGCTGACCAAGTCCGGCGGCTATTTCCAGGTCTACAGCCAGTTCCGCAAGGTGTGCTACCAGCGCCTGCACAGCGCCCTGCCCACGCCGGTCAAGCGCCCGGCCGCGCAGGTGCCGCTGCCTATCGCCAGTGACCCGATTCCCGACGCGGTGCCTGGCTTTACCCCACCCGCCGCCAGCCTGCGTCAGCTCTGGCCGGCTGGTGAAGAGCACGCCCACAAGCGCTTGCAGGCCTTCGCCGACGAGCAGATCAACCACTACCAGAGCGAGCGCGACTTGCCGGGCAAAGCCGGCACCAGCCGCTTGTCCGCCTACCTCGCCGCCGGCGTGCTGTCGCCCCGCCAGTGCCTGCACGCCGCCCTGCACGCCAACCGGGGCGAGTTCGACAGCGGCAACAGCGGCATCGTCACCTGGATCAACGAACTGCTCTGGCGCGAGTTCTACAAGCACATCCTGGTCGGCTACCCGCGCGTCTCCATGCACCGCGCCTTTCGCCCGGACACCGATGCCCTGGCCTGGCGCCAGGCGCCGGACGAACTGGCCGCCTGGCAACAAGGCCGCACCGGCTTGCCGATCATCGACGCGGCGATGCGCCAGCTGCTCGCCACCGGCTGGATGCACAACCGCCTGCGCATGGTGGTGGCGATGTTCCTGAGCAAGAACCTGCTGATCGACTGGCGCGAAGGCGAGCGTTTCTTCATGCGCCACCTGATCGACGGCGACCTGGCGGCCAACAATGGTGGCTGGCAGTGGAGCGCCTCCACCGGCACCGACTCGGCCCCCTACTTCCGCATCTTCAACCCGATCAGCCAATCGCAACGCTTCGACCCGGACGGCCGCTTCATTCGCCACTGGCTGCCCGAGCTGACCGGCTTGAACGACAAGGACATCCACAACCCGACGGCCATGGGTGGCCTGTTCGGTGTGGCGGATTACCCGCGGCCGATGGTCGACCTCGGCAGCAGCCGCGCACGCGCCCTGGCAGCCTTCCAGCACCTGCCGCAGCGGGCGCCGGAGACACCGGCATGAGCGACTTCCTGCATCAGTTCGCCCACTCCTTCGCCGCCCTGAACAAGGACAACCTCGAGCGCCTCGGCGAGTTGTACAGCGACGACGCCTTGCTGCGCGACCCGCTGCACGAGGTGCGCGGGCTTGCCAACCTGCAGCGCTATTTCGCCGAGCTGTACGCCAACGTCAGCGAGCTGCGCTTCGATTTCTATGGCTTCGACCAGGTGCGCCCGGGCGAAGGCTACCTGCGCTGGACCATGAGCTACCGCCACCCGCGCCTGGCCGCCGGGCAACTGATCCGCGTGGAAGGCTGCTCGCACCTGCAGTGGACCGACAAGGTCCATCAGCACCGCGACTTCTTCGATGCCGGCAGCCTGCTCTACGAGCACCTGCCACTGCTCGGCCAGGCCATCCGCTGGCTGAAAAGGCGGCTGGCATGAGGCGCATCTGGCTCACCGGCGCCAGCAGCGGCATCGGCGCGGCCCTGGCCGAACTGCTGCTGCAGCGCGGCCATCGCCTGGCGCTCAGCGCGCGCAGGACTGAACCCCTGAATGCCCTGGCCGAGCGCTACCCGGGACAGGTACTGGTAGCTCCCGGCGACCTCAGCGACGCCGCCCAGGTCCGGGCGATTGGCCAACGCATCGCCCAGCTCTGGGGGGCGCTGGACACGCTGATCCTGAATGCCGGCACCTGCGAATACGTCGAGGTGCAGCGCTTCGAGGCCGCAATGATCGAGCGGGTGGTGCGGGCCAACCTGTTCTCCGCCAGCTACTGCATCGAAGCGGCGCTGCCGCTGCTGCGCCTGGGTCGTGAGCCGCATCTGGTCGGCATCGGCAGCGCGGTGACCTACCTGCCGCTGCCGCGCGCCGCGGCCTACGGCGCCTCCAAGGCCGGCATGCGCTACCTGCTGGAGGCACTGCGCCTCGACCTGGCGGCCGAGGGCATCGCCGTCACCCTGGTCAGCCCCGGCTTCGTCGACACGCCGCTGACGCAGAACAACGACTTCCCCATGCCGATGCGCTGGCCGCTGGACAAGGCCGCCGGGCATATCGCCGAGCGACTGGCTAAGCGCCCCTACGAGATCGCCTTTCCCGGGCCGTTCATCACCATCCTGCGGCTGCTGGCCCACCTGCCCAAACGCCTGCAAGTGGCCATCGGCACACGCATGGCCCGCACCGCCGAGGACCGCGCATGAGAATCGCCATTATCGGCAGTGGCATCGCCGGCTTGACCAGCGCCTACCTGCTCAATCGCAACCATGAAATCAGCCTGTTCGAGGCCGGCGACTGGCTCGGCGGCCATACCCATACGCTGGACATAGAAGTCGACGGTCGCCCGTACGCGATCGACACCGGCTTTATCGTGTTCAACGACTGGACCTACCCGAACTTCATCCGCCTGCTCGAGCAGCTCGGCGTCGGCTACAAAGCCACCGAAATGAGCTTCTCGGTGACTGATCCGCACAGCGGCGTGGAGTACAACGGCCACAGCCTCAACAGCCTGTTCGCCCAGCGCAGCAACCTGCTGTCGCCGAAGTTCTTCGGCATGCTGCGCGACATCCTACGTTTCAACCGCGAGGCGCTGGACGACCTGCAGCAGCAGCGCATCGATGCCGTCACCAGCCTCGGCGACTACCTCAAGCAACGCGGCTACGGCGAGCGCTTCATCCAGCACTACATAGTGCCGATGGGGGCGGCGATCTGGTCGATGTCGCTGGCCGACATGCTCGGTTTCCCCCTGCAATTCTTCCTGCGCTTCTTCAACAATCACGGCCTGTTGTCGGTCAGCAACCGCCCGCAGTGGTGCGTGGTCGAAGGCGGTTCGCGCAGCTATGTGGCGCCGCTGAGCGCGTCGTTCCAGCAGCACATTCGCCTGAACTGCCCGGTGCTACGGGTCGAGCGCGATGCAACGGGCGTGACTCTGCATAGCGCCGCCGGCCGCGAACGCTTCGACAAGGTGGTGTTCGCCTGCCACAGCGACCAGGCCCTCAGCCTGCTCGCCCAGCCCTCGCCGGCCGAGCTGGAGATTCTCGGCGCCCTGCCCTATGCCGACAACGACGTGGTGCTGCACAGCGACACCCGCCTGCTGCCCAAGCGCCGCCTGGCCTGGGCCAGCTGGAATTATCGCCTGGGCGGGCCGAGCAGGCCGCTGCAGAGCGTAGCGAGCGAAGGACTGGCAAGGCGAAATCAGGCGAGGAAGCGCAGTTTACTAGACGTAAATGAGCATTCCGAACCTGATTTCAACGCAGCCAGGCCAAGCGCAGTAGCTCTGCAGGGGCCTGCCGATCAGCCCGCCGCGGTGACCTACAACATGAATATCCTCCAGGGTATTCACAGCGACACCACCTTTTGCGTCAGTCTGAATCAGACGGCACTGATCGACCCGGGCAAGATCCTCGCGCGCTACCGTTACGCCCACCCGCAGTACAGCCTGGCCGGCATGGCCGCGCAGGCACGCTGGGAAGAACTGCTCGGCGCCCGGCACAGTTATTTCTGCGGTGCCTACTGGGCCAACGGCTTCCATGAAGACGGCGTGGTCAGCGCCCTGCGCGTGGCGCGCGCGTTCGGCGAGGAGCTGTGATGAACAGCGCCCTGTACCACGGCTGGGTGCAGCACCGGCGCTTCGCCCCCAAAGCCCACGCCTTCCGCTATCGCATAGGCCTGCTCTACCTGGACCTGGACGCGCAGCAGCAACTGTTCGACCTCTCGCCCCTGGCCGGCAATGGCCGCTGGGCGCCTTTCGCCTTTCGCGAGACCGACTACCTGGCGCCATTCACCCGCGCCGGGATCAGCCTGAGCGATGCCGTGCGCCAGCGCGTCGGCGCCGCCCTGGGCCATACGCCGCAAGGCTCGATCTGCCTGCTGACCCAGCCACGCAGCTGGGGCCTGGCCTTCAATCCGGCGAGCTTCTTCTACTGCCATGAGGCGGACGGGCGCCTGGCGGCGATCCTCTGCGAGGTGAGCAATACCCCCTGGCGCGAGCGCTATCACTATGTGCTGCCGGCCGACGGCGACGGCCACCAGCACTTCGCCGTGGCCAAGGCCATGCATGTCTCGCCCTTTCTGCCGCGCGAACTGGAATACCGCATGGCCTTCAGCCCGCCTGGCGAACGCCTGGGCATCCATATGGCCGACTGGATGAGCGACGCGCAGGGCGCGACCAAGCTGTTCGATGCCAGCCTCAGCCTGCAACGCAGTCCACTCGACCGCGCCAGCCTGCATGCCTACCTGCGCAGCTTTCCCTGGATGACCGGCAAGACGGTCGCGGCCATCTACTGGCAGGCCCTGCGCCTGCTGCTCAAGCGCATCCCCGTGTTCCCCCATCGCGCCGCCCAAGGTGAATGCCGCGTCGCTCGCCCAGTACCGAAGGACATGCCCCATGAAAAGCTCTAGCCCGTCATCCGCGAAAACCTCGCTGCGTGCCGACAGCGGCATAGGCGCCAGCCTGCTGCGTCGCACCGTGCTGCGCCAACTGGGCCGGTTGCGCCACGGTCACCTGCGGCTCATCGACGGCGATGATCTGCTCGAATTCGGCGATGCCCATGCCAACCTGCGCGCCGAGATCCGCGTGCTGGACGGCGCCCTCTGGGGCCTGGTCGCCGGCAACGGCTCGATCGGCGCCGGCGAGGCTTATATCCACGGTTACTGGAGCTCCCCCGACCTCACCGCGGTGATGCGCCTGTTCGCCAGCAACCTGGCGCTGCTGGACGCCATGGAACGCGGCCTGGCTCGGCTCGGCCGCCCCCTGGTGCAGAGCCTGCACTGGCTCAATCGCAATACCCGCAAGGGCTCGCGGCGCAATATCGCGGCGCACTACGACCTCGGCAACCAGCTGTTCGAGCTGCTGCTCGATCCGACCATGATGTACTCCGCCGCCATGTTCGCCCGCCCCGACGACAGCCTGGAGCAGGCGCAAC
>RCUR01000546.1_pt1 | contig 13395 bp, 12 predicted proteins | sample 2166151 | NCBI WGS metagenome assembly RCUR01 (sample SAMN09932785, study PRJNA488358) | compost metagenome | isolation source: compost soil in an enriched community | place: Germany: Experimental Botanical Garden
GCCAAATCCCACACTTCAACTGCATTGCCCCTCCCCCGCTCCGTCCATAGGCTCTGCAGCCGGCGCCTAAGAAACGCTTACTCACGTAGCGGCCAGACCGCTCCCGAAAGCTCAGCGGCTTTTTTGTGCCTGCGGCATACTCGCGCACGCTCAAAACCTCTGCTCTGTCGGGAGTGGGCTAATACAAGACCCGAAAGGGGAATACGCCCGGCCTTCTACGTGGGGTTTCTTAACTCCCGACGCCAACAGCCCTAAGAAAGCTGTCCAATCACGTAGAGGTAATGGATATGCCCGAATTCCCCCAGTTTCACCCCGTCCCTCCCGCTGACGCCGAAGTCCTGATGCCCGCTCGATTCGTCCGACACAAGCGCCTGCTGCGCGCCGTGCTTCTGGATGAAGAGCCCTGGTTCGCCGTCAGCGACCTGACTCGGTTGATCAACCACCCGCTGATGCCGGAGCGCGTGCAACGCAATCTGGACGAAGACCAGTTGCAGCGCGCCTGGATGCGCAATGGCCATGGCGACTTCGAGCAGGCACTGCTGATCAGCGAGTCCGGCGTCTACGCCGTACTGATCCACTACTACCACCCGGAAAACCGCTGCATCCGCCAATGGATCACCCACGAAGTGATCCCGCGTCTGCGGGAGGTGGAGCGCTTCGATGGACGAGGCCCTTACCGCGAAGTGATCCGCTGGCGGGAGCGAGAGCTGGAAGTGCTGCACTGGCAGGGCAAGGCCTGGCTGCAACTGGACGACTGCCCCCACCTGCTGCAACGGCCGCCCCTGGTAATCGGCTGACGCACAGCAATACCCATCACGACGATGGGTGATGGGTATCGCGGCTGCGTAACGGTCTGGTTTGACCGCCTGACATGGGCCGTTGAGGTCAGTTGTGGTCTTACCGTGAAAGCTCTGAAGCACGAATGGCTTCGTCACAACTGGCGGAATCTTCCGCCCACCGGCGCTGCATGTACTTCACCGCCTCGCCTTTGAACCCACCCTGGGCACAGGTGTAGGCATAGCTCTGGACGTCCACCATGGACTGGCGGCAAGAATGGTATGAAGTCAGGGCCTGGCTTTTCTGATGATGTTCTGGCCAGCCATCCAGCTTATTCACGACTTCTTCAGCCGCCTCATAGAGGAGGCCCGTGGCATTGGGATCGCTACAGATTTCGGCGACCCTGGCATGCAGGGCATGGGCTTCCCCGATCAGCAATCTGGCCTTGCTCGCCGCTTCTGCATCGGTGTAGACGTCTTCAACTTGTGCCAAGGCAATCACCGGCCATGCCATGGCCAAAGCCAGATGAAAGGCTTTCATCACTCAGCATCCTCCTGCGTAGAAGTAGTCCCTGCATTGGGCGAGGCGTGGATATCGCTCCGATGCCAGGATCAGGCCGCCACATTGCCCGGATCAAAAAAGAAGGGCCTGACGTCGACGCGCGACGGGGCCCTCAAAGGGTGACAATCACACTCATCCACCTGGCCAGGAAACAGCCAACGACTCGCCGCTTCAGCGCGGGTCGAAGCGGCCAGTCATCTGTCTTGTGCGGGTACTACACCGCGTCGTGAAAACAGAACGGGAGCGCCACTTCCGTTGAGCAGCGCAGCGGTCAAGGAGACGCCATCAGCCGACTGCTGCTCCTGAAAACTCTGTCCGCCATTGCTACTGCGCACCATCAGCCCGTCGAGGCCGACCACCAGCACCTGGGGACCCGACACTGCAATGGACGTGACCGAGCTCTTGCTCTCCAGCGGCAAACGGCGGAAGTCCTTGCCCTCGGCGGAACCGTGCAACAGCGTGCCGCGCTGGCCGCCCACCAGCAGGCTGCCATCGGCCAGCACCGCGCCGGACCAGAGGGTGCCTTCGTAACCGGTATCCAGGTAACGCCAGCTCTTTCCCTGGTCCTCGGAGCGCAGCACCTGGCCCTGCTCGGCCGTGGCATACAGGCCGCCATGGCTGTCGGCGAACAGCCCCATCAGATTGAGGTCGGCCCGGCTGGACCCCGGCGGGGCCTGCACGGTCTGCTCCGTCCAGGTCCGCCCACCGTCCTCGGTCGTCATCACCAGCGACCAGAGGCCAACCGCAACACCCTGCCGGGCATTGAAGAAATGCACGGCGAACAGTGGCCGGTCCTCTTCGCTGGACAGGCGCTGGATCTGCCAGGAGTCACCACCGTCGGAGGTGGCCAGGATCGCCCCCCAGTGGCCAACGGCCCAACCCTGCCTGGCATCGACGAAAGACACACCGTTGAGAGTCGAGGACAGGGGCACCGAGCTTGCCTGACGGAAGCTTTTCCCCTGATCGTCGGACAGCAGCACCATGCCATGGTCGCCGACGGCAACCACGCGCTCCTTCGCCCATGCGGCCCCCAACAGGGTGGCCTGCGTGGCATTGCTCGACTGGACGGCCGGCACGGCCTGCAATGGCGCGGCCTGGAGCGGGAACAGCGGCAGCACTGTGGCGAGCAGAGTCCCCATGAATGAAATCATGTATCGCATGTCTCTCTCCTCAGTGCGCCAGCGCGCCGATCATGCGCACGGGGCGCTTGCGCGGGAACACCCGCTCCAGCCAGACGGCGAAGGCCGGCAGCACGGTCATGGCCATGATCATGTTGACCATGAACATGAAGGCGAGCAGCTTGCCCATGTCGGCCTGGAACTTGAGATCGGAGAACGCCCAGGTAGCGACACCGATGGCCAGGGTGATCGCAGTGAAGATGGTCGCCACGCCGACCTCCAGCAGGGCGTGCTCGACGGCCTTGGTGATCGGTTGGCCGTGGGCCTGGTGCAGTTGCAGGCGGTTGTAGATGTAGAAGGCGTAATCGACGCCGATGCCCACCGCCAGCACCATCACCGGCAAGGTGGCGATGGTCAGGCCGATCTGCAGCTCCTTCATGAACCAGTAGCCGATGAAGGTGCCGATGGTCAGGGGCAGGCAGCACACCAGCACCGCGCGCAGGTCGCGATAGACGACGAGTACCAGCAGCGCGATGGCGGCGTAGACGTACAGCAGCATGGGCGTCTCGCTTTTCTCCACCTCCTCGTTGATGGCCGCCAGGACACCGGCGTTGCCCGAGGCGAGGCGTACCGAAATGCCCGGCATGGGGTTTTGGGTTCGGAAAGCCTTGGCGGCTTCGATCACCTGGTTGATGGTGGTGGCCTTGTGATCCGCCAGGTAGAGATGCACGGCGGACATGCTGCAATCGGAGCGCATCAGCCCGGGAATACGGGCGACTTCCGTAGCCAGCGCGGCGTAGTTCATCGGATCGATGGGCACCGCGCTCATCTTCGGGTTGCCTTCGTTGTAACCCTCGTTGAACTGGCGCATCGCGCTGGAGAACGAGGCCACCGACAGCACACCGGGCACACCCTGCATCGCCCATACGAAGCGATCCTGGTACTGGCCCAGGGCGACATCTTCGCAAGCGGCCACGGCGCCTTCGCCGGCGGCGTCCGGATTGACTTCGAACACGACGCTGAGCCAGTCCAGGCCAATGTCGTAGTTGCTGGCGATGGACACTGCATCCCGATTGAAGCGCGAGTCCTCGCGCAACTCCGGCGCACCTGCCTGCAGGGTACCGACGACCCGGTCATGGCTCTGCCAGACCGCCACGGCGAACACCAGACCGGCCGCAACCAGCACCAGGCGGGCGTTGCGCCATTCGGCGAGGCGGGCCAGGCCGTGCAACCAGCGGCTGCGCCGCTCGCGGGAACGCTCCTCCGCGGCGGCATAGCGGCCGTCCACCTTCAGCATCGAGGCCACCAGCGGCAGCATCACCAGGTTGGTGATGATCTTGTAGGCCACGCCGAGGGACGCGGTGATCGCCAGTTCGCGCACCATGGGAATGGGGATCAGTACCAGGGTCACGAAGGAGACGAAAGCCGTCACCAGCGCCAGGGTTCCGGGGATGAGCAGGCCGATGAAGCTGGAGCGCGCCGCCTCCTCGACACTCTTGCCGATCGCGATTTCGCGGACGATGAAGTTGATTTGCTGCACGCCATGGGAGACGCCAATGGCGAATACCAGGAACGGCACCAGGACAGCGAGCGGATCGAGACCGTAGCCCAGCAGACGCAGACTGCCGAACTGCCAGACCAGCGAGGCCAGCGAGCAGCCCAGGGCGAGCAGCGTGAAGCGCAGCGAGTGGCAGTACCAGTAGACCGCGGCGGCTGTCAGCAACAGGGCCAGCAGGCAGAACTCCAGTACCGCCGAGGCACCGTCGGCGATGTCGCCGATTTGCTTGGCGAAGCCGATGATCTGGATCTCGAAGTCGCCGTCTTCGAACTGCTGGCGGATCTGTTTCTCCAACACCTGGTTGTAGGCCACATAGTCCAGGTGCGAGCCGTCGGCGCCATACTCGTTGAGTTCCACGGTAATCATCGCGCTGCTCTGGTCGCGGGAGACCAGCGTGCCGATGAAACCGCCCTGGGCCGTCGAGTTGGAGATCTTCGCGATGATTTCGTCATCCAGGCGGTCGGGGGTCACGGTTCCCGGCACCAGTGGATCAGCGCGGAATCCTTCCTCGGTGATCTCGTTGACGAAGGCATTGGGCGTCCACAACGAACGCACGCTGCTGCGCGAAACGCTGGGCAGGAAGGTGACCGCCTGGGTGACGTCGTACAGCCGCTTGAGACCGGCCGCACTCCAGATACTGCCGTCGCGAGCCTTGACCACAATGGTCAGGCGGTTCGCCCCCATCAGGTCATTGCGATACGCCTCGAAAGTTTCCACGTACTCGTGGCCAATGGGCAGTTGCTTCTCGAAGCCGGCATCCATGCGCAACTGCACAGCGAACCAGGCCATGCCCAGGGTGAAGAGAGCCAGGACCGCCAGCACCAGCCGGCGATGCCCGAACAAAATGTCCTCGATGCGCGGCAGGACGCCGCGCACCGGGGTTTCCGACAGCTTTACAGAACTGTTCACAACGGGCCTCACAGGGTGCGCGAAACCACGACACCAACGTAGTCGCGGTCACGCAACAGCTGGTCGTAGGGGGTCTCGCCACCCATGAACTTCGCGTAGTTGAAAGAGACCTGCCAGCTCGCGGGGTTACGCACGAAGTTCAGGTAGAGGTTCATGGCACTCGCATCTTCGGTAAAGGTCGCGGCCAGGTTCGGCGTCCGCCCACCCAGGGACCGCGAGTAGAAGACTCCCGGCGTGACCTGCCAGCCCGGCAGCAAGGTCCCGTCATAGGTGAGGCTGAGATCGAGGTTGATGCCCGAGGACGTCTTGTCACCATGGGCCGACGGCGGTGTCGCCGGGTCCAGCTGCCAGGTGTTCAGGCCGGCGGAGATCGGTTCACCGTTGAGCTCGTCATGCAGGCCGGGGTATTTCACGACCACCAGTTCAGTCAGCAGCGTGCCCGTGCTGGCCCCCGTGAACTCCAGCAGATCCGGGGAGTTGGAGGGCGTCATGCTGTAGATGCCGGTCAGGTGCCACTGGAACTTCTTCTCGTCCTTCCAGCATTTGCCACCGTTGTTCGCGCAGAGGTCGATGACCGGGTTGAGCGGCACAGCCTCCTTGGGACGGTACGACAGCTCGGTGCCGACGGCCCAATCGCCAATCGGCATGTTGGCGCTGATGCCATAGAGCATGCGGTCTTCCGGATACTCCCAGGTCTGCGCCAGCGCGAAGGTGTTCGGATCGAGCAGCTGGATGCTGAACGACGGCAGCTTGTCGTGGTAACGCATCACATAGAGGCCATAGTTGATGTCGCTGTCCTCCGGCTGCCAGCGCAGCGAGATGCCCCATTGGCCGCTGTTGCGGGCATCCTTTTCCTCGAACCCGTAGGCCTTGTTGCCCTCGCCGAGGCTATGGGTCGTCGACCAGTAGCTGCCCACCGGCGGGACTTCGCTCTTGTTCCAGTGGAACTGATAGTAGGCCTCGACGTTCAGGCCAGAGCCCAGACCCGACGCGACGCTGAGCATCGGCGCCGGCAGCACGGCTTCCTTGAGCTGGACACCGGGGCGCGCCAGGGCCTGGTAATCGTAGGCGTTGGTGGCGTTGACCCCGCCCACCACGAACAGGCTCTCACCCCAGTTGATCACCTGATTACCCAGGCGAGCCCGGACGCGCTGCTCGCCCACATCGAAGCCCTTGCTCACCCACAGGTCGAGCAGACGAGCCTTGAACTCGAGGTCGTCGCGCGCGTCGTCGGTGAGCCCGTCGCTACCGACACCGGCGGGTCGGTTGAAAGACAGGGTGCCGGTGGTATCGCTCGCGGCAAAGTCACGAATCCAGGTGCCGCGGGCCATGAAGGTGAAGTCCTCGGGCATTTTCAGCAGCAGCTCATGGGTGCCCTTGAGGTAGTTGGTGAACAGGTCGCCCCGGTCGTAGTTCAGGTCGCCCTGGTCACCAATGCCCGAGGTTTGCGCCAGGCAGCCGCTGGGCACGTTGTGCCCGGTGGGACCCTGGTTGATCAGGTTGCAGGCCCGCGACTCGGTACGCAGCCCCATGCCCACGGCGATGGTGGAGTCGAACGAGCCACGGATGTTCTCGGTTTCAAAAGTGAACCCCATTGCCAGAGGGGTCGCGCACGCAATGGCTAGGCCTGAAGCCTTTGTGATTATTTTTTTCATGTTGGCTCTCGATCGGCTGCTGGTTAACGCTCGCTGATGGCGCGCAGGTTGTCAGAAGTGTAGAAACCACGCTTCTGGCGCGGGCTGCCGGTGTTCTCGGTCAGCCAGCGGGCATCGCTCTTGCCAGCCCCAATGGAGGTCATGTCGTAGAGGTAGCGACCGTCCACCAGGTTGTACTGCACCATTGCCTGCATATCGCAAGTCCCAGTCTCGTACACGGGAATCGTGAAGCCCTCGCGGACCTTCCAGATTTGCCCCTGCTTGTCGTAGTCGACAGCCATCAGGGCGTTCCAGCTGTCTTCGTCGACGTAGAACAGACGCTTCGGCGCCTGGTGGCGCATACCCTGGCGAACATTGGCCTCGACGACCCACACGCGATGGAGTTCGTAGCGGCGCGACTCGGGCGCGATCGAATCATCCGGCGCGACTTCTTCCACCTTGGCCGACGTGTCGTAGGCGCCGAAAGCGTTGTAGGGCACCAGCAGCTCCTGCTTGCCGACCAGTTTCCAGTCGAAGCGGTCCAGCGGACCGAAGAACACGTTCGCCTCATCGACGGTGTACTGATTGTCCATGCCGATCTGTGGGGCATCGTACGAATACGACGGCATGCGGCGCACGCGACGCTGACCGGGGAAGTAGTAGAAGGTGGCTGACTGCTCACCCGCCTCGGCGGTCTGCACGGCAGACTGACCGGCCAGGGCAGCAGGCTCCATGAAAGTAAAGTAAGTCGCATTTTCAATACGACCGAAGGAAGAGAACAGCGCACTCCCCTTCTCACCCCAGGGCGTAAAGAAGGACAAATCTACCGACTGACGCAGCCATTCCCCTCCGCCCTTACGCGGCGAAATCCCGGAGATGGTCTTGGGAATGTCGACGCCGACACCGCGATAGCGCATCTTCATGTTCCACATCACCTCGGCGCCAGTGCTCGGCATGGGGAACGGAATACCCGGAACATGGGCTTCCTCAAGGGCGAGGCCAGCAGAATCGAGCTTGGCGAAGCCAATGTTCTGCTTGGTGTTCTCGGCCACGAAATCGGGAGCACCGCAGCTACGGCGGGTCGGATAGACATCCATGCGGTAGCCCGGAATCTTCTTGAACAGTTCCAGCTGGCCGGGCGAGAGCTTGCTCGCGTGCTGCGAGACGTTGTTGGCGTCGATGCTGAACAGCGGCTTGTCGTCCTTGAACTTCCAATGCTGGCCGCGCACCTGGCCGTAGCTCCAACCCACGTCCTGCTGGCCGGGTGGCGTCCAGGCCGGAATCACCCCATCGGCACTTGCCGCGACCTCCCCGCCCAGCGGGGTCAGCTTCGTACCCAGCAATGCAGGATCCTTCTCCGCAGCCTGAACCGAACACATTGCAGTCGATGCCGCAATGGCCACGAGCAGATGCCTGACGCCACGGCGGGTGGAAATGCCGACTTCTGGGCGCTCAATCACTTCATTCATTGGAAGGTCCTCACGGGGCGTTGACCGGCGGCGCGACCTTCCCGGAGGGAAGGATCGGCTTGTGCCGCAATTTCTTAATCAAGTGACATGATCAACTGAACAAGTCCGTTGACTACAAAGCAAGCCACATGCCAAACCTCCGGAAACGGATAATTTAGTTATTTATCAAACAGTTATGAATTTTTTGAACCTGACCGGAGATACGTGCACACCCAAGGCTGCACCAGTGCGTGTCAACAGGCCGCACCATTTTGGGAATTTACGGAACACATGTTACGAAGACATACCCGATTCAGAGGGCACAGGAGGAAGGGCTCATGTAGGACGTGGTTACAACGCAGCCGCAACGCCGAAGGCCCGCCCATGTCTTGGCGAACAATGATCCTGTACGATCCGCCGACATTGACGCCGAGACCGCAGCAGTACGCTGCAAGAATGGAGATGACTCAGCCATGGCCAGAGTGGGTGCTGAACTGCGCAGACAGGATTTCGTAGAGGCGACTGTCAGAGTGATTGCGGAGCATGGGGTGGCCAATGCAACGACTCGGCGCATTGCTGCTGCCGCCGACTGCCCATTGGCGTCGCTGCATTACGTGTTCCATACGAAAGACGACCTGTTCTATGCGGTCTACGAGTCGCTCTTCAACATGCCGCAGGAGGCCATGGAACATATACCTGCCGGCGCAACCCCCGCCGAAACCGTGGCGGAGGTGCTGCGCCAGTTGATCGAATGGTTCACCACCAACCCCGAAATGGCTCGCACACAATCCGAGCTGTTCCTCTGGACCATGCGCAACAAGCCCGAACTGGCGAACAGGATCTACACGACGGCTATCGAGATGACGGAAAAGGCCATGGAGCGGGCCGTCGGCCCGCGACTGGACAAGGCTTGTCTGAATACTGCCAGCCGCTTGCTCATCCAGATGACCGATGGCCTGCTCGTCGCCTGGTTCGCCCATGGCGACCTGGAGCGGCTGAAAGCAGAGACCAGAACGGCCTGCCGGGCACTGGCATTGCTGGTGGAGAACCACTGAGCCCGCCCGCCCCCATCCCGACCTCAGGGTCTCGTTGGAGCGGCCGGCTCGAACCCTGCCGGGCCGTGCAAAGCCAGGGACCTGGTTGAAACGACGATCAGGATTGACGCGCTGGATTTGTGGACTGGCGGAGGGCTGCGCTGTGGCCAGGCCCCCGGAAGTTCACGCGTTCATCGCCACGGCTCAGTAATGCCTGAAGACGTCACCGATGCTGGCTACCGGGTGCCCGATACGCGGGTCGACCACCCGACTCGAATGCGTGGGCTTCAGTGCGTAGAGGGTGCTCAGGACCATGGCGAGGGTGATACAAACAAACAGGAAGCGACGCATCGCGAACCTCCAGCATGGGTGCTTTTTATTATTGATGGACTGAAGTCTGGACATTGGCGCATGCAAGCGCTTGACAGATCGCGCCAAAAAATTACCAATTCCCGCTTGATCCGATAGGGTCCGGGAGGGCACCTCTGGCTGCTGTAGTATCGTCAGTCGACCACTACCCGGAGGGTGCACGCTCCCCTCCCCCTCAACCGCGGCCGCAGCCTTGCACCACGCCGCATCAATTACCTGGGCATCGAAATGGCTTCTCTTGTCCGTGGCATCGCCCTGTTGGGATTTGAGGAGTTCGCGATCAGCCAGGGGCTCGAACCGCAAGCCGTCCTGGCTGAAGTCGGACTCCCCGGCGACGCCGTGGACGGCTTGATCTCCGGTACCGAATTCGTCGCGTTGCTGGAGCTGTGCGCGAAGCGCTCGCACAACCCGTTGTTCGGGCTGCAACTCGGTCTCCACCAAGGCCCGCAGGCGCTGGGCGGCTTGCTGTACGTGATCAGAAGCACCAGCACCTTGGGCCAGGTACTCGAGGCGTTGACCCGGTACTTCCATTTTCACAGCACCGGGGCGGACCTCCATCTCGAACGACAGGGCGGCACCGCACGGCTTCTCTACGATGTAACCGATGGTGACGCCATTTCGGTAAGACAGACCGTCGAGTTGGCCATGGGCATCTCTGCGCGGCTCATCCAGGGCCTGCTGGGGCATCCCTGGAAACCACTCGGCTTGCATCTGCGGCATCCGGTCGCGGCAAAACCCAGCGCTTACCGACAGCTGCTCGGTGTCACGCCGCACTTTGGCAGCCCGGTCAATGCGTGGGTATTCGACGAAGCCCTGCTGGAGTCTCCCCTGAGTGCCATCGATGCGGGATTCCATGAACTGGCAAGGCGCCATATCGGTGAGCTGGCCCAGATCACCTTGCAGGAACTGCCTCCCTATGTGGGAAAGCTGCTGCGTAGGCAGCTTCCCAGCGGCCAGGTCACGATCGAACAAGTCGCAGAGCAGATGAAGATCAGTCCTAGGAGCCTGCAACGCTATCTGCACGCGGAAGGCACCAGCTTTCAAAAACTGCTGGACCAGACACGGCAATCGATGGCGACTCGTTACATGCGCGACTCCTCCGTGAGCCTGACCCAGCTTTCCGAATTGCTGGGCTATGCCGATCTCAGCGCATTCTCCCGAGCCTTCAGCCGCTGGAACGGCATGAGTCCCCAGAAGTGGAAACAACGCCATCGGCAAACGCAACGGATCGCCATCCCCGGTCCGGGTGAGGCAGCGACTGACGTCATGACCGAGCACCCGGTGTTACCCGACAGCGCCAGTGGCACCGGGTGACCGTGCCGCAGGTAACCACCCGATCATCCGGATGACAGGCAGCCCCGAATGCACAAACGCATGCCGTTCACGCCATTGATTCGAGCCATCGGCCTTGCTGGCTTCGGCGAGTTCGCCAACCGCCAGGGCCTCAATCCGGTTGAAATGCTCCAGCGTGCATCGATACCCCAGGAAATCCTGCGCCGACAGGACGGAATCCTCTCCTACCGCAGATTCTGCGGTCTGCTCGAGCTTTGCGCCCGGTGCTCCGGCAATCCCCTGTTTGGCCTGCAGTTCGGGCTCCATCAAGGCGTCGATGTCTTTGGCGAGCTGTTTTATCTGATACGAAACGCGGGGACGGTAGGCGATGCCCTGGCCGAACTGCGGGCAAGCTATTCGCTGTACTTCAACGATGCCGAAATAGGGCTCGACATCGAAGACGGGCGGGCGCGCCTCAGCTACAGCCCGAACGAGCGCGACGTGCCTGGGGTGAGCCAGGTCGAAGAGTCGTCGTGCGCAATCGGCTTGCAGTTGATGCGGACGCTCGCGGGCAGCGGCTGGCAGCCCAGAGTTATCCGGCTCAGGCATCCGCCGCTCCAGGATGAGTCGCACTACGTACAGGTGCTGGGTCTGATACCGACTTTCGGTGCGCGCTGCTCCGAGATGGAGTTCGATTCGTCCGACCTGTCGCTGCCCTTGAGCTCGGCGAATGAAACGCTGCACCGCTTGATCGCCGACCACATGAGCAGGATCGAGCGCCTCGCGGCTGACGAACTGCCCGGCTACGTCAGGCAACTGCTGCGCCATCTCCTGCCCTCCGGGCGCGCGACGATCGAGAAGATCGCCGATTGCCTGGCCATTCACCCACGCACGCTACAACACTGGCTGGCACAGGAAGGCACGTCCTTCCAACGGCTCCTGGATGAAACCCGGCAGGAAATGGCGGGCCAGTACCTCGCTGACCCGTCGATCAGCATGGCGCAGATGTCCGAGCTGCTCGGCTATTCGAACCCCAGCGGATTCAATCGCGCATTCAATCGATGGTTCGGAATGAGCCCCCTGGAATGGCAAAAGAAACACGGCATCAAACGCCAACCCCGCCTCCTGCGCATCGGGCGTTCTGGCGCCGAGCATTGACGCCGCCACGCGCTTCGCCTGAAGCCCTGGCAGGTTCTCGCCGGAAAATGCCGCAACCATCCGCTCGCGGAGGATGACCCGCCTGAATGGCCAGGCGGCGTTTGAATCCAGTCGTTGAAGCGACAGTTCGGCGGCTACTGTTCGTCGCCATTCAGCGGGGTGTTCCAGATCAGCAGCTCAAGCGCTGCGGCGATCTGAATGCGGTGGTCGGCAAGCTGGACGGGCAACAGGTCCTGGGCGCGCTCCAGCCGACGCAGCAAGGTGTTGCGGTGCGTACCCAGTGCTTCGGCGGTCTGGGTGATGTTGCAGCCATTGGCCAGGAAGGCGTGCAGCGAGCGCTGAAGGACAGTGGACTCCGTCGCCAGCCGTCCCAGCATGCTTGCGACGAACTGCCTGGCCGCACGGTCGTCCTGCGTCATCAGGGATACCATCCGCACCTGATCGATGCTGGCTGCCGAGGGCGCGCCAGCCAACCGCCCCATCAGTCTCTGCGTGGTCAGCGCTTCCAGGTGCGATCGACGGAAGCCGTTGAGCCCCGCCCCTGGGGAGCCGATTGCTGCGCGGACGCTGGGAAACTGTTGGGAGACGCCCTGCAGCCGATTCAGGTCCAGCGGATTCGCCGCGCTGCTCCAGACCCACAGGGTCGCGGAGCCCGCGAACACGATGAGGGGCTCTGCGCCCTGGCTCTTGGTACGCGCAATGCCCGCCCAGTACGCAGGCAACTCACCAGCTCGCGCTTGAGAGCGCCTCGCCCCTGAATGTAGAGAGCCTGATATATGGCTTCGTGAGAAATGCGCATGGACTCGTCATCCGGGAAGTCGATCTGCAGCCGGTTGGCAATCTGTTCAGGCGACCAACCATTGACCCACTTACGGTCACCGCGATGTGGTTTATTTCGTCCCTTGAACGGTGCCTGTAGAGGCCCGGCAATCTCACGGCCATTAGCTTCATGAACCTTTCCTTCCAAGCGCTCTTGCACGTAGTGGCGCAGTCGCGGGTTGGTCACCAGTTTCGCCGGCTTCGGTCTCTTGGCAACCAGTTCCGCCTTCCACTGCGCGGCTGAAGCGCGATACTCGAGCTGGCCGCTACGAGTTGCTGCGTTACGAGTCAGCTCCCGTGAAACTGTCGACGGACTTCGTCCAAGACGGCGAGCAATCTCACGCATACCAACACTTTGCGCCCGGAGTAGCCCAATCTCTTCTCGCTCAGCGAACGACAAGTACCTTCCTGATATGTGGTTCGACATGAACAATGGCATCCCGCCGCGATGACGGAGCCAGCGTGTGCCTACCGCTGACGATACGCCAACGGCCTCTGCCGCCTTTTCGCTTGTGATCCCGGTTGCGATCTGTTCCCAAAATAGCCGCTCGGTCTCACGGCGAAGTGACGGTGCACCTGGCGAACGCATTGCCCCTCGCCCCGCCAACTTCTGCATCCACCCTGCAGGTCGTCCCATAAACACCTCCATGATCAAAGGTGTTGCGACGACCGGTTGAATCCGCCCAGTACGCCAGTCGCCTGTTCCGGCAACGGCTCTGGCGCTACCGGATGCAGCAG
>RCUR01000548.1_pt1 | contig 13377 bp, 10 predicted proteins | sample 2166151 | NCBI WGS metagenome assembly RCUR01 (sample SAMN09932785, study PRJNA488358) | compost metagenome | isolation source: compost soil in an enriched community | place: Germany: Experimental Botanical Garden
GCAGGAAGACGATCTGCTGGTCGCGCTCGTCCTGATATTCGCGGGCGATGGGCTGGTGCTTGCGCGCGGTGGCCTTCCAGTCGATCTGGCGCAGGCTGTCGCCGCTGCGAAAATCGCGCAGCTGGTGGAACTCCTGGCCGCTGCCGCGGAGCGGCTGCGGGCGCACGCCGAGACGGCCGAGCCAGTTGTCCACCGCCATCAGCTGCGCGCCGTGCAGGCGGGCGAAGTCCGGGTAGACGCGGCTGTGGCCGGGCAGCTCGATATGGCGGCGCGCCTGCCACAGGCCGAGCGGCGAGGGCAGGCCGATCTCGCAGCGCGCGAACCGGCAGTCGCCACGCTGGCGCGGGCGTACCCGGTAGCGCAGCTCGGCACCCTGCTCGGCCGACAGGGCGATGCGTTGCGGCAGGTCGCTGAACTCCAGCGCGGCCGGCACGTGGTCGAACAGCTCCAGCCAGCGCGGCGGCTGCGCGCTGGGGGCGATGCGCAGCACCACCTCGCTGCCGCGATCCAGGGCCAGGTGGCCGGGCAGTTGGCGTTGCAGCGCCGGCGACGGCAGGCGGCGCAGGCGCAGGGCATCGAACAGCGCCACGCCGGCCAGGGCCAGCAGGGTGCCCCACCACAGGCTGTCGAGCCAGGCGGGCAGGGCGATGCCGAGCAGCGGCAGGGCGCCGAGCAGGATGGCGGCCAGCAGCAGGACGGCGCTCAGGCCGAGCAGGCGTGGCGAGGGTTTCATGAGCGCGGCGCGGCGACCTGGTCGAGCAGATGGGCGAGCACCCGGTCGACGTCCTGGCCCTCGATCTCCAGCTCCGGCGCCAGGCGCACGCGGTGGCGCAGCACCGCCGGGGCGCAGGCCTTGAGATCGTCGGGGGTGACGAACTCGCCGCCGCGCAGCAGGGCGCGGGCGCGCGCGCAGCGCACCAGGGCGATCGAGGCGCGCGGCCCGGCGCCGAACACCAGGCCCGGCCAGTCGCGGGTGGCGCGCACCAGGCGCACGGCGTAGTCGAGCACCTGGGCGTCGATCGGCAGCTCGGCGCAGATCTTCTGCAGCACCGGCACGTCGCGCTCGCGCAGCAGCGGGCGCAGGGCGGTCACCTCGAGCATGTCGCTGCGCGCCGAGCGGGTCACCTGACGGACCAGCTCCAGCTCCTCGGCATGCTCCGGATAGTCCATGCGCAGCTTGAGCATGAAGCGGTCCAGCTCGGCTTCCGGCAGCGGGTAGGTGCCTTCCTGTTCGATCGGGTTCTGGGTGGCCAGCACCATGAACGGCCGCGGCACCGCCAGGGCATTGCCTTCGAGGGTGACCTGGCGCTCCTGCATGACCTCGAGCAGCGCCGCCTGGGTCTTGGCCGGGGCGCGGTTGATCTCGTCGGCGAGCAGCAGGTTGGTGAACACCGGGCCGCGGCGCAGCTTGAACTGCTCGCTGGCCAGGTCGTAGACGGCGTGCCCGGTGACGTCGCTGGGCATCAGGTCGGGGGTGAACTGGATGCGTGCGAACTGGCCGCCGAAGCAGCGCGCCAGGGCGCGCACCAGCAGGGTCTTGCCGAGGCCGGGGACGCCCTCGATCAGCACGTGGCCGCCGGCGAGCAGGGCACAGAGCACGTCGTCGATCACCGTCTGCTGGCCGATCAGCGCCTTGCCCAGCTCCTCGCGCAGCGCCTGGACCAGTTGCGTGGCGCGCTGCAGCTGGCTGGCCGCGGTTTCGGTAGCGGGCTGGGGGGGGGCCGCGGCGGGCTCGCCGTCGAGGGGCAGGCTGGATTCTTCGCTCATCAAAGGGCATTCCTGATTCGTTGCAGGTGGGCGACCTGGCGGGTGAACTGGGCGGGATGGATGCGCTGCTCGCCGAGCGGGCGCATGGCCTGGCCGATCTGGCTGGGCGTCTGGCGACTGAAGCGGGCGAGCAGTTGCCACTGCTCGGTGACCGGCAGGCGCTCGAAGCCGGGATGGCGCTGGCGGGCGCGCTGGCGCACCTCGGCCTGCAGGCGGGCGAGCAGGGCGGCGTGGCCCTGCTGGCGGCAGAGGAACTCGGCGCAGGCGTGCAGGTGCTCGCCCAACTGGCGGCGTGCCGGCGGCGCATCGGCCTGCAGCGGTCCGTGGCGCACACCGAAGTGCCAGAGCAGCAGGGCCAGCAGCACGGCGAGGGCGATGAGCGCCGCGGGGAAGTGGCGCAGCAGCAGCCACGGCAGGGCTTCGCCGTCGATACGCTGCAGCAGGGTGACCCGGCTGTCCTGGGTCAGGTACCAGAGCAGCCAGGCATGGTCGTACTCGCCGATGCGACTGTTGCGCCACAGTTTGCCGTCGCTGAGCACGGTGACCAGGCCATCGCCGTGGGCCAGCTGCAGCAGGTGGGTGGCCTCGGCGCTGTTGGCCCAGGCATGGGCGCGGTTGCCGCTGTCCTCGAGGTGGTAGCGGGTATCGAAGGCGAAGTAGGCCGGCGCGTCCTCGTTCTCCAGGTACAGCTTGGTCAGTTCGGGCCAGGGATCTTCGACTTCGCCTTCGAGACCCACTTCGGTCAGCTCGCCGGGGGCTTCGTCGTCCAGGCTGCTGCTGGGCAGGCGGCGGATCTGCAGCAGGTCGAGGAGCAGGTCGTCGCTGCGCTGGCGCTGTGCGCTCCAGTTGGCCTCCGCGACCACCAGCAGGTGGCCACCTCCGGCCGTCCAGTCGAGCAGGCGCTGGCTCTGCGCGGCGCTCAGCTGCTGGCGCGAGCCGAGCAGCAGCAGGCTGTGGCCGGCGGCCGGGGTGTCGGCGAGGATCTGCGCCAGGCTGTCGGCGCGCTCGACCGCGATCTGACGCTGGCGCAGGAAGTGCTCGGCGGCCAGATAGGGATTGGCCTTGGCCTCCGGCGCCGGGCCGAGGTCGACCGTGCGCCGCTGCGGGTCGAGCTGGGCGAGCAGGAGGAAGGCCAGGGCGGCGAGCAGGGCCAGTGCGGCGAGGCCTGCCCACAGGCGTTGGCGGGCATTCATGGCGCCACCCCGGCCTGCACGCGGCTGTTCAGGCCCAGTTGGCGCCAGGCGTCGCACAGCTCGGGGCCGAGTTCGGCCGGCGGCGGGCGACTGCCGTAGGCCAGCGCCTGCCAGGCGTCGAGCAGGCGGCGGGCAAAGGCGCCGAGCGCCGGGTCGTCGAGGCCCTGCAGCAGCACCAGCACCTCGCCCTCGGTGTGCGCCGCCCTGAGCGGCAGCCGGCGCTGGTGCAGCAGGTGGCTGAGCAGGCCGCGGTAGAGCAGGGCAAGGGCGGCGCGCGGATCGACCGCCCACAGCTGTTCGACGCTGGCGGGCAGATCGTCCGGCAGGCTGCGTGGGTCGACGGCCAGGCCGAACAGCTGGGCGGGCGGCGCCGCGTCTGCCTCGCGCGCGGTCTGGCCGCGGACGGCGAACAGGCGCAGCCAGTCGCGGTAGCGCCAGGCCAGCAGGGCCAGTCCGGCGACCAGCAGGGCCCAGAGCAGCACCTCGATCACCGCGGTCGCGCCCTGCAGCCACGCCGGCGTGCGGATCAGCGGCGGCGCGTCGGGCTCGTCGGCCGCGCTCCAGCCCCAGTCGATGCGTTCCTCGACGCGGTGGAACGGCGGCGCCGCCAGCAGGGCCTGGATCTCCCGCCGAGCCTGTTGGCTGTCGAGCGGCTGGTGGGTCAGGCGCGGGGCCTGCGGTCCGGGGTTGTCTTCGCTGGGCAGCAGGCAGGTGGCGCTGCCGGCCAGGCTGACGGGCATTGCTGTCTGCTCGGTTTCCTGCGCCAGGACGGCGCCGTGCGGCAGCCACAGGCCGAGGCTCAGCAGCAGCACCAGGCTGGCCTGGCCGAGGCGCTCGAGCAGGCGGCGGAATGCCAGTTCGAGGTCCCAGGCTTCCAGCTCGCTGCGCCGGTTGAGGTACAGGCTGAAGCCGCAGGCGACGTAGATCGGCTCCCAGACCACCAGCACCAGGGCGTAGCAGGCGTTGCTCAGGTGCTCCAGCCACAGCCACTCCTCCGGCGGGCGCAGCAGCAGGGCGAGCCAACTGCTTTCGCTGGCGAAGTCGGTCGGCAGCAGCAGGTAGATCAGCACCAGCAGGCCCGTCCACAGCAGCAGCTCGATGTGCATGCCGAGCAGGGTCAGCCAGCGCGCCACGCCGCTGCGCCGGCCCAGTGCATCAAGGCGCTGGCGGCGCGCCTGGCCGCGCAGGTTCTCCAGCTGCAGCAGCGGCAGGGTGAAGCTGCGGCTCAGGCTGAAGCGGCGCCAGGTCAGGCTGGCCAGCAGCTCGCCGCGCAGCAGGCCGGGCCAGGCGCGCAGGGCCTGGCCGAGGGTCGGCGTGGCGCCGAACAGGGCGCGCGAGAGGATGTGCAGCGGCAGGCGCTCGAAGGCCGGCTTCAGCCACCAGAACAGCAGCAGGGCGACGCTCGGGTAGCGCCACAGCAGCAGGCTGAGCACGGCCAGCAGCGGCAGGGTCAGCAGCGCCCAGCTGGCCAGCAGCAGGCCGGCATGGCGCTGGGCCAGGCGCACGCCAAGATCCACGGCTTCCCACGGGCTGCGCGGGCGCACGGCCACCGCGGCATCGCTCAGCGGCATGCGTGGCTCCGGCAGCGCGGCGCCGGCCGGCAAGGGCGGCTGGATGAGGCAACGACGATCACGACGACTCCCTGTGTTGTGTAACTGTCCCGCACTGTCCGGTTGTGGACGACAACCGCCGGTGACCTTGCCTACGCCGCCTGGCGCTGGCGTCCGCCGAGCAGGAAGTAGGCGCCGACCAGCAGCCAGAGCGCCGCGCCGACCAGGTATTTGGTCGTTGCGGAAAACTGCGTGACCGACGACCAGTAGGCCTCGACGAAAGCGGCGACCAGCAGCAGGCCGATCACCCCGCAGACCAGGCCGACGCAGCCCTTGGCGGTCTCGCGCAGGGCGGCCCGGCGACTGCGCGGGCCGGGGGCGAGCAGGGCGCCGCCCAGCTGCAGGCCGGCGGCGCCGGCGAAGGTTATGGCAGTCAGCTCGAAAGCGCCATGACCGACGACAAAACTCAGAAAGGTCTGCTCGTAGCCGATGCGCAGCAGGTGGCCGGCGACGGCGCCGATGTTGAGGCCGTTGAACAGCAGGAAGAACAAGGAGCCGAGGCCCAGCAGCAGGCCGCTGGCGAAGGTTTTGAAGGCGATGCCGATGTTGTTCATGATGTAGAAGCCGAACATCAGCCAGTCGTCGCTGCTGCCGCGCTCGCTGAAGTGGCCGAGACGGCTGGCGTCGGGGTCGTACATCAGCTCCATCCGGGCCACCTGCTGCGGCGACAGCAGGCTGTAGATCAGGTCGGGAAACAGATAGACCAGCAGGCCCATGCCCAGCAGGCTGCCGTAGAACAGCAGGCTGGCCAGCAGGATGCTGCGCCAGGCCGCGCGTACCTGGCGCGGGAAGCCGTGGATGAGGAAGCCGAGCAGGCGCGGGCCGAGGTTCTGCCGCGGGCGGTACAGCTGCTGGTGGGCGCGCAGGGTGAGCAGCTGCAGGCGCTCGACCAGGCTGGTGCTGTAGGCGCGGCCTTGCGCCAGCGCCAGTTGCTGGCACAGGCGGCGGTAGGCGGCGGCGAACTCGCCGGCCTGCGCGCCGAGCGGCCGGCCCTGCTCGAGCAGCTTGAGCTGGCCGGCCAGGGCCTGCCAGTCGGCCTGGTGCCGGGTTTCGAACTGCGCCTGTTTCATGGCGTCCCTCGCAGGTCGGCGGCGATCTGTTGCAGGCGCAGCGGCGCCTGCTCGGCGGTGACCCCGAGCAGCGGCGCCAGCAGTCCGGCGAGCTCCTCGCGACGGGCCGGCGACAGCTGGCGCTGGCGCTCGCCGTAGGCCAGCACGGCACGCTGTTCGGCAGCGCTGAGGGCGAAGGGCGCCGGCAGCGGCGTCATCGGCTCCAGTTGCACGGCTGCCGGCGCGCGGGGCTGGTGGATCACCAGGGTGCCGGCGGCGAGGTCGCCGAGGCGCTGGAAGCGCGGGTTGGCCAGGCTGGCGAGCAGGCCGCAGCAGTAGCCCAGCGGCAGCATGTCGACGAAGCGCAGCAGGTTGCGCAGCAGCGCGGCGCCCCAGCCGACCGGCGTGCCGTCCTCGTGGACCACGCGCAGGCCGAACAGCTGCTTGCCGGGCGAGCGGCCCTGGTTGAGGACCTCGAACAGCACCATGTACCACCAGTTGAGCAGGAACAGCAGGATCAGGCCCAGGCCGATCCCCAGTTCGCCGAGCCGGCCGAGCACGCCGAGTACCGCCAGCGACAGGGCCGCGCGCAGCGCCAGGTCGACGGCGAAGGCACGCGCGCGGGTCAGCGCACTGGCCGGGCTCAGCAGCAGATCGACCCCCTCCGGGGTTTCCACCCGCAGGCGGGTATCCAGCAGCGAGGTGGCGGGCGTGGCGGGTGGCATGGGCGCGGGCTGCATTGGGGGAAAGAATGGATGCTAGCGGGGCCTGGCCCGATGCGGCAACTGTCGGCGTTGTCGCGGGCAGGCCGGCGGCCGGGCGATTCGGGGTAGACTGCCGCAGCCTTGATTCTGGAGCCCTTACCGTGACCGCAAGCATCTTCTGGTACGACTACGAAACCACCGGCATCGACCCGCGTCGCGACCGGCCGCTGCAGGTGGCCGGCATTCGTACCGACGAGGCGCTCAACGAGATCGGCGAGCCGCTCAATATGTATTGCCGGCCCAGCGACGACATCCTGCCGCATCCGATGTCCTGCCTGATCACCGGCATCGCCCCCGGGCGGCTGGCGCGCGAGGGCCTCGGCGAAGCCGAGTTCATGACCCGTCTGCACGCCGAACTGGTCCGCCCCGGCACCTGCACGGCCGGCTACAACAGCCTGCGCTTCGACGACGAGGTCACCCGCTACAGCCTGTACCGCAACTTCTTCGATCCCTATGCCCGCGAGTGGCAGGGCGGCAACAGCCGCTGGGACCTGATCGACCTGCTGCGCACCGCCTACGCCCTGCGTCCGCAGGGGATCGAGTGGCCGCAGGCCGAGGGGCGGGTGACCCTCAAGCTGGAGCGCCTGACCGCCGCCAACGGTATCGACCACGGCCAGGCCCACGACGCGCTGGCCGACGTGCGCGCCACCATCGCCCTGGCGCGCCTGTTGCGTGAGCGTCAGCCGCGGCTGTACGACTGGTGCTATCAGTTGCGCAGCAAGCAGCGGGTCCTCGAGCAGGTCCGCCTGCTGCAACCCATGGTGCATATATCCGGACGTTTTTCCGCAGAGCGGCATTTCCTGGCGGTGGTATTGCCGCTGGCCTGGCATCCGCGCAATCGCAATGCGTTGATTGTCTGTGACCTGCAGGCGGATATTGCGCCATTGCTGGAGTTGCCGGCGGAAGTTCTCGCCCAGCGCCTGTATACCCGTCGCGATGAACTGGGCGAAGGCGAACTGCCCGTGCCGCTGAAACTGGTCCAGGTCAATCGCTGCCCGGTATTGGCGCCGCTCAAGGTATTGCGCGAGGAAGATTGCCAGCGTCTGGGGGTGGATATGTCGGCCTGCCAGCGTCAGGCGCAGTTGCTGGAACAGCGACAGGCCGTGTGGAAGGGCAAGTTGCCGGCAATCTTTGCGGACAATGGCTTTACCGCCAGCGATGATCCGGAGCAGCGCCTGTATGACGGCTTTATCGGTGATCGCGATCGCGGTTTGTGTGTGCAGGTGCGCGACAGCGATCCAGCACGACTGGTCGAGCGTCACGGCTTGTTTGCTGATGAGCGTCTCGAGGAGTTGCTGTTCCGATATCGGGCGCGCAACTTTCCGCAAACCCTGAGTGCTGCCGAGCAACAACGCTGGCAGGAATTCTGTCGTCTGCGTCTGAGTGATAGTCGTGCCGGTGCGCCCAATACCCTGGCCGAGTTCGACAGTGCATTGGCCGAGTTGCTGCCGGACGCCGATACTCGCCAGCAGGCCCTGCTCGCCGAGTGGCAGGCTTATGCCGGACTGCTGCGCCAGCGCTACGGGCTGGCCTGAGCGGCGATCGGGCAGGAAACTCCGGCGGGGGCTGTCCCGGCCTCCCGGCTCCGGATGGAAAACGCTTCGCGACTGTGCACTTATTGCCTGACGGCGGATACGCCAACAAAAAACGCCAGCAAGGCTGGCGTTTTTTTATATTGCAGTGCACTAAACGGAGCGAACTCAGTCGAGCAGGGTCACCCAGCTTTCAACGGTGTCGCCGCCCCAGGTGGCTTTCCACTCTTTCAGGGTCTTGTGGTTGCCGCCCTTGGTTTCGATAACTTCGCCAGTGTGCGGGTTCTTGTACTGCTTGACCTTGCGGGTACGCTTGACCGGCGCTTCAACTTTGGCGGCGCGCGGCTGACGACCAGCCTTGACGACTTTGCCTTCGCTATCCAGCAGGGCGAGGATATCCGGCAGGGACTTGCCGTATTCGGCCATCAGCTCGCGGAGTTTGGCTTCGAAGTCCAGCTCCTTCTGCAGTTTGTCATCCTGCTTGAGGGCCTGCAGGCGCTCCTGCAGTTGCTTGATGGCGGCTTCGGTCGAGCGGAATTCGTTGATCAGGGACATTGTCGTTACCTTGGTAAACAGGTCTGCAGGAAATACAGGTGTGGACGAATAATAGGCACTGGATAATGCCGAGTAAATAGCCGGATGCCGTTTGCGGAGTGTTTGCCGGAAAATAATTCGAGTTTCGGTAATTGCGCGTGGTGGCGCACGCCTGCAGTATGTTGCAAGTTTTCCCGCAGTTTCCTGCCGCGGCGCTGCTGTAGTTTTCCCGCCGTCTGGCTAGAATGGCCCCTTCGATGTTTGCGGAGTTACCCCATGCGTACTTTCCGGCTGGTCATCGCCTGCCCCGACCGCGTCGGCATCGTGGCCAAGGTCAGCAACCTGTTGGCCACCTACAACGGCTGGATCACCGAGGCGAGCCATCATTCGGATCTGGATAACGGCTGGTTCTTCATGCGCCACGAAATCCGTGCCGACTCCCTGCCGTTCGATCTCGAGGGTTTTCGCCATGCCTTTGCGCCGATTGCCCGCGAGTTCGGCATGCGCTGGCAGGTCTACGACTCGGCGGTGAAGAAGCGCGTGGTGCTGATGGCCAGCCGCGAGTCGCACTGCCTGGCCGACCTGCTGCACCGCTGGCACAGCGGCGAGCTGTACTGCGAGATTCCCTGCGTGATCTCCAACCACGACGACCTGCGCAGCATGGTCGAGTGGCACGGCATTCCCTATCACCATGTGCCGGTCGACCCGCAGGACAAGACCCCGGCCTTTGCCGAGGTCAGCCGCCTGATCGCCGAGCACCAGGCCGACTGCGTGGTGCTGGCGCGCTACATGCAGATCCTGCCGCCGACCCTGTGCCAGGACTACGCCGGCCGGGTGATCAACATCCACCACAGCTTCCTGCCCTCGTTCGCCGGCGCCAAGCCCTACCACCAGGCCGCCAAGCGCGGCGTCAAGCTGATCGGCGCGACCTGCCACTACGTCACCGAGGAGCTGGACGCCGGCCCGATCATCGAGCAGGACGTGGCGCGGGTCACCCATCGCCAGCAGGCCGAGGACATGGTGCGCATCGGCAAGGACGTGGAACGGAGGGTGCTGGCCCGTGGGCTACGCTATCACTTGGAGGACCGGGTGCTGGTGCATGACAACAAGACCGTGGTGTTCGACTGATTCGCCGCCGCTGGCGCAACCGTTGCCATAACGGCATGACTCAAGACCCGCGCGGGCGTGTTGCCCGCTGGCGTGGTCGTTAGCGATACGCAAGGACAAAGGAGTAAGCCCATGCTCAAGTCAATCAAGGTCCGCGCCTACATGACGCGCCACCTGGTGACCTTTCGCCCGGAAATGGACCTGTTCACCGCCATCAACCGCCTGCTCGAACACTCCCTCGCCAGTGCGCCGGTGGTGGACTCGGAAGGCTATCTGATCGGCATGCTCTCGGAGAGCGACTGCCTGCGGGCGATTCTCGCTGGCGCCTACTTCGACGACGCCCACGGTTCGGTCGGCGGTTACATGACCCCGGCGGTCGACACCATCGACGCCGATGCCGACATCATCGACGCTGCGGAGACCTTCCTGCGCGGCCAGCGCCGGCGTCTGCCGGTGCTAGAGGATGGCCGCCTGGTCGGCCTGATCAGCCGTCACGACGTCCTGCGTGCGGTCAAGGAGTTCGCCCAGCACGAAAAGGGCCAACCGAACGAGTGAACGACGACCGGCAGGCGCGGCCGGTCGCCCGAGGGTGATGGCGGGTCGTGACCGCCATACCAACGGGGAAATGGAAGATGCCTGAGAATCGTCAACTGCTGCTCGGCGCCGATCCGGCCGGGCAGCCCGTCGGCCACCTGCTGCGCCTGGCCAACCGCCACGGGCTGATCGCCGGCGCCACCGGCACCGGCAAGACCGTCACCCTGCAGCGCCTCGCCGAGCTGTTCAGCGATGCCGGCGTGGCGGTGTTCGCCGCCGACATCAAGGGCGATCTGTGCGGCCTCGGCGCCGCCGGCGAGCCGAAGGGCAAGATCGCCGAGCGCATCGCCAGCATGCCCTGGCTCGCGCACCGGCCGCAGGCCTACCCGGTGACCCTGTGGGACGTGGCCGGAGAGAGCGGCCACCCGCTGCGCACCACCCTCAGCGAAATGGGCCCGCTGCTGCTCGGCGCCCTGCTGCAGCTGACCGACAGCCAGCAGGCCGCGCTGTACGCCGCCTTCCAGGTGGCCGACCGCGATGGCCTGCTGCTGCTCGATCTCAAGGACCTCAAGGCCCTGCTCAACCACCTGCAGGCGCATCCCGAGGTGCTCGGCGAGGACCGCGCGCTGTTCACGGCGCAATCTTCCCAGGCCCTGCTGCGCAAGCTGGCCACCCTCGAGCAGCAGGGCGCGGAGGCGCTGTTCGGCGAACCGGCGCTGCAGCTGGAGGACCTGCTGCAGCCGGCGGCGGACGGCCGCGGGCGCATCCACCTGCTCGACGCCAGCCGCCTGGTCCACGAGGCGCCCAAGGTCTACGCCACCTTCCTGCTCTGGCTGCTGGCGGAACTGTTCGAGCAGCTGCCCGAGCGCGGCGATGCCGAGCAGCCGCTGCTGGCGCTGTTCTTCGACGAGGCGCACCTGCTGTTCGCCGACACCCCCAAGGCTCTGCAGGAGCGCCTCGAACAGGTGGTGCGGCTGATCCGCTCCAAGGGCGTCGGCGTCTACTTCGTCACCCAGTCGCCCGGCGACCTGCCGGACGACGTGCTGGCCCAGCTCGGCCTGCGCATCCAGCACGGCCTGCGCGCCTTCACCGCCAAGGAGCAGAAATCCCTGCGTGCGGTGGCCGACGGCTTCCGACCCAATCCGCAGTTCGAGACGTTGGATGTGCTCACCGAACTGGGTATCGGCGAGGCGCTGGTCGGCACCCTGGAGGACAAGGGCACCCCGGCCATGGTGCAGCGCGTGGCCATCGCCCCGCCGCAGTCGCGCATCGGCCCGCTGAGCGAGAGCGAGCGCGCCGCATTGATCCGCCAGTCGCCGCTGGCCGGACGCTACGACCGCGCGGTGGACCGCGAGTCGGCCTACGAACTGCTCAGCGCCCGCGCTGCCCAGGCCGAGGCGCCGGCAGCGGTGGCCAGGGGCAAGGCGGCGGAGGCGGACAAGTCGCTCGGCGACATGGCCGGCGAGCTGCTCGGCGGCGCTGTGGGGCAGGCGATGAAGAGCGCCATGCGCCAGGCCGCCAACCAGATCGGCCGCGAGCTGGTGCGCGGCTTGATGGGCTCGCTGCTGGGGGGCAAGCGGCGCTGAGCCTTGCACTAGGTGCGGGTTCATTCGCGATCTGAATCCACACAGTCGCGAGTAAATTCGCTCCTACCCGTCAGCACTCACCCGAAATTTAGCCGCCCTGGGCGATCAGCCGCGACTCCTGCGCCGGCAGCACGCGGATGGCGACGAACTTCGAAGTCGGTGTGTGGCTGCCCGCGCCGAAGCTGGCCAGCGGTACCAGCGGGTTGGTTTCCGGGTAGTAGGCGGCGGCCTGGCCGAGTGGGGTGTCGTAGGCCAGCAGGGTGAAGCCCTGCACCCGCCGCTCGATGCCATCGTCCCACAGCGACAGCAGATCGACCTTCTGCCCCGGCGTGAGGCCGAGGCGCTGGATGTCCGCCGGATTGACGAACACCACCTCGCGCATCCCTTTCACGCCGCGATAGCGGTCGTCGAGGCCGTACAGGGTGGTGTTGTACTGGTCGTGGGAGCGCAGGGTCTGCAGGATCAGGTCCGGCTGGGCCGCCTGGCTGCGCACCTGTTCCGGCAGCAGATCGTCCGGCAGCGCGTGGTCCTTGAATTCGGCGCGGCCGCTGGCGGTATGCCACTGCCGGCGCGCCGCGGCGTTGCCCAGGTAGAAGCCGCCCGGCTGGGCCAGGCGCTGCTCGAAGTCGGCGAAGCCGGGGATGGTGTCGCCGATCAGCGCGCGGATGCGCGCGTAGTCCTCGACCAGCCACAGCCAGTCCACCGGCTGCCTGCCCAGGGTGGCGGCGGCGATGCCGGCGACGATCGCCGGCTCGGAACGCATCTGCCGCGACAGCGGCTCGAGCTGGCCCCAGGACGCATGCACCATGCTGAACGAGTCCTCCACCGTCACCGCCTGCGGGCCGCCGGCCTGGCGATCGATGTCGGTGCGCCCCAGGCAGGGCAGGATCAGCGCCTGCTTACCGGTGACCAGATGGCTGCGGTTGAGCTTGGTGCTGATCTGCACGGTCAGCGCGCAGCGCTGCAGCGCCCGGTGGGTGCGCGGGGTGTCCGGGGTGGCCTGGGCGAAGTTGCCGCCCAGGCCGATGAACACCTTCACCTGGCCGGCAAGCATGGCGTTGATCGCCGCCAGCGCGTTGTGCCCCGGCTGGCGCGGCACGGCGAAGGCGAAGCGCTGCTCCAGTGCATCGAGCAGCGCCGCCGACGGCTGCTCGTTGATGCCCATGGTGCGGTCGCCCTGCACGTTGCTGTGGCCGCGCACCGGACAGGCGCCGGCGCCTGGTTTGCCGACGTTGCCGCGCAGTAGCAGCAGGTTGGCGATATCCTGGATGGTCGCCACCGAATGGCGGTGCTGGGTGATGCCCATCGCCCAGCAGACGATCACCCGCCCGGCCTGGCGGTAGATACGCGCGGCCTGCTCGATCTCGGCCAGGGCGAGGCCCGACTGCGTCTCGATCTGCGCCCAGGGCGTGGCGTCCACCGCCGCCAGGTAGTCGTCCATGCCGGTCGTGTGCTCGGCGATGAAGCTGTGGTCGAACACCGCCGGCAGGCCCTGCGCCGCGGCTTCGCGCTCCCACTGCAAGAGGAACTTGGCGATGCCGCGCAGTGCCGCCATGTCGCCGCCGAGGCGGGGGCGGAAGTAGGCGCTGTGGGTCGGCGCGTCGCTATTGGCGAGCATCTCCAGCGCCTTCTGCGGATGCTGGAAGCGCTCCAGGCCGCGCTCCTTGAGCGGGTTGAAGCAGACCACCTGGGCGCCGCGCT
>RCUR01000549.1_pt1 | contig 13362 bp, 9 predicted proteins | sample 2166151 | NCBI WGS metagenome assembly RCUR01 (sample SAMN09932785, study PRJNA488358) | compost metagenome | isolation source: compost soil in an enriched community | place: Germany: Experimental Botanical Garden
TGGCACGCACGGTGATAACCTTGACCGCGGCGCTCGATTGCACGGTGGCAATGGCGTTGCCGGCGTAGATCGGGCGCTTGAAGGTATCAGGTGCTTCAACGGCGATGATCTCGGAGATCTGGTCGACATCCAGCGCAGCAGCAACACGTGGCAAGATGTTCTTGCCATTGGACGTGGCCGGGGCCAGAACGTGGCTGTAAATCACCTGCTGGTCGACCACAATGGCCGTCACCAACGGTGCGACATTCTCTGGCAGTTGATTGGCATAGGCAGCATTGTCGGCAACCAGCACCTTGGCCACGCCAGCGATGTTGGCGGCGGCTTGCGCCACGCTCTCCACACCGGCACCCGCTACCAACAGGTGAATATCACCACCGATCCGAGCAGCAGCCGCCACGGTGTTCAGGGTTGCCGACGCGACGGCGCCAGCTTCGTGCTCTGCAATAACCAGAATTGCCATCAGATTACCTTCGCCTCGTTCTTCAGTTTCTCGACCAGTTCGGCCACCGACTTGACCTTGATACCCGCGCTGCGGCTGGCCGGAGCCTCGACCTTGAGCGTGGTCACCGTGGACGCCGTGTTCACACCCAGCGCTGCCGGCGTAACGGTATCGAGGGGCTTCTTCTTGGCCTTCATGATGTTGGGCAAGGACGCGTAACGTGGCTCGTTCAGGCGCAGGTCGGTGGTGACGATGGCTGGCAAGCTCAGGGAAACAGTCTGCAGGCCGCCGTCGACTTCACGGGTCACGCACGCTGTGTCGCCAGCAATTTCCACTTTCGAAGCGAACGTCCCTTGGGCGAAACCAGTCAGTGCCGCGAGCATCTGGCCAGTCTGGTTGTTGTCGCTGTCGATGGCTTGCTTGCCCAGGATCACCAGTTGCGGCTGTTCCTGGTCGACAAGGGCCTTGAGCAGCTTGGCCACGGCCAGGGAGCTGAGCTCGTCATTGCTCTCGACCAGGACGGCACGGTCCGCCCCCAGGGCCAGGGCTGTGCGCAGTTGTTCCTGGGCAGTGCCCGGGCCGACGCTGACCACGACGATTTCACTGGCAATGCCTTGCTCTTTCAGGCGCACGGCCTCTTCCACGGCGATTTCGCAGAAGGGGTTGAGGGCCATTTTCACGTTGGCCAGATCGACGCCGGATTGGTCCGCCTTGACGCGCACCTTGACGTTGAAATCGACCACGCGCTTGATTGCTACGAGGACTTTCATTGGAACACTCCAAAAAACCCGGGCGCGAAACCCGGGTAAGTGATTGACTCAAACTGATCAGTTCGCCGCCGGGGTCGCCGCGGGTTTCTGCAAGCCCATCAGTGCTTTCTTCACCGCCAGGCTCTGGTAGTTGACGTTACCGACGTTGAGGCTCACGCCTTCCTGAAACGGGAACTGCGACAGGCTGGCAAGGAAGGACTTGACCTTGGCCTGCACCGGCACGAACAGCCAGGCCTGGTCGGCTGCCCAACGTTTGGACATGGGCGATTCCTGCCGGGCAGTCTGGAATGGGTCGGCCAGCAAGTTGGTGAGGATCGGGGCATTGGTGACCTTGCGCGATGCGCCACCAAAGTCACCGTCCATGGAGGCGAAACTCACCCGCCACTCCTTCCAGCGGATTGCATCCAGATCGCCGCCCATGCTGAAGTACAAGTACTCCTCGCGTGGGCTGCTCTTCTCTTCACCTTTGAAAAATGGCAGGAAGTTGTAGCCATCCAGGTGCACGCGGAACTGCTTGCCGTTGCGCTTGGTGCCATTTGCCATGTCGGCCACCAGATTCGCGTCGCCAGTCGCTGCGGCCAGTGTCGGCATCCAGTCGTTGTGGGCGATCAGGTTGTTGAAGTGCGCTCCCGGTTGGATGACTTTTGGCCATTTCACCAGCAACGGCACGCGATGGCCGCCTTCGTTGGAAGTGCCCTTCTCGCCGTTAAACGGCGAAGTGCCGCCATCCGGCCAGCTGAATTTCTCGGCTCCGTTATCGGTCGTGTATATGACGATGGTGTTGTCGGCGATTCCCAGATCATCCAGCTTTTTCAGCAGCTGACCGACCTGGCCGTCGTGCTCGACCATGCCGTCGGGATACAAGCCAACCCCCGTCTTGCCCTCGGACTCTTTCTTCAGGTGAGTCCAGATGTGCATGCGTGTGCTGTTGAACCAGACGAAGAAGGGTTTGTCAGCCTTGTGCGCCTTGTCGATGAAGTTCTCGGTAGCTTGCACCAGTTCGTCGTCGATGGTTTCCATACGCTTGCGCGTCAGGGGACCGGTGTCTTCGATCTTGCCGTCAGCGAAAGAATGGATCACCCCACGTGGGCCGTACTGTTTGCGAAACTCTGGATCTTTCGGGTAGTAGTAGGTTTCCGGTTCCTCTTCGGCGTTCATGTGGTACAGGTTGCCGAAGAATTCATCGAAGCCGTGGTTGGTCGGCAGGTGCTTGTCGCGGTCGCCCAAGTGGTTCTTGCCGAACTGGCCGGTGGTGTAGCCCTGCTGCTTCATCACATCGCCCAGGGTCGGCGCCCAATCCGGGATGCCGTGCTCAGAGCCGGGCATGCCAACGGTCAGCAGGCCGGTGCGAAACGGATGCTCGCCGAGAATGAAGGCAGCACGCCCGGCGGTGCAGGACTGCTCGCCGTAGGCATGGGTGAACAGCGCGCCTTCTCTGCCGATACGGTCGATGTTGGGGGTTTCGTAACCCATCATGCCCTGGTTGTAAGCACTCAAGTTGAAGATGCCGATGTCGTCGCCGAAGATCACCAGGATGTTCGGTTTGTCGGCGGCTTGTGTACAGAATGACGCTGCCAGCAGGGCGAGCGTGGATAGGCATTTCCCGAAGCGGGTCATGTTGAAGTCTCCTTGTTATTGTTGTTGATTGGGGGGTGGCATTCCAAGTTTGCCCCTCACCCCAGCCCTCTCCCCCTAAGGGAGAGGGAGTTGTGCAAGTTTTCCGAGAACACCGCGAACACATCCCCACTCCCCTGAGGGTGAGGGGGCGGCCCTCACGCCACCTCCATCAGCTCGCTAAACGCCAGCAAATGATGGTCATCATCGCCAAACTGCCGCGCCACCATCAGCAAGTGCTTGGCATGGTGCGACAGCACGTACTCCCAGGTCAGGCCAATGCCGCCATGCAACTGGATGCCCTGGTCGGCGATGAAGCGCGCCGAACGGCAAACGATGAACTTGGCGGCCGCCAAGGTACGGCTGCGCTCGGCGCTATCGGGTTGGTCGGCGACGCAGGCGGCGAGCATCGCCATGGAGGTGGCCTGGTCCAGTTCGATGTACATGTCGACCATGCGGTGCTGCAGGGCCTGGAACTTGCCGATCACCTGGCCGAATTGCTTGCGGGTTTTCAGGTAGTCCAGGGTCAGTGCACAGGTTGCCTTCATGCTGCCCACAGCCTCCGCACACTGGGCGGCGATGGCGCGGCCTTGTTGGTAACGCAGCGCACCCAAGGCCTCACCGTCGGCGCCCAGCAACGCGGCACTGCTGACGAAAACGTTTTCCAGGAACAGGTCGCACGCCCGGCGGCCATCCATGGTGGGGTACTCGCGCACGCTCACGCCCTGGCTTTTCGGGTCGACCAGGAACAGGCTGATGCCCTGTTCGTCACGGCTGGCGCCGGCAACCCGAGCCGAAACCAGAAACAGTCCGGCGCTTTGCCCTCCGACGACCAGGGCTTTGCGGCCATTGAGCGTCCAGCCGCCTTGCACCGCTTCGGCGCGGGTTTGAACATCGTGCAGTTGGTAGTGGCTCTGCGGTTCGTCAAGCGCCGCAGCCAGTTGCAGCACACCGCTGGCGACTTGAGGCAGCAGTTCGCTCTTCTGCTCTTGACTGCCCAGTTGGTTCAGCAGTCCGCCGGCCAGAATCACTGAATGCAGGTAGGGTTCCAGGCACAGGCCCGTGCCCAGCTCCTGCGCTACCAGCATGACATCGACGCCATTGCCGCCGAACCCGCCGTAAGCCTCCTCGAACGGTACCGAGGTCAGGCCCAGTTCACCCAGCTGGTGCCAGAATTCATAGCTGTAGCCACGCGCGCTGTGAAGGAACTGCTCGCGCTGTTCGAAGCTGTAATTTTCGCGCACCAGCCGAGCGGTGGTGTCTTGCAGCATTTGCTGCTCTTCGGTCAATTTGAAGTCCATGGCCTGCCCCTTACAGTTCGAGAATCATCTTGGCGATGATGTTCTTCTGGATTTCATTGGAACCGCCGTAGACAGAGGCTTTGCGCATCTCCAGGTACTGGCAGGTCGACGTGGCGCTGTGATCGCTGTGCAGCAACGTCTCAATCGGGTCGTAACCCAGTTCGTCCTTGAGGAACGGTACGGCGTAGTTACCCACTGCCTTGGTCTGCAAGTACGTGATGGCCTGGCGGATCTCGGTGCCCTTGATTTTCAGGATCGAGCTTTCCACACCCGGTACGCCGCCCTCGAGCGCCGCCGCGAGGATGCGCAGGTTGCTCATATCGATGCCCATCAACTGCATTTCGACTTCGGCGATCTGTGCGCGAAAATGCACGTCTTCGATCAGCGGCTTGCCGTTGCGCAGTTCAGTGCTGGCCGTTTGCTTGAGGCGTGCAAGCATGGCCTTGGCCATGCCGATGCCGGCAATCGTGGTGCGCTCATGGGTCAGCAGGTATTTGGCGCAAGTCCAGCCTTCATGCTCGCGGCCAACCAGGTTGTGCACCGGTACGCGCACGTTGTCGAGGAACACCTCGTTCACATGATGACCACCGTCGAGCGTGATGATCGGCCGCACAGTGATACCGGGGGCCTTCATGTCGATCAGCAGGAAAGAAATCCCGCGTTGCTGCTGCGCCTCGGCATCGGTGCGCACCAGGCAGAACATCCAGTCGGCGTAATGGCCGGTAGAGGTCCAGGTCTTCTGGCCATTGACCACATAGTAATCACCCTCGCGAATCGCGCGGGTTTTCAAGCTGGCCAGGTCTGAGCCTGCCCCGGGTTCGGAGTAGCCCTGGCACCACCAGTCTTCGCAAGCGAGGATGCGCGGCAGGAAATGCGCCTTCTGTTCGGGGGTACCGAACTTGATGATCACCGGCCCCACCATATTGATGCCGAACGGGACGATACGCGGTGCGCCGGAGCGCGAATACTCTTCGTCGAAAATGTGCTTTTGCACGACGGACCAGCCAGTGCCTCCATACTCCACCGGCCAACTCGCCGCCAACCAGCCCTTTTCGTTAAGGGTGCGCATCCAGGCGACGTGATCAGCCTTGGATATGGATTTACCGTGAATGCCTCGTTGGGCGAGTTCTGCCGGCAGTTTTTCCTTCAGAAACGCACGAACCTCTTGGCGAAATTCGATTTCTTCAGGGGTGAAATGGATATCCATCTGCTACCTCGATATTGATCAACCAGCCAGCGACCGCTTGCTGTGCACGCAAGAAATGGGATTCAGGTACAGCCGCCGCGGGCCGAACCCGCGACGGCTGTGGGCTATCACTGGTCGAAGACGATGACCGAACGTGCCAGTTCGCCACGGCGCAGTTCGTCGAAGGCTTCGTTGATCTGCTCAAGCTTGATGCGCTGGGAGATCATCTCGTCGAGCTTCAGGCGCCCCTGCATGTAGAAGTCGGTGAGGCGCGGCAGGTCCACCGGGAAGCGGTTCGAGCCCATGAACGAGCCCTGGATACGGCGCTCGTGCAGCAGCAGCATCGGGTCGATATCCAGCTTGACGCCTGGCTTGATCATGCCGATGACGGTGGCGCAACCACCACGGGCCAGCATGCTGAAGGCCTGTTCGGCGGTCTGCTTCAGGCCGATGCACTCGAAGGAATAGTGCACGCCGCCACGGGTCAGTTCCTGGACCTGCTGCACAGGGTCGCCGTTCTTCGGGTTGATCACGTCGGTGGCGCCGAACTGCTTGGCCAGCTCCAGCTTGGAGTCGAGCATGTCGATGGCAATGATGCGCGAAGCACCGGCCAGTGCCGCACCGTTGATCGCGGCAAGGCCGATACCGCCGCAACCGAGTACTGCGACCGTCTCGCCGGGGCGAACCTTGGCCGTATTGAATACAGCGCCAGTACCGGTGGTGACAGCGCAACCGAGCAATGCGGCGCGGTCCAACGGCATGTCGCGGCGAATGGCGACCAGGGCGTTTTCGTGCACCAACATCTGCTCGGCGTAGGCCGACAGGTTGATGAACTGCGGCATGGGTTTTTGCACGTAGGTCAAGCGTGGCTCTTCATCCTTGCCACGCTTGGTCTCGGGCGAAACGCACAGCGACAGATGGCCGGTGACACAATGCTCGCAGTGGCCGCAGTAGGCCGACAGGCAGGTCACCACATGGTCGCCCGGCTTGACCGTGCGCACCAGTGAGCCCACTTGCTCGACGATCCCGCTGGCTTCATGGCCCAGTACCACCGGGGCCGGATGCGGATAGTGACCGTCGACGAAATGCAGGTCGGAATGGCAGACGCCGACGGCAACGGTACGTACCAGGACTTCACGCGGGCCAGGCTTGCTGATGCCGACCTCTTCGATGGTCAGCGGTGAACCCGGGGTATGGAATACGGCAGCTTTCATGTTTTTATTCTCTTATTTTTTGGAAGCAGGCAAGCCTGGCGGGCACTCCGCCAGGCTGGGAATGCTCAACGCTTGATCAGCGAACCGACGAGCTGGCGCACCTGGTCGCTGTAAGGCGGGCGCATCAGGTCCGGGCCATCGGCCGCACGCAGCACCGCCTTGGCATGGCTGAAGGTGCGGAAGCCGTCGAAGCCGTGGTAGGCCCCCATACCGCTGGCGCCGACACCGCCGAACGGCAGTGTCTCGACACCAGCATGACGCAGCACGTCGTTCAGGCATACGCCACCGGAGGTGGTGCGATTGAGCACATAGGCCTCTTCGTCGGCGTTGCTGCCGAAGTAGTACAGGCCCAGCGGGCGTGGGTGGCTGTTGATGTAGGCGACCACTTCCTGGATGTCGCTGTACGGTTTGATCGGCAGCAGCGGACCGAAGAGCTCGTCCTGCATGACCTTGAGCTCGTCACCCGGGTTGTTGAGCAGGGTTGGCACGATCTTGTGATGCGCCTGGCCGGCGAAATCCTCGCCAGCAGGGTTCAGTTCAATCAGCTCGACACCGGCCGCACGCGCTTCGGCCAGGTAGCCCTGCAGGCGCTCATAGTGGCGCGCATTGACGACCGAGGTGTAGTCCGGGTTGTCCTTCAGAGTCGGGAACAGCTTGGCGACCGTGGCCTTGGCGACGGCAACGAACTCGGCCAGTTTTTCCTCGGGAACGAACACATAGTCCGGTGCCAGGCAGATCTGTCCGGCGTTGTGCAGCTTGCCGGTGATGATTTTGCTCACCGCCGCGGCAAGGTCGGCGGAACGGGAGATAATGGTCGGCGACTTGCCGCCCAATTCCAGGGTCACTGGCACCAGGTTTTCGGCGGCCGCGCGCATCACATGCTTACCGATGCTGGTAGCACCGGTGAACAGCAGGTGGTCGAATGGCTGGCTGCAAAACGCTTGGCCGACATCCGGCCCACCCGTGATGATCGCCACTTCATCTTCGCTATACACGGTGCGGAAGATTCGCGCGATCAACGCGGAGGTTTGCGGATTGAACTCCGAGACCTTGATCATCACCCGGTTACCCGCCGCCAATGCGCCGGCCAGGCCGTTGAAAATCAGGTTGCCGGGGAAGTTCCAGGCCGTGAGGATGCCCACCACGCCCAGCGGCTGGTATTGCACCCAGGCTTCGCCACGGTCGGTATGGCGCTGTTCGTCACGCATCCATTCGGCGACCTTGGCCTTGGTGTACTTCATGGCGGCAAGCGGGCTCAGTACATCGAACAGCCGCGAGAAATCCTGGCTGCGATGACCGAAGTCGGCCGCCAGGGCCGCGACGATCTCTTGCTGGTAATCGACCAGCAGGCCGATGGCGCGGTCGATCAGCTCGCAGCGCTGTTCGGCCGTCCAGGGTTCATTGGCCAGGCAGGCGGCACGTTGCTTGTCCAGAATGACGCGCACATCGGCAGCACTCAGGTTTTCATTGGCACTCATGCGGTTTCGTCTTCCATACAATGGGTTCGATTCGGGAGCTGTCAATCCTGCGGCGGGCCGTTACACTCGGTGGCTCGAACCGCGATTCGGGATTCGCTCATGACGTCCGATACTAGAAAGGGCGACACCGGCACGACGACGACCAAAGGTAGGATGCATGGAAGGTTTTCAACGTAGTTCCAACGAACCAGCACAGGGAGTAAGGCTGCCCATTCGCCCGGGCAAATTCCTCGTGCCGGCGAGCATGCCTGGCCAATTGGAACGCACTGCCCTGCTTACCCGGATCGAACAAAGCGAAGGCATGCGCTTGATCCTGATCAGCGCCGCTGCTGGCTTCGGCAAGACCACCTTGCTGCAGCAATACCGTGAGCGCTGCCTGGCCGAGGGACGACGGGTGTTGTGGTGCAACCTGGATGAAGCGGACAACGATCCGGCTCGCCTGGCCGGCATTCTGTACAGCGGCCTGCGCGATATCGGCCTGGTGAACGAGGCCAGCCCGCCCGCCCCCGCTCAAATGGAGCAGGCGCTGCTCGACTGCATTGCCGCCAGTGACGTTGCGTTCGCCCTGCTGCTGGACGAGTTCGAAACCCTCCACAATCCCGAAGTATTGGCGTTTTTTCAGCGGTTGCTGACGACGCTGCCCGTCCACGGCAGCCTGGCCATTGCATCGCGCAGTACGCCGCAGATCAACCTGGGCCGCCTGCGCGCGCGCGGGCAACTGCTCGAAATCGGCACCGACGCCCTGCGTTTAAGCCTGGATGAAGCCACCGAGTACATCAGCCAGTACCGCAAACTGCCCCTTGGCAGCGATGACACCGCCAAACTGTACGAGCGCACCGAAGGCTGGATAACCGGGATTTTCCTGGCCACGCTGTCCTTGCAATGGCACAGCGACCCGGCCACGTTCATTGAATCGTTCGGCGGCGCCAACCCGGCACTGGCCGAGTACTTTGCCGAAGACGTGCTCGCCAGGCAGCCCGAGCCCTACCGCCAGTTCCTGTTGCAAACCGGTGTGCTGCCACAGTTTTGCCCCTCCTTGTGCGATGCCATCGGTAACCGCGGCGACAGCAAGGCGATGATCGAGGCCCTGGAGCGTGCCAACCTGTTCATTGTCGCCACGGATGAAGAACGATTGTGGTTTCGCTATCACAACCTGTTCGCCGAGTTCCTCCAGCATACGCTGGCGCAGCAGCAGCCCGACGCACCGGCACAACTGAACCTCAAGGCAGCAAAGTGGTATTTCGCCGCCGATCGCTCGGTCGAAGCACTGGAGCACCTGTTTGCAGCCCAGGACCTTGATGAGGCCGCCACACAACTGGTCCTGCACGTTGATAACCTGGTGGAAAATGGCCACGCGAGCCTGATGATGCGCTGGCTGTCGAAAATACCTGACGATATCCGTGAAGCGCATCCGGAACTGGGCATCGCCTATGCCTGGGCGCTGGTTCACGGCCGCCGCTACAAGGAGGCCCTGCTCGTTCTCGAAAGCCTGGCACTCACGCACCAACCCACCCATATCCACAGCTTGTTGCTTTTGATCAACGACCGCGTCGAGGAGGCCATGAGCTCCAGCCGCGAACTCCTGCAACGGCTCCCCGCTCACGACAAACTGCCTTACCGGATCACCGCCTTCGTGCTTACCTGCAGCTTGCTCTACAGCGGCCGCTACGACGAAGCCCGGCAAATGCTGGCCAGCGATGCCATGCGTGAAGCACAGGCGGATTCGCCCTACCTGCGCGATGTCAGCGACAGCCTGGAAGCCATCCTGGACATTACCCAGGGCCAGCTCGACAGTGGCCTGAGCCGCCTGATGGCCGCCAGTCGACGCAGCCGCGAGCAGTTTGCCGGCACACCGCCGGTGGGCTTCCCGGTACTGCAAACCACCGTGTGCCTGGTGATGTACGAAACCGACGCGCTGGAGCAGGCGCAGCAACGGCTGCTCGAATTGCTCCCCTACGCCAGGGAACATGCGGCACCGGACTCGCTGATCACCGTCCATGTATTGCTGGCACGCATCGCGTACTTGAACGACGATCGCCCCGGATGGATGCGCTACCTGGCCGATCTCGATCAGTTGGGCCGGGTGGCCGGCTCCACGCGCATCCTCTGCTCCACCTGGCTGGAACGCGCGCGCGTCGCCACCCTGGAAAACCGCCTGGATACCGCTGACCACGCGATGCGTTCGGCCGAGCGGCTGAGCGACTGGGAACAACCTGGCATCGTGTTGACCGCCAACGACGTCGATTACCCTTTCATCGCTCGTCAGCGCCTGAGCATCGCCCAGGAGGCGGGCAATCCCGAGGCGTTGCTGCAGGCCATGGAAGCAGCACAGCAGCGCCATCAGCACCGCCGCGCCCTCAAGTTGCGCCTGCTACTGGCGTTGGCACTGGATGCCGCAAAGCGTCACAAGGAGGCCCTGGAGCACTTGACCCAGGCCTTGCGCCTGGCCAGCCATGTCGGATTTATTCGCACGTTTCTCGATGAGGGCGCGCCCCTGAGCGCGCTGTTGGAGCGCTGGTCGGTCACCTTTCACGGCCAGGAAAACGCCTTGGGTATCCAGGCCCGTTTCGTCGCCCATCTGCTACAGCGCAACCGCGCGCACAAGGAAGTCGAGGCCAAGAGCGAAGACGACACACAGGTCAGCCTGTCCGCCCGGGAACTGCAGGTACTGCGCCTGCTGGCATTGGGTTACCGCAACCGTGAGATCGCCGAAAAGATGTTCCTCTCGGAACTGACCGTCAAATCCCATTTGCGCAAGATCAATACCAAACTCGGTGCCGGTGGCCGCACCGAGGCGGTCTCGATCGCCAGGAGCAAGGGGTTGTTGGACTGACGTACAACCTCAGGCCGGCGGCACGGCGGCCATGGCATGCTCGATGAAGTCGAGCATTTGCTTGCGCAGTGCCGCCAGGTTGATTCCCGCCGGGTCCAGCAGGAACTGCAGCATCGAACCGCGCAAGGTACCGAGGATCAACGTGGCGCCGGCCTGCGGCTCCACGCCGCCGCGGATTTCGCCGTTGGCGATGCCGCTGCTGATGTACTGCGCCAGGTGCTGCTGCACCGAGCGGTTGTATTCGGCGAGTATCTGTGCGGTTTCCGAATCCTGGGTCACCGCTTCGGACATCAATGCCAGCAGCGCACGGGTGTTGGTCCAGTCGCCATCGTTACGCCCCAGGTAGACGCCGACAAAGCCCTTGAGCGCATCCATGCCGGGGCGCCACTTGGGCGATTCGACCTGCACCAGGGTCATGAAACTGCCATTGACGAAACCCGCCAACGCCCGCAGCAGCCCGGCCTTGTTGCCAAAGTGGTGGGTGGCCAGGCCGCGGCTGTAACCCGCCTCCTCGCCGACCTCGGACAAGGTCATGCCGACCCAGCCCTTGCGCGCGACAATCTGCCGTGCCGCCACCAGCAGCCGTTGCTCGGCCTCGCCACGACGCTCTGCCTGGGTGCGGCGCGACGTGGCTTGGGCGGTTTTTCCAGCGGGTTCCATTGGCCAACTCCTTACTCAGCTGTACTTACTCACCTGTAAAAACGGGAGCGCGGCGCTCGGCCATGGCACGGGTGCCCTCGGCGAAATCGGCGCTGACGATCTGCCATTCCTGCTCGCTGGCTTCGCGATCGATGATCCGGTCGACAGCATCGGCCAGGCCCATGCGCAAGGTTTCACGGCTCGACATCACGGCCCCGGGTGCCGACGCGGCAATCTCCAGGGCCAGCTCACGGGCTGCCTGGCGCTCCTGCCCCGGCTCGGCCAGCACATCGGCCAAGCCGATACGCACGGCTTCACGCCCGTCAATGCGCCGGCCAGTGGCAATCAACAGCGAGGCCATCTGCACGCCAACCACGCGCGGCATGGTAACCGAAATGCCGAAGCCCTGATGAATACCCAAGCGGTTGAAATTGGCGGAAAAGCGCGCTTTCTCGCTGGTCACGCGGTAATCGCCGACCAGCGCCAGGCCCAGGCCGCCGCCAATGGCTGCGCCTTCGACCACGCAGATCAGCGGCTTGCGCGTGCGAAACAGGCGCACGCCCGACTTGTAGACGCGGCGCGGGAACTGCGGGTCGCGCTGATCGGCACCGGAGAAGTCGGCGCCGGCGCAAAACACCTTGCCTTCGGCTTGCAGGACCACTACCCGGCACTCCGGTAGCTGGTCGAGGTAATCGAGGGTGTCAGCCATGTCCTTGATCAGTTCGGCGTCAAAAAAATTCAGCGGTGGGCGATTGAAACTCAAGGTCGCGACGTGCGCATCCAGCTCCAGGGTAAGGCCACGGCCGGGAACAAAGGCGAGAGTGGTCGTCATACAAGCTCCAAATCTGAACAACGTTGAGAGAGGCAGCTACTTGATTCGCTGCGAGGGTTGCTGTTAGCTTATTTACTTGTTGAGCGTTCAGCAAGTTTATATCCGGACGCCCTGCCCCTTTAATCACACGAGCACAACGCCATGCAGGCACTCGATATCCGGCCCTGTCATCTAGACCCCAAGACGCAAGCCTTGCGGCTCGAGGTGCGCGAGTTTCTCGCCCAGGCGCTGAAAGACTACCCTCCCCAAGAACGCGCCAAAAACTGGAATGGCGCCGATACCGAGTTCAGCCGCAAGCTCGGCGAGCGTGGCTGGCTGGGCATGACCTGGCCCAAGCGTTATGGCGGCCATGAACGCAGTGCCCTGGAGCGCTACGTGGTGCTGGAAGAGTTGCTGGCTGCCGGCGCCCCGGTGAATGCCCATTGGATTGCCGAACGCCAGTCCGGCCCGCTATTGATGAAGTTCTCTCCCGAGGTGCTGGCCCCGCGCCTGCTGCCGGCGATTGCCCGTGGCGAGTTGCTGTTCTGCATCGGCATGAGCGAACCGGATGTGGGCTCGGACCTGGCCTCGGTGCGTACCCGCGCGGTGAAGACCGACGGCGGCTGGATCGTCAACGGCAGCAAGGTCTGGACCACCGGCGCCCACCGCTGCCACTACATGGTCACCCTGCTGCGTACCGGGCCGAAGGATGAAAGCAATCGCCACGCCGGCCTGTCGCAATTGCTGGTGGACATGCAGGCCCCCGGCGTCACGGTGCGGCCGATCTACAACATGCTGGGCGAGCACGATTTCAACGAAGTGTTCCTGGAGAACGTATTCGTCCCCGACGAATTTGTCATCGGCCAACCGGGCGATGGCTGGAAGCAGGTGGGCGCCGAGCTGGCGCTGGAGCGCAGCGGCCCGGAGCGCTACCTGAGCTGCACCCAGCTGTACCTGGAAATGCTCGACGCCGCCGACCCGCAAAACAGCCGCCATGCCGTCAGCCTGGGCCGCGTTGCGGCACGCTATGCGGCGTTGCGGCAAATGTCGCTGGGCGTCGCCGGCATGCTCGCTCGC
>RCUR01000550.1_pt1 | contig 13343 bp, 11 predicted proteins | sample 2166151 | NCBI WGS metagenome assembly RCUR01 (sample SAMN09932785, study PRJNA488358) | compost metagenome | isolation source: compost soil in an enriched community | place: Germany: Experimental Botanical Garden
TCAAGGATCCGATCGGTTTCTCCGAAAGCGCCAGTCCCTTCGTCATCGATCTCGGTGGCTCGCCGACTCCGGCACCGGATCGCACGCTCAATCAGCAGGTCGATGATCAGACCGAGGGCGAGGAAGTCGAGATCGAGCCGGCGCAGCCCGACCCCGCGCAGGCCGACGGCAAGGCCGAGGAAGTGGAGCGCGAACGCCTCGAATTGTTGCTGCAGGAGCTGCAGAACAAGGTCGAGGAGAATCCGCAGTTGCAGCGCTTCAAGGATCAGATCCTGTTCGAGATCACCCAGGATGGCTTGCGTATCCAGATCATGGACGCCGAGAGCCGGCCGATGTTCGATAGCGGCAGTGCGCGCTTGCAGCCGCATTTCGAGGACATCCTGCTGGCCCTGGCCGACACCATCAGGGCGGTGCCGAACAAGATCAGCATCAGCGGCCACACCGACGCCAAGCCGTTTGCCGGTGCCGGCGAGTTCGGCAATTGGGAGCTCTCGGCGAATCGGGCCAATGCCGCCCGGCGCGCCCTGATCGCCGGTGGTTACGACGAGGCGCAGGTGGCCCGGGTGGTGGGCTATGCGTCGTCGGCGTTGTTCGATCGCGACGACCCGCTGAACCCGGTCAATCGGCGTATCGACATAGTCGTGTTGACGAAGAAGGCGCAGCGCGCCATCGAAGGCGAGCAGGATGGCGCTGTCGACACAGAGGCTGAGGAGCCTGACGGCGCTACAGTGCCTGATGTGCCGCAGCCGCCCGTCGCGGATCCGGCCGGACCGGATGAGTTGCGCGAGCGCTTGAATATTTTCGAGGACGGGGTGTTGCAGCTCGATCAGTCGAGCGAATGAGTCGCCGGTTGTACGCCCCAGGCCGCGAGTGATCGCGGCCTGGTCGTTTCAGTACTCCGCTTCGGGCAGGCTGGCCAGGATGTGCCGGTAGCTGGCCATCCGCTGTGGCTGGATGCGGCCGTCTTCCAGGGCCTTGAGCAGGGCGCAGCCGGGTTCGCGGTCATGCTTGCAGTCGCGAAAGCGGCACTGGCCGATCAGCTCGTGGAACTCGATGAAACCCGCTTCGACATCCGCGCGGCTGACATGCACCAGGCCGAACTCACGAATGCCGGGCGAGTCGATCAGCTCGCCGCCACCGGGGAAGTGGAACAGGCGTGCGGTGGTGGTGGTGTGGGTGCCCTTGCCGGTCAGTTCCGACAGCGGCCCGACCCGGGTGTCCACGCCTGGCAGCAGGCTGTTGACCAGCGACGACTTGCCAACCCCGGACTGGCCGACGAAGACGCTGACGTGGCCGTCGAGCTGCCGCTTGAGCTGCTCCATGCCGTCGCCCTGATGGGCCGAGACTTCCAGCACCGGGTAGCCGAGCTGGCGATAGACGCCGAGCAGGACGTTCAGCGCCACGGCGTTCTGTTGGTCGATCAGATCGGCCTTGTTCAGCAGCAACAAGGGGCGGATGCCGGCGTGTTCGGCGGCCACCAGGTAGCGGTCGATCAGGTTGGCGTGGGGCTCGGGCAGCGGGGCGAAGACGATCACGATCAGGTCGACGTTGGCCGCCACCGGCTTCAGCTGGCCGCGGGTATCCGGGCGGCACAGTTCGGTCTTGCGCGGCAGTTGCGCGACTATGACGCCGATGCCCTGGTTGCCGGCGCGCCAGACCACGCGATCGCCGGTGACCATGGCCGGCAGGTTGGCGCGCAGGTGACAGCGAAACACCTGGCCGGCCAGCTCGCCGTCTGTGGCTTCGACTTCGACCTGGACGCCAAAGTGGGCGATGACCAGGCCGAGCTGTTCCGGGCCGAGGTCGCCGCCCTCGAGGGTTTGCACGGCCTGCGACTCGCGCTTGGCCGCGCGGGCGGCGCGTTCGCCCTGAATTTTGTCGATGCGCCAGCTTTGCCGGCGGTTGAGTTGGCGTTTGGCCATGAAAGTTCCGAGGTTGACTTGCGGTGAAATCCGCCCGCGAGTCTAGCATGCGGCACGGGTAGACTCGCGCGGCAGCGTTGCGGGTTAGACTGCCGCGCAGTGGCGACAGGCAGATCGAGGCGATATATGGTGGCGCGCGTACGGATGATTGCTCGAGTGGCCGGTCGCTATCCGGCCCTGCTGGCGTTGCTGGCGCAGCTCTGCGCGGCGCTGCTGGTGGGCGGGGCGGTCGTTGTGGTGGTGCAGTTGTCGAACTGGCGCCCCAGCGGTTTGGCCGCCGGTTTGCTCCTGGGCTTGCTGGCAGCGAGTTTCGGCCGCTGGTTCGGCCTGGCGTCCTGGTGGTGGTGGCTGAACCTGGGGTTCGTTCCGGCGCTGCTGCTGCTCAGCGGCGCGGCGTTGCCGTCCTGGGTGTTTCTCGTCGGCTTCCTGCTGCTGTTGCTGGGCAACTGGAACAGTGTCGGCGAGCGGGTGCCGCTGTATCTGACCGGCGCGCGCAGTCGCCAGCAACTGGCCGGGTTGCTGGTTCGGCAACCCGCCGGCTTTCGCTTCATCGATCTCGGCTGCGGCCCGGCGGGAACCCTGCTCTGGCTGGCGCGGCGCTTTCCCCAGGCGCAGTTCGTCGGGGTGGAGACCGCGCCCTTGCCGTTCGCCATCGCCTGGCTGCGCGCCCTGGCGCAGAACAACTGCCGGATTCGCTACGAGAATCTCTGGCGCACCGATCTGGCGCCGTTCGATGTGGCCTATTGCTTTCTCTCGCCCGCGCCGATGGCGGCGCTCTGGGCCAAGGCCGTGGCGCAGATGGCCGGCGGTGCCTGGCTGGTCAGCAACAGCTTCGAGGTGCCCGGGGTGCCGGCCGATCAGCAGCTCGAGCTGCATGACTGGCGCCGCTCGCGCCTGTTGTTATGGCGGATGCCGGGAGTCTGTCGGGTGTGATCGCCTGGGGTGGGGTACGGCTCGACAGCCTCGCTGGTGGATTTATCGCTAAACTGCCGGCATCAGCCGAGGAGTAGAACATGCAGAACCCGCAGAACCTGATCTGGATCGACCTGGAAATGACCGGACTCGATCCGGAGAAGGACGTGATCATCGAAATGGCCACGATCATTACCGATAGCGACCTCAATATCCTGGCCGAAGGCCCGGTGATTGCGGTGCATCAGAGTGACGAGGCGCTTGCCGGCATGGATGAATGGAACACCCGCACCCATGGCGAGAGTGGCCTGGTCAAACGCGTGCGTGAGAGCAGGATCAGCCAGGCCGAGGCCGAGGCGCAGACCATCGCCTTTCTCGAGCAGTGGGTGGCCAAGGGCCAGTCACCGATCTGCGGCAACAGCATCGGTCAGGATCGGCGTTTCCTCTATCGCTACATGCCGGACCTGGAAGCCTATTTCCACTACCGCTACCTGGATGTCTCGACCCTGAAGATCCTCGCCGAGCGCTGGGCGCCGAAGCTCAAGGAAGGTTTCCAGAAAAAAGCCAGCCACCAGGCGCTGGACGATATTCGCGAGTCCATCGCCGAACTCCAGTACTACCGCGAGCATTTCCTCAAGGTTTGAGCCTGGGCCTCAGGGCGCGCCGCGCTCGGCGTGGCGTGCCAGCGCCCACTCGACATGCTCGCGCACCAGCGCCGAGGGGTGGTCGCGGCGGGCTTGCAGCGCCTCGAGCACCGGGATGCTCGAGGGGGCATTGCCCAGGCCGACGGCCAGGTTGCGCAGCCAGCGCTCGTAGCCGGCGCGGCGCAGCGGCGAGCCTTCGGTACGGCTGAGGAACTCCTCTTCGCTCCAGCGGAACAGTGCGGCCAGCTCGGCATTGTCCAGTTGATGGCGCGGCTGGAAATCGCCCTGCTCGGTCGGGCGGGCGAAACGGTTCCACGGGCAGACCAGCTGGCAGTCGTCGCAGCCGAACACGCGGTTGCCGATCGGCGCACGCAGCTCCTCGGGGATCGCGCCTTTCAGTTCGATGGTCAGGTAGGAAATGCAGCGTCGTGCATCCAGCACGTAAGGGCCGACAAAAGCTCCGGTCGGGCAGATGTCCAGGCATGCGCTGCAGCGCCCGCAATGTTCGCTGGCGTGCGGCGCATCGACCGGCAGCGGCAGGTCGACGAACAGCTCGCCAAGGAAGAAGTAGCTGCCGGCGCTACGGTTGAGCACCAGGGTGTGCTTGCCGATCCAGCCGAGGCCGGCCTGTTTGGCGATGGCTTTTTCCAGTACCGGCGCGCTGTCGACGAAGGCGCGGTAGCCGAACGGGCCGGCCTGCTGCTGGATGCGCTCGGCCAGTTGCTGCAGGCGCTTGCGGATCAGCTTGTGGTAATCGCGGCCCAGGGCGTAGCGCGATACATAGGCTTTCTCCGGTTCGCCCAGGCGCTGGGCCATCTGGGTGTCACCGGGCAGGTAGTCCATGCGCAGCGAGACCACCCGCAAGGTGCCGGGCACCAGTTGCTCGGGATGCGAGCGCTTGCTGCCGTGGGCGGCCATGTAGTCCATCTCGCCCTGGTAACCGGCATCCAGCCAGCGTTGCAGGTGTGCCTCGTGCTCGCTCAGGTCCAGCCCGGCAATGCCGACCTGTTGAAAGCCCAGTTCGCGGCCCCAATCCTTGATCGATTGGGCGAGGGCGGCGAGGTCGAGTGCGACAGTTGTCATATGGGGCGGGTAACCGGAGCGGAGGTGGGTATAATTCTGCCAGACATCGGAGCCGACGCATGCCGCAATCGCCAGACAATCTTCCCCTCGCCTTGTATAGCGCCGCCCAGGTGCGCGAGCTGGATGCGCGCCTGATCGCCGCCGGTACCCCGGGTTTCGAGCTGATGAGCCGCGCCGCCCATGCCATCTGGCGCGCACTGCGGCGCCGTTGGCCGGACGCCGGGGCGCTGACGGTGCTGGCCGGGCGCGGCAACAATGCCGGCGACGGCTACCTGGTGGCCGCCCTGGCGCTGCGCGCCGGCTGGCGCGTGCAACTGCTGGCCGTGGGCGATCCGCTGCCGCTGCAGGGCGCTGCGGCGCAGGCGCGCGATGAGGCGCAGGCCGCTGGTGTGTCTGTCCAGCCCTGGAGCGAATGTGCCGAGCTGAGCGGGGTGGTGCTCGATGCACTGCTCGGTACCGGCCTCAGTGGCGCGGTGCGCGAGCCCTATGCCCAGGCGATTCGCCTGCTCAACGCCAGCGGCCTGCCGGTGCTGGCGGTGGATATTCCCTCGGGCCTGTGCGCCGACAGCGGTCAGGTGCTGGGCGTGGCCGTGCGTGCGCAGCTGACGGTGACCCTGATCGGCCTGAAGCTGGGGCTGTTCACCGGGGTGGCAGCGGATTGGGTGGGCGAGCTGGAATTCGCTGACCTGCAGGCCGATCCGGCGCTGGTCGCTGCGCAGGCGTGGGTGGCGCAGCGGCTGGCCGGGAGCAATGTGCCGCGCCTGGCGGCGCGGCCGCGCACCGTGCACAAGGGGCAGTTGGGCCATGTGCTGGTGGTCGGCGGCGACCGCGGCTTGGCCGGCGCCGCCCTGTTGGCGGCGCAGAGCGCGCTGCGCAGCGGCGCCGGGATGGTTTCCCTGGCGACCCGCGCCGAGCACCTGGCCGCGGCGCAGGCGCGCGTGCCCGAGGTGATGAGCGCCGCCGTGGCCTCGGCCAATCAACTGCTGGCGTTGGGCGCCGCGGCCAGCGTCTGGGTGGTTGGGCCGGGCCTGGGGCAGGGGGCCTGGGGCCGCAGCCTGCTGTCGGTTGCGTGTATCGCTGAGGCGCCGCAGGTGTGGGACGCCGACGCCTTGAACCTGCTGGCCGCGGGTGCGGTCAGGATGCCGGCTGGCGGCGTGATCACCCCGCATCCGGGCGAAGCCGCGCGCCTGCTGGGCATCAGTAGCGCCGAGGTGCAGGCCGACCGCCCGGCAGCGGCGCGGACTCTGGCCCGGCGCTACCAGGCGGTGTGCGTGCTCAAGGGGGCGGGTAGCCTGGTGGCGGATCCAGATGGGCAGCTGTTGCTCTGTGATCGCGGCCACCCGGCCATGGCCGGCGCCGGCCTGGGCGATGTACTGGCCGGCCTGATCGGCGCGCTGCTGGCCCAGGGCTTGCCGGCGATGGCGGCGGCCAGTCTGGCGGTCTGGCTGCATGCAAGTGCCGGCGAGCGTCTGGCCGGGCAGGGCTGTGGGTTGGCGGCAAGCGATCTGTGCGCCGCCATTCGTCAATTGTTGCAGGAGCAGTCGGTTTGTCCGAGTTAGAGCTGTATGCCGCCGATGAGGCGGCGATGCTGACCCTGGGCGCGCGTATCGCCGAGGTCAGTGGCGGGCGTGGGGTGATCTATCTGCATGGCGATCTGGGGGCGGGGAAAACCACCCTGTCGCGCGGGATCATCCGCGGCCTGGGCCATGCCGGGGCAGTCAAGAGTCCGACCTTTACCCTGGTCGAGCCTTACGAGATAGGCGCGGTTAGCGTGTTCCATTTCGACCTGTACCGCCTGGTCGATCCGGAGGAGCTGGAGTACCTGGGAATACGCGACTACTTTCAAGGGGATGCCTTGTGTCTGGTCGAGTGGCCAGAGCGCGGCGCAGGGGTTTTGCCAAAGGCCGACATGGACATTACCATTACCGCGCAAGCGACCGGCCGCTCCCTGCAATTGCAGGCGCAAGGCGAACGCGGTGAAACCTGGTGTGCCGCCTTGGCCGCCGGGGCATGAACAAAACATAATGGGGTCGGGTATGCGCATAGGCGCGCGTTTCATCGCGGTTGGAGTGGTGCTGGCGGCGCTGGCTGTCGAGGTTTTCGCCGCTTCGGATGTGCGCAGCGTCAGGCTGTGGCGTGCACCGGACAATACGCGCCTGGTGTTCGACCTGTCCGGTCCGGTGCAGCACAGTGTCTTTACCCTCACGGCGCCGAACCGCATCGTCATCGATGTCAGTGGCGCCAAGTTGGCGACCGGCTTGGAAAGTCTGGCCTTGAGCAATACCCCGATTACCGGTATGCGTTCGGCGCAACGCACGGCCGAAGATCTGCGGGTGGTGATCGACCTGTCGGCGCAGGTTACGCCCAAGAGCTTCATGTTGGCGCCCAATCAGCAATACGGCCATCGCCTGGTGGTCGATCTGTTCGATCAGGAGGCGGGCGCTGCCCCCGGTCTGCCCGCAACCCAGGTGGCCAGCGCACCGCCGGTGCCGGTCACGCCGACCCGGGCGCCGGCCAAGCTGACTCCGCTGCCCGGTGGCAAGCGCGATATCGTCATCGCCATCGATGCCGGTCACGGTGGCGAAGACCCGGGCGCGCTGTCGCCGGTCAAGGGTCAGTTCGAGAAGCACGTGACCCTGGCGATCGCCAAGGAACTGCAGCGCCAGATCAACGCCGAGAAGGGCTTTCGCGGTGAGTTGGTGCGCACCGGCGACTATTTCATCCCGTTGCGCAAACGCACCGATATCGCGCGCAAGAAGGGCGCCGATCTGTTCGTCTCGATTCATGCCGATGCGGCGCCGCGGGCGGCGGCCTTTGGCGCCTCGGTGTATGCCCTGTCGGATCGCGGCGCCACCTCGGAGACGGCGCGCTGGCTGGCCGACTCGGAGAACCAGTCGGACCTGATCGGTGGCGCCGGCAATGTCAGCCTGGACGACAAGGACCGTATGCTGGCCGGGGTGTTGCTGGATCTGTCGATGACCGCGTCGCTGTCGTCCAGCCTGAATGTCGGCAACAAGGTGCTGGGCAATATGGGGCGGATTACGCCGTTGCATAAGCGCCGGGTCGAGCAGGCCGGCTTCATGGTGCTCAAATCGCCGGACATGCCGTCGATCCTGGTCGAGACCGGCTTTATCTCCAACCCCAACGAGGCGCGCAAGCTGGCCAGCGCCGGCCACCAGCAGGCGCTGGCGCGCTCCATAGTGACCGGCGTGCGCCAGTTCTTTCAGGAGAACCCGCCGCCCGGCAGCTACGTCGCCTGGCAGCGCGATAACGGCAAGATTACCCAGGGGCCGCGCGAACATGTGGTCAGCTCCGGCGAGAGCCTGGCGTTGATCGCGCTGCGTTACCAGGTCAGCCTTGGTGCCCTGCGCAGCGCCAATTCGCTGAGCTCCGATGTGATCAAGGTCGGCCAGACCCTGCAGATTCCGACCACCGCGTTGGCGGTTCAGCCATGAACAGTGAGGCGCGTATCCAGTTGTTGAGTCCGCGGCTGGCCAACCAGATCGCCGCGGGCGAGGTGGTCGAGCGGCCTGCTTCGGTGATCAAGGAATTGCTCGAGAACAGCCTGGACTCTGGCGCCCGGCGCATCGAGGTGGATGTCGAGCAGGGTGGGGTCAAGCTGCTGCGGGTGCGTGACGACGGTGGTGGCATCGCTGCGGACGATCTGCCGCTGGCGTTGGCCCGGCATGCCACCAGCAAGATCCGTGAGCTCGAAGACCTCGAACAGGTCATGAGTCTGGGGTTCCGTGGCGAGGCCCTGGCCTCGATCAGCTCGGTCGCGCGCCTGACCCTGACCTCGCGCACGGCCGCTGCCGAACAGGCCTGGCAGGTGGAAACCGAAGGCCGCGACATGCAGTCGCGGGTGCAGCCGGCGGCGCATCCGGTGGGCACCTCGGTGGAAGTGCGCGACCTGTTCTTCAATACCCCGGCGCGGCGCAAATTCCTCAAGGCCGAGAAAACCGAATTCGATCACCTGCAGGAAGTCATCAAGCGCCTGGCGCTGGCGCGTTTCGATGTGGCGTTTCATTTGCGCCATAACGGCAAGACCGTGCTCGGCTTGCACGAAGCGCATGACGATGTCAGCCGTGCGCGGCGGGTGGCGGCGGTCTGCGGGGCGGCCTTTCTCGAGCAGGCGCTGCCCATCGAGATCGAACGCAACGGCCTGCGCCTGTGGGGCTGGGTCGGCTTGCCGACCTTCTCACGCAGCCAGGCCGATCTGCAGTACTTCTATGTCAACGGGCGCACGGTGCGCGACAAGCTGGTCGCCCATGCGGTGCGCCAGGCCTATCGCGACGTGCTGTTCAATGGCCGTCACCCGACCTTCGTGCTGTTTCTGGAGATCGACCCCGCGGTGGTCGATGTCAATGTGCACCCGACCAAGCACGAAGTGCGCTTTCGCGACGGGCGCATGGTCCACGATTTCCTCTACGGCACCTTGCATCGCGCCCTGGGCGATGTGCGCCCGGAGGATCAACTGGCCGCACCGGCCGCGGTGAGCGGCATGCTGGCGCCGACCGGGCAGGCGGCCGGCGAGTTCGGCCCACAGGGCGAGATCGGCCTGGCGGCCAGCTTGCTCGAACCGACACTGGGCGAGTCGATCTGGCGCTCGCCGGGAGCCGGTTATCAGGGCCAGCGGCCGCAGGCCGGAGTGCCGGCGGCCGAGGCGCAGGGCGCCTACCGCGAGTTTTTCGCGCCGCTGGCAGCCGCGCCGGCGAGCCTGCCCGAGGCCCAGGGCGATGTGCCGCCGCTCGGTTATGCCATCGCCCAGCTCAAGGGCGTGTATATCCTCGCCGAGAACGTGCCGGGCCTGGTGCTGGTCGACATGCATGCGGCGCACGAGCGGATTACCTACGAGCGGCTGAAGGTGGCCATGGCCAGCGAAGGCTTGCGCGGCCAGCCATTGCTGGTGCCCGAATCGCTGGCGGTCAGCCAACGCGAGGCCGATTGCGCCGAGGAACATGCGCCCTGGTTCCAGCGCCTGGGCTTCGAACTGCAGCGTCTGGGCCCGGAAAGCCTGGCGATCCGGCAGATTCCCGCGCTGCTCAAACAGGCCGAGGCCAATCGGTTGGTAGCGGATGTGCTGGCCGATCTGCTCGAGTACGGCACCAGCGACCGGATTCAGGCGCATCTCAACGAGCTGCTCGGGACCATGGCCTGTCATGGCGCGATACGCGCCAACCGACGCCTGACCTTGCCGGAAATGAACGCCCTGCTGCGCGACATGGAGCACACCGAGCGCAGCGGCCAGTGCAACCATGGCCGGCCGACCTGGACCCAGTTGGGCATGGATGACCTGGACAAGTTGTTCCTGCGTGGTCGCTAGAACGCCGCGCAGAACGAGTCGCCGCAGGTGCGTGGCCGACTCTTGCGATGCCCGCGATCCTCGACAATCGCGGGCATGGCCCGCTCCTACGAACTGTCTGTCCATCCTGCCTTAGCTGAGCTTATGACTGCCAACGCTTTGCCCCCCGCCATCTTCCTGATGGGGCCCACCGCCGCCGGCAAGACCGATCTGGCCCTCGAGCTGGCGCGGGTGCTGCCGTGTGAGCTGATCAGCGTCGACTCGGCCTTGGTCTATCGCGGCATGGACATCGGCACCGCCAAGCCCGACAAAGCCACTCTGGCCGAGTTTCCCCATCGCCTGATCGACATCCGCGACCCGGCCGAAAGCTACTCGGCCGCCGAGTTTCGTGCCGACGCCCTGGCGGCGATGGCCGAGATCAGCGCGCGGGGACATATCCCGCTGCTGGTTGGCGGCACCATGCTGTATTACAAGGCGCTGCTCGAAGGGCTGGCCGATATGCCCGGCGCCGATCCGCAGGTGCGCGCCGAGCTGGAAGGGCGCGCCGAGGCCGAAGGCTGGGAGGTCTTGCACCGCGAGCTGCAGGCGGTCGATCCCGAGTCCGCGGCGCGCATCCATCCCAATGACCCGCAACGCCTGGTTCGGGCGCTGGAAGTCTACCGCGTCAGCGGTCTGAGCATGACTGCGCACCGCCAGCGCCAGGCGGAGCAAAATCATGTCACGGGTGCGTCCGCAGCGGGACAATTCCCCTATACTGTCGCGCACTTGGCCATTGCTCCGGCGCAGCGCCAATTGTTGCACGCGCGAATTGCACAAAGATTTCAGGCGATGTTGGAACAGGGCTTTGTCGACGAGGTCGAACGCCTGCGTCAGCGAAGTGACCTGCACCCGGGGTTGCCGTCTATACGTGCGGTGGGTTATCGCCAGGTGTGGGATTTTCTCGAGGGCAACCTGAGTGAGGCGCAGATGCGCGAGCGTGGCATTATCGCCACGCGGCAGCTGGCCAAAAGGCAGTTTACCTGGTTGCGCAGTTGGGCCGATTTGCACTGGCTGGATAGCCTGGCTTGTGACAATCTGCCGCGCGCCTTGAAATACCTGGCGGCGGCCTCCATATTGACCTGAGACTTTGCCATTGGCCGTCTATCCTTGGGGGTATGGCGGCCTGAAGCCGTTTATTGGTTCACTAAAACTATTAATTATTGATTTTTCAAAGGAGTGCGACACATGTCAAAAGGGCATTCGCTACAAGACCCTTACCTGAATACCCTGCGTAAGGAACGCGTCCCGGTTTCCATCTATCTGGTCAACGGCATCAAGCTGCAAGGTCAGATCGAGTCGTTCGACCAGTTCGTGATTTTGCTGAAAAATACTGTCAGCCAGATGGTCTACAAGCACGCTATCTCCACTGTGGTGCCAAGCCGCCCGGTGCGTTTGCCGAGCGTTTCCGAGACCGAGCTGGCTGAAGCCGAGCCGGGCAACGCCTGATCTAGGAGGTCGTATTGTTCTTCGAGCGCCATGAAGGGGGTGAGCGGGCTGTTCTGGTTCATCTGGAAGGTCAAGACTCCGCGGCGCGCGAAGATCCGCAAGAGTTTCAGGAGCTGGCCGTCTCGGCCGGTGCTGACACGGTTGCCTTTCTCAGCGTGCCGAGTAACCGGCTGACTGCGAAATACCTGATTGGCAGTGGCAAGGTCGAGGAGTTGCGCGATCAGGTCAAGATTCTCGAGGCGGATCTGGTGATCTTCAACCACGTCCTCACGCCCAGTCAGGAACGCAATCTGGAGCGGATTTTCGAGTGCCGGGTGCTGGACCGCACTGGCCTGATTCTCGACATTTTCGCCCAGCGCGCGCGCACTCACGAAGGCAAACTGCAGGTCGAACTGGCTCAGTTGGATCACCTGAGCACCCGCCTAGTGCGTGGCTGGACCCACCTGGAACGGCAGAAAGGCGGTATCGGTCTGCGCGGTCCGGGGGAAACCCAGCTGGAAACCGACCGCCGCCTGCTGCGCGTGCGCATTCGCCAGATCAAGCAGAAACTGGAGAAGGTGCGCAGCCAGCGCGAGCAGGCGCGGCGCGGGCGCAAGCGCGCGGATATCCCTTCGGTGTCCCTGGTCGGCTATACCAACGCCGGCAAGTCGACCCTGTTCAATGCCTTGACCGAGTCGGACGTTTACGCCGCCGACCAGTTGTTCGCCACCCTGGATCCGACCCTGCGCCGTCTGGAGTTGGACGACTTGGGGCCGGTGGTATTGGCCGATACGGTGGGCTTTATTCGTCATCTCCCGCATAAGCTGGTCGAAGCCTTCCGGGCGACTCTGGAGGAATCGAGCAACTCCGACCTGCTCCTGCATGTGATCGATGCGCATGAGCCTGAGCGCGATCAGCAGATCGAGCAGGTCATGGCGGTGCTGGGCGAGATCGGCGCGCACGAGTTGCCGATGCTCGAGGTCTACAACAAGCTGGATCTGCTCGAAGGGGTCGAGCCGCAAATTCAGCGCGACGCCGACGGCAAGCCGCAGCGGGTCTGGTTGTCTGCCCGTGACGGGCGTGGCCTGCCCCTGTTGAAGCAGGCCATTGCCGAGTTGTTGGGCGACGACCTGTTTATCGCTACATTGCAGTTGCCGCAACGCCTGGCGCGGCTGCGCGCACAGTTTTTCGCCCTGGGTGCGGTGCAGAGCGAGGAGCATGCCGAGGATGGCAGCAGTTTGTTGGCGGTACGCCTGCCGCGGATCGAATTGAATCGACTGGTCACCCGGGCAGGTTTGCAACCGTTGGAATTTATCGAGCAACACACTTTGCAATAAAGCCTGCGACAGTGGCTTTGCCGCTGATGGCTGGCATTGGGTAGCATTGGTCGGCGCGCCGTGGGCGCGTCTTTGCTTTATTTGATGGAGAGCGCTATGGCTTGGAATGAGCCGGGTGGCAACTCGAACAATCAGGATCCTTGGGGCGGCCGCAAAGGCGGCGATCGCAAGGGGCCGCCGGATCTCGACGAGGCCTTCCGCAAGCTGCAGGAAAGCCTCAACGGGCTGTTCGGTGGTGGTAAGAAACGTGGCAGTGACGACGGTGCCGGTAAAGGCGGTGGTTTCGGTCTGCTGTTTATTGGCTTGGGTGTGCTCGCGGCCGTTTGGCTGTACAGCGCGATCTATGTGGTCGATGAGCAGGAGCAGGCCGTGGTGCTGCGTTTCGGCAAATACTACGAAACCGTAGGGCCGGGCCTGAACATCTACTTCCCGCCGATCGATCGCAAGTTCCAGGAGAACGTCACCCGCGAGCGTGCCTACAGCAAGCAGGGGCAGATGCTCACCGAGGACGAGAACATCATCGAAGTGCCGCTGACCGTGCAGTACAAGATCAGCAATCTGCAGGATTTCGTGCTCAACGTCGACATGCCGGAAGTGAGTCTGCAGCACGCCACCGACAGCGCAGTGCGCCATGTGGTCGGCTCCACCGAGATGGATCAGGTGCTGACCGAAGGCCGCG
>RCUR01000552.1_pt1 | contig 13336 bp, 8 predicted proteins | sample 2166151 | NCBI WGS metagenome assembly RCUR01 (sample SAMN09932785, study PRJNA488358) | compost metagenome | isolation source: compost soil in an enriched community | place: Germany: Experimental Botanical Garden
GCATCCCGCTGGGCAAGATGCTGCGCGACGAAATCGAAACCGTGCAGCGCCTGCCGGCACTGCTGGGCGAGCGGGTGCTCGGTCAGGACCACGCACTGCACGAAATCGGCAAACGCATCAAGATTTCCCGCGCACGCATGGAAGACCCGAACAAACCCATCGGCGTGTTCCTGTTGCTCGGCCCGAGCGGCGTCGGCAAGACCGAAACCGCACTGGCGCTGGCCGACACCCTGTATGGCGGCGAGCGTAACGTCATCACCATCAACATGTCCGAGTACCAGGAAGCCCACACGGTTTCGAGCCTCAAGGGTTCGCCTCCGGGTTATGTCGGTTATGGCGAGGGCGGCGTGCTGACCGAAGCCGTGCGACGCAAGCCGTACAGCGTGGTGCTGCTCGATGAAGTGGAAAAGGCCCACCCGGACGTGCTCGAACTGTTTTTCCAGGTGTTCGACAAAGGCGTGCTGGATGACGGCGAAGGTCGCGAGATCAACTTCCGCAATACCGTGATCATCCTCACGTCCAACACCGGGACCGACCGCATCATGCAGTGGTGCCTCAATGCCCAGCCGCAACCGACGCCGGACGACATCGTCGAAGGGCTGCGTGACGAGTTGAACCAGGTGTTCAAGCCGGCCTTCCTCGGCCGCCTGACCATCGTCCCCTACTACCCGGTCAAGGACGCGATTCTGGAGCGCATCGTCGCGCTCAAGCTGGAGCGCATTCGTCAGCGCTTCGAGCGCAATCATCAGGCCGTCCTGAGCTATGACGAGGCGCTGGTCAAGGCCATTGCCTCGCGCTGCACGGAAGTCGACAGCGGCGCGCGCAACATCGACAACATTCTGTCCAAGACCCTGATGCCGGAACTGGCCCAGCGGGTCCTGGAGCGCATGGCGCAGGACAAACCGATTCAGAGTCTGAACATCGAGTTGGGCAGCGACGGCGATTTCGCCTATCGCCTGAACTGATCGGGCATTTACAGGTAGTGGTCATGGACAAGAGATATTCAGGGAAGCGTCCCGAAAAGACAGCGTTGGCTAAATGCCTGACGGCGGTGGCGATGATGGCGGTACTGAGCGCCTGTGGCGTCACCGACCGGGTCGGCAAGCGGGTCGACAACACCTGGGCCGGCGACATGCTGTTCCAGGACAACGAGAAAATCATCCTGACGTCCGACGGCGGCAACCAGCTCAATCCCGATGCGTCCGGCACGCCGCTTTCGGTGGTGCTGCGCGTGTACCAGCTGACATCGCTGGAGCGCTTTGCGTCGGTGGATGCCGACTCGCTGTGGGACGACCCGCAAAAGGCCCTCGGCAATACCCTGCTGGAAAACCGCGAAATCACCTTGTTGCCGGGCATGGGGCAAGTCGACAAGTGGCCGCTGAACAAGGCGGCGGGCTATGTCGGCGTCGCGGCTTTTTTCCGCACCGACGAGAACAGCCGCTGGAAGGTCGCGTTCGACGCCAACTCCCTGCGCAAGGACGGCATCTGGTTCTCCTCCGACGGCCTGCGGGTGCTGGTGGACAACAACACCGTGTCCGCCGTCAGCGGTGTCGACGTCCTGGACAAACCCAAGACCCAGGAGCAACTGGCCAAAGCCGCCACCCAGCCCGACCCGTCTGCCGAACCGACACTGACCGAACGAGTTCAGGACGCCGTGGTGCAAAAGGCCCAGGACAAAGCCGTCGGTTCTGCGCAAAAAGCCGTGGACTCGAAATTGAATTCATTATTGGAAAGCGCGCAATGAGTAAGCAAAGCCGGGTGATGTGGTCCGAAGGCATGTTCCTTTTGCCACAACATTTCCAGTATCAGGATGAGTTCCACCAGCATCAGCTGGCGCAGGCGACCCTGCGCAACACACCCTTTCACTGGGGCGTGCAGTTGCTGGAAGTGGACGAGGAAGCCCTCGCCAGCGGTTCCCTGCAGCTCAAGCGACTGAAGCTGGTGTTTCCCGACGGCAGCCTGTTCGACGCGCCGCAGCACGATCCGCTGCCGGCCGCCCGGGATTTGAAGGACTTGCTCAAAGGTAACGACCTTAAGGTCTACGCCGCGCTGAAACTGCCTGAGCCCTTCGGCCTGAACTACGTCGAAGACGGCCAGGAGCAGAAGACCGGGCGGCGCTTTCGCAAGCAGTTCGACACCTTGCCGGACCTCAACGAAGGCGACCTGGAAAACGAAATCACCAGCCTGCGCCTGAACGTGGTGATGCTGATCGACGGCGACACCCTCGATGGCTACACCTGGTGCCCGATTGCCCGGCTGTCGCGCAACAACATCGGCGGCTTCAACCTCGACGGGCATTTCGTGCACCCGACGCTGCACCTGGGCACCCACGACACCCTGACCGGACTGGGCAAGCGCTTGCTCGGCGCCCTGCAATCCAAGAGCAAGGCGCTGTCGGGTCGTCGTCGCGAGCGCGCGGACCAGATCGCCGAATTCGGCTCCAGCGACGTGACCCTGTTCTGGCTGTTGAACACGGTGAACCGTGCCCACCCGGCCCTGGCGCACCTGCTTGCACACCCGCGCCTGCACCCGGAGCGCTTGTATCTATTCCTGGCCGAACTCGCCGGCGGCTTGCTGACGTTCTCGCTGGACACCCAGCTCAACGACATTCCCGAGTACGACCACCACGACCCGGCGGCCTCGCTGGTCAAGCTCGACGAAATGATTCGCGTGCTGCTCGACAACGTGGTGCCGAACCAGTGTGTGGTGATCAACCTGACCCAGACCAAACCCTCGTACTGGCAAGGGCAATTGCACGACCCACGGCTGGCGGAAGCGGACTTCTACATCTCCGTGCACGCCGACATGCCGGGCGCGAGCCTGCTGGAACTGGTGCCACGGGCGTTCAAGGTCGGCTCGCCGGAAGACATCGAAGTGGTGGTCAACAGCGCCATGCCAGGGGTCACCCTCAATCACTCGACCCGCCTGCCCAATGCGATTCCGGTGCGACTGGACAATCACTACTTCTCCATCGAACCCCATGGTCGGGTGTACGAGCGAATGATGAGTGCCCAGGCCATCTCTTTCTATGCGCCCAGCGCGTTCACCAACCTCAAGCTTGAACTGATGGCGGTACTCAAATGACCGAAGCCGTAATGCAAGGCGCCGTTGCCGCCGCCCGTGAAAAACCGACGCTCAAAGACCTGGTGCAGGACTTCATCAGCATGGCGCTGATCGTGCGCAAGGGTCGCCAGGTGACGTCGGTCAGCGCCTTCGAGGCGAGCGTCGACACCTTCTTCAAGGCGCTGGAACGCAATGCCCGCAGCGCCGACTACAGCGTTGAACAGGTGAAAGACACCCAGTACGCCCTGTGTGCGTTCCTCGATGAAAGCGTGTTGCGCTCCGGGGACAACGAGTTGCGTCGGCACTTTGAATTGCAGCCCTTGCAGTTCCGCTATTTCGGCGTGCACCTGGCCGGCGAAGGCTTCTTCGAAAAAATCGATGCATTGCGTGGCGACGTTAAACACAACCTGGACGTGCTCGAGGTTTACCACCTGTGCCTGGCCCTGGGTTTCGAAGGCAAGTTCAGCCTCGGGCAAAAGGACCAGCTGCGCTACCTGGCCAATACCCTGGGCCAGGACATCGCGCGTTTTCGCAAGACGCCCAAGACCCTCTCGCCGGACTGGGCGTTGCCCGACCAGGTCTCGCAGATGCTGCGTCATGAAGTGCCCCTCTGGCTCTACCTGGCGCTGATTGCGCTGGTCTGCGCGGGTGTCTACCTGACGCTGGACTGGCTGCTGGGCAAAGACGTAGCCGCGTTGTCCGAACAAATCAGCCAGCTGTTCAGTGCCTGAGCACAGGTCAGGTAATCGAGTCAGGAAGACATGAAGACATTATTGCGCTCGTTGAAAAGTTTTTGGTTCCTCGTCACCGTCCTGTGGCTGGCGAGCCTGGCGGTTTGCTGGTTCGCTGCGCCGCACGTGAGCTGGTTGCGCGGTTATACGCTGGAGGCGATGGCGATCCTGTGCGCCTTTTACTTGCTGATCATCGTAATGCGTCAGTACAAGCGTATCCGGACTGAACAACACCTTGAGAATCTGGTGCAGCGTGAAGTGGATCGTTCGTTGAAGTCGAGCGGCGAATTCCGTGACCGCCAGGTATTACATGAACGCCTCAAGCACGCCATCGCCATGCTGCGCGCCGACCGTTCGGCCGGCGGCGGTGGCTCGTCGGCGCTTTATGATTTGCCGTGGTACCTGGTGATCGGCATGTCGGCAGCGGGCAAGACCTCGTTGCTGACCCGCTCCGGCCTGTCCGCAAGCATTGCCAGCAGCGCCAACGACACACAAAGCGGCACCCAGCATTGCGATTGGTATTTCAGCCCCGAGGCCGTGATGATCGATACGGCCGGCCGTTACCTGCGGGACGACCCGTCGGCCAGCGAATTCGCCGCCTTCCTGCGCATGCTGAAAAAGCAGCGCAGCAAGGCTGCGGTCAACGGTCTGGTATTGGTGGTGAGCCTGCCTGAACTGCTGGCGAACAGCGCGGCCGAGCGCAACGAGCTCGCCGCGCAACTGGTGTCGCGCATCGAGGAATACAACGATTGCCTGGACGCCAATCCACCGATCTACCTGATGCTGAGCAAGACCGATCAACTGCCAGGCTTCAGCCAGGCGTTTGAAGGCCTGGACCTGAACGAGCGCCAGCAACCGCTGGGCATGACCTTCGGCTTGTCCGAGATCCGCAACCAGGGCCTGCGCCCGGTGCTGGATGCCAAGCTGGCCAATTTGCACAGCCACATCCGTCGTCACGTCGACGCGCAGATGATTGCGCTGGGTGCCGACGCCAACAGCGCACTGCTGAATTTCCCGAACTATTTCGCCGAGCTTTCAGGCGTGCTGGAGAAGTTCCTCCAGCACTTCGCCGAGACCGGTCGCAGCGGCGCGCCGCTGTTACTGCGCGGGCTGTATTTCACCAGCGCCCTGCAGACCGACCAGCAACTGAGCCAGGTGTATGAAGACGACCTGGCCGAGTCGTTCGCCTTGCAAGCGGACCAAGAGCAATCGGAACAAGAGCAGCCCGAGCCAAGCAGCGGCAAGAAAATCAGCGAGCGCAGCTACTTCATCACCGATACGTTCCGTCGGGTGATCTTCCCGGACCGCGACCTGACCCTCTATCAGTCGCGCCTGGGCAAGAACACCTCCGCCAGCCCTGCCCTGCTGGGCCTGGCGGTACTGGCCGGGGTTGCGTTCATTGGCTGGCAAGCCCTGTCGTTCCAGAACAACCGTCAGTGGCTGGCCACATTGCGCGAGCAACTGACTGAGCTGCAACAGTCTGCGGACCGTGCCGGGCTGCTCGCCTCGGGCCAGGGCCTGGAACTGCTGCGCGAACAACTCTCGGCCATCGAGAAGCATCGGGCCAAAGGTGTGCCGCTGCAACTCGGCGCTGGCCTCTATCGTGGCGACGACCTCTACCGCGCCGCGCAGGCCGCCTATTTGCAGCAACTGCGCACCCAGGCGCTGGAACCTGTCACCTTGCAACTGCAATTGCAGATGCGCGCATTCAATGAGTTCGCCAAGACCATGGATGCGCAGAACAGCTTTGCGCCTGTGCCTTCCAAGGCCAATTCTGCCAAGGCGCGGGCACTGGGGCAGAAGCTGCCTACCGGCTTGAATAACGTGCCGCGCAGCACCGGCGATGTGGCCAATCGGCTGAGCGGTGCGGCCAAGGGCGCCGCCAACAAGGCTCGTGGCGAAGCCCTGACAGCGTTGCGCAACCCTGCCACGGCGAGCGATGCCGCTGAACTGTCGGCGACCACCGGCGGGCTGTCGTTGTCCGAAGAAATGTTGGGCCGACTGGATGAGCGCCAAGTGGCGTCGATCATCGAATCCTATAACGCGCTCAAGCTCTACCTGATGCTGACTCAACCCACCACTCACCCGGATCCGGAGTTCGTGGCGGCTGCGTTGCCGGCTGCCTGGGCCAATACCGCCAGTGCCGACAACCCTGTCAGTACAGCGGTGATTGAGGACAACGCGCCGGTCTACGTGCAATTGCTCAAGAATGGTCAGGCACCGACCTTGTCGCGCAACGAGCAACTCATCAACGAGACCCGCAATAGCCTGAAGTCCTTCATGATTTCCAGCTCGCTGGTGGACCGTGAATACCTGCGTCTGCAACTGGAATCCAGCCGACAGTTCCCGGCCGTCGGCTTGAGCGACCTGGTGCCAATGCCGGGCCGTCAGTTGCTGTACGGCTCCGAAGCGGTCCCGGCGATTTTCACCCGTCAGGGCTGGGAACAGTTCGTCAAGCCCGAGCTGATCAAGCTGGTGTCGGGCAACCTGCAAAACGAATCGGACTGGGTGCTCGACGGCGAAGGCGGCGACAGCATCGTGCAGAAAGCCAACTTCATCCGTGAGTTCATGACGCGCTACAAGCGTGACTACACCCAGGCCTGGTACACCTTCATCGACAGCGTTGGCGTTCGTCATTTCACCGACATGGCCAATGCGACCCAGCAACTGTCGCTGCTCAGCGACGTGCAGAACTCGCCGGTGAAAACCCTCCTGGCGGCGGTCAATGACAACACCCAATGGGACGTCCCCGCCCCTCGCGAAACCCTGCAAGCGGGCATCAAGCCCGATGACGGATTCTGGAGCAGCGTCACCGGGATCATCGACGGCAAGAACACCTCGCCAGGCGCGCTGATTTCGCCTTTGCCGGCGGTCGACGACGGCAGCCTGGCGAAGCGCTTCGAATCTGTGTCGCGGGTGTTTGCGGTGCAGAACGCCGAAGGTGCCGACAGCACGATCATGGACCGCTACCTCGCGGCCCTGCGCAAGCTCAAGGTGCGGATGAACAACATCCAGCGCTCCCAGGACGTTGGCAAGAGCAGCAAGCAGCTGATCAGCGAAACCCTCGAAGGGCTGCCAAGTGAAGTGACCAGTGTGCGCAACTATGTCGAGACCACCGTCGACACCAGTCAGGGCGGACTGTCCACTTCGTTGCAAGGCCTGTTCAGTTCACCGATCCAGTTTGCCTGGGAAACCCTGCGCGACCCGGCCGGCCAACAGATTGCCAAGGCCTGGGCGCAGCAGATTGCCAAGCCTTGGGAACAGGTCATGGCGCACCGTTACCCGATTGCGCCCGGCAGCCGCAACGAAGCGTCGGTCAAGGATCTGCAGCGTTTCGTCGACCCGGAATCCGGGCTGCTGCCGAACTTCAAGCGCAACGAAATCGGCAACCTGTCCGGTGGCGAAGGCCTGGGGATGAGCAGCAACAGCAAGGCTACGCCGCTGGTCAACCCGAACATGGTCAACAGCATCGACAAGGCCAGCTCGTTGGGCCAGGTGATCGCCAGCCTGTCGGACCGCGACAACGGCTTCGAGATCATGCTCGAACCTTCCGCCAACCTCACCGACATCATCTTCACCCTCGACGGCCAGGTGCAGCACTACCGCAACGGCAAGACCAGCTGGAGCCGCTTCTCGTGGCCGGGCACGACCACCACGCCGGGCGCCCGCCTGGATGTGGTCACCCTGAGCGGCGAGCGCATCACGGTGTTCGACTACCCGGGCCGCTGGGGCCTGCTGCGCATGAACGACAGCGCACGGGTCAGCGATCTGGACGGCATCCAGCAACGCTTCAGCTGGAACACCAGCAGTGGCCCGGTCAGCCTCGCCGTGCGCAACTACGGCGGCGTCAAGTTGACAGACCTGGCCAACGTCAAGGCCTTGAGCGCGCTCAACGCCAAAGAAGGTCAAGCGCTGTGAGCCGCCGAACCTTGAAGCAGGGTTTTGGCCAATGATCGGCTGCTTCGGCAAGGTGCCCGCGAGCCCGGACTTCGTCAGCCTGCAAGGTGCGGGCGACGACGTCTGCGAGTTCGATAGCTGGCTGCAAGGGGCGCTGGCCGCCCTGCAGCATAGCGAAGACTGGCGCAAGCTGTTCGACGGATTGCCGCTGTGCTTTTTCAGTTACCGGGCGCGCAGCGGCAACTGGCTGCTGGGCGGGCTGATCAGCTCGAAGGATTCGAGTGGGCGGCGCTATCCGTTTTTCATTTTCCAGACCCTCAAGGCCAGCGAAGCCGAGCCTCTGGTCAATCCGTTCACCCTGGGCGAATTGTTCAGCGGGCAGATCAGGCCCTTGCTGCACATGGCCGTCCAGGGCGAAAGCACTTCGGTGCTGTTCGACCGCATCAAGGCCCTGCGCCCGCTGCAAGGCCAGGACTTCGAGTTGTTCCGGCGCGTGCATGACAAGTTCCTGGTGAACTTCAACCTGCGCGATATCAGTACCGCGCTCGAAGGCACCTACCCGGAGTTCGTCACCAACGCCGTGTTGACCCGGCTTCAGGCCCTCAGACGACACCTGGTTCACGCGACGCCCATTGGCATCGCCCTGCCCTTGCCGGCGGAACGGGGCTTGAAAAATCCGACCGCCGATCTGTGGGTCACCTGGCTGACGCAAATGACCCCGGAGCGCGCCGTGCCACAGATCAGCCTGCTGGCGGACGACTTCATGCGGCCCCGGCTGATCTGTTTTGCCTCACGCAATACCAGTGATGCCTATCGCCTGCTGACCGGCATCGCTGACCGTTCGCAGAGCTATGACGTGCTGGCGTCTTTCGATGCCTTTGACGAGCACCACCGCACACACGCCTTTCCCGAAATCGACCGCCCTCTGGGTGACGTTATCGACCGTTTTGTCGATGCCCTGGATTCGAAGCCTGTATGAACAAGATCAAGTATTACTTCTTGCGCTATCAACCCTACATCCTGGGGGTGTGTTTTTTCCTCGCGATCTTCGTGGTGTGGGGCATCGGGCGTGCGTTCGGCTTCAGTTCGCTCAACAGCCTGCTGACCGGCATCGGTGTGTTCCTGGTGTTGTCCGCCGGTTATGTGCTGCTGCTTAATCGAGGCGTGTCCCGGCATCACGACCTCGAAGGCCTGCTGCGCGAGGATGCCGATCAGGCGGTATTGAACGCGAGCCCGGCGGATCGCGAGGAAGTCAGCCTGTTGCGCGAGCGTCTCTTGCAGAGCATCGAGCGCTTGCACAGCAACAAGCCACGGGGCAGCAACCCCAAGGATGCGCTGTATGCCCTGCCCTGGTACCTGGTGGTCGGTCAGCCAGCAGCGGGCAAAAGCACCATGCTCTATCAGTCGGGTCTCAACTTCCCCTACGCCGAGCGCGAAGGCGTGCGGGTCGCAGGACTGGGCGGCACGCGCAACTGCGACTGGTTCTTCAGCTCCGAAGCCGTGCTGCTGGACACCGCCGGCCGCTACATGAACAACCAGGAAGAGGCCGGCAAATGGCGCGCGTTCCTCCAGCTGCTGCGCCAGCATCGCCAGCGTCGGCCGCTCAATGGCCTGATCGTCACCGTCAGCATCCACGACATCCTGCAAGCCTCGCTCGAAGATCAGGAGCGCATCGCCAAGCGTCTGCGCGAACGCATTCAGGAAACCCATGCCTTGCTGGAAGTGCGGCTGCCGGTGTACCTGGTGTTCACCAAGTGCGACCTGGTGCCGGGTTTCGCGCCCTTCTATCGCCAACTCGATGAAACCGCGCGCGGCGAAGTGATGGGCAAGACCTTCTCCCACAAAGGTTACGAACAGGCCGACTGGGGCCAGCGCTTCGGCGTCGCGATGGACGAACTGGTCAGCTACTGGCACCAGGTGGCCAGCCAGCAATTGGTCACTCAGGACATCCAGATCACCCGCCAGGATTCGGCGGTGTATCGGTTCCCGCTGGAACTGGCGGCCCTCAAACCACGGCTGCAACTGTTCGTCGATGCCCTGTTGCGCGCCAACCCTTATCAAAGTGCGGAACTGCTGCGCGGCTTCTATTTCACCAGCGCGCTGGATGCAGACCAGCCGGAAATGGGCGGACACGCACGGCAGGTGACGGAGCGCTTTTCCCTGGAGGGCGATCGGGAGATCGCCAACGGTCACGCGCAACCGCGCCCCTTGTTCATCAACAGTCTGTTCCGCAAAGTCATCATTCCCGACCAGCACCTGGTGGCGCTGTACACCACCAACCACCGCGAGCGTCGGCGCCGGGCGACCTGGATCGGCGGCGCCGGACTGGTCGCGGTACTGCTGTGCAGCCTGTTGGGCTGGTCGTACGTCAACAACAAAAACACCCTGCAAAGCCTCTCGGCAGAACTGACCCAGGCTGGCGTCGACGACCGTTCAGTACCCGCTCAGTACACCGATTGGCAAACCCTGGACCGCCTGCGTTTCTGGACCGCGCACTATTACGCGCAACACCACGACGAAGGTGTGCCGCTGCGCATGCGCCTGGGGCTCTATCAAGGCCACAAGGTAGAGCCACTGGTGCGCAGCCGCTATTTCGACCGGCTGGAAAGCGTGATGCTCAAGCCCACGGCCGACAACCTGACCCGCTCGCTGTACTTGCTGACCACCCTCAAGGTCTATCAGCGCAATGCCAAGGAACTGCTGCCGGTGACCGGCGTGGACAGCGTCGAACCCAAGGCGCTGCCGAACGACAACCGGGCGCAGTCCATCGCCGGTTTCGGCAAGGCGACGCTGGACACCTACGTCATGCTGTCCCGTGCACAACGGGAAAAGGCCGACCCTGGGTTCCTGAAAGCGAAAATCCCGGATTACTGGTACCCGGCGATTGCCCGTCAGGTCGGCAATGCCAGTATCGCCGCCTCTGACTATGAATTCGCCAGCCGCCAGATCAATTTCTACAGCGACCAGATCCACCAGCCGGACGTGCCGCGGATCCTCGATAACGCGTTCCTGATCTCCAGCTCGCGCAACTACATCAACAGCCTGCTGACCCAGTCGTTGCGCTCGATCGAAACCATCACGCTGGAGTCGGACACCCTGTTCGCTTTCGCCCGTGCGGATTTCCAGAGCCTGAAGACCGAAGGCCAAAGCCAGCTCAGCGCGATTGCCGGCAAGCTGCTCAGCACCCCCAACATCGGAAAAATCATCATCGCCGGGCATGCCGATCAACTCGGCGATCCCCAAGGCAACTTGCAGGTTTCCAAACAGCGGGCACAAACCATCAAGACCTACCTGGTGGGCAAAGGCGTGCCCGGCGAGCTGGTCGAAGCCGTCGGCGAAGGCAGCAACAAGCCCTTGGTCAAGTGCGATATGCAACAGCCAAGAGCGCAGCTGATCCGCTGCCTGGAGCCTAACCGGCGGGTAGAAATCGAAGTGCGGGCACTCAACTGAGCATGCGCGCCTTGTGAAGAAATACCGGTACCCGGGTCATCTCGACGAAAGGCCCGGGCCGGCATAAGACACCTCTGTTGATCGATTCAAAGAGGTTAAAGCGAAGGGCTGCGACCTGTTTGCAGGTGACATCCCTTTAAATGAAGGTAAGGAGAAAATAGAAATGGCATTTGACGCATACATCCAGATCGACGGCATTCCTGGTGAAGTTCTGGACGACAAACACAAGGATTGGATCGAAGTGCTGGGCTACGAGTACGGCGCAACCCAGGCGACTTCCGCGACGGCCAGCTCTTCGGGCGGTGCTTCGTCGGAGCGTGTTGCGTTGAGCGACTTCAGCATCCGCAAAGCCGTGGACAAGGCTTCTGCCAAGCTGTTCGAAGCCTGCTGCAAAGGCACGCACATCGCCAAGATCCAGCTGAACGTGAACCGTGCCGGTGGCGACAAGGTCACCTACCTGACCATCAACCTGGAAGAAGTCGTGGTGTCGTCCGTGAAAGCGGTCGCCGGTGGCAGCCAGAACGGTGAAGACAAATCGGTTGGCGACCTGCCGATCGAAGAAATCAGCTTCAACTTCGCCCGCATCAAGACCACCTACACCCAACAGAGCCGTGCCGATGGCCAGGGCGGCGGCAACGTCACCGGTGGCTGGGATCGCACCGCGAACAAGGTTTTCGCATAACACCGCAGTAATGACGGGCCGCGCACGCGGCTCGTTTTCGGCACCGTGCCTGCCCGGCGGGCGCGGTGTTCTTTTAGTCTGATCAGAGTTTCCCATGTCTGAATTTCTCAACGACCTTTCGCTGGCCGAACTGACCGCGCCCATCAATGAGGGGAGCGGCGAAGACCTGAGCTTTTCCACCTTGTTCGATCAGGTGAAAGAAGCACGGCGAGCAGACCCCGATTACCTGACCCAGGGTGACTGGCAAACCGATCTGAAGTCATCCGACTGGGATCTGACCCTCACCCTGGCGGCACAAGGCCTGGCTCGACAGAGCAAGGACCTGATGCTCGTCGCCTGGCTCAGCGAAGCCCTGGCGCACAAGTACCATTTCACCGGCATCACCTTCGGCCTGACCCTGGCCGAACGCCTGCTGGACAATTTCTGGACCGGCCTCTTCCCCTCCCTCGAGGATGGGGTCGATGAACGCGCTGCCCGCCTGGCGTGGATGAAAACGACCCTGGCGGATGTCGTGGGCGGACTGCCGATCACCCAGGGCCAACAGTACGGCCTGCTGCGTTATGACGAATCCCGGCATGTCGAAAACCTGGCGTTGCAGAACCCTCAGGCCATGCGCGCGGCCCTCGACGAAGGCAAGATCAACGCCGAGGTGTTCCAGCGTTCGGTGGTGCTGACCGACTCCGATCACCTGCGCCAGAAAGCCGGCGAAATCGCCGCCAGCCTGAAGGCCTGCCAGCAACTGCAGAGCACCGCTGACAGGCTGTTCGGCAATGACGCGCCAAGCTTTGCCGGGCTCCATGACGTGTTGTCCCGCGCCGGCCAACTGGCCGAGAAACTGCTCAAGGATCGCGGCATCGAATTGCACCCGGCGCCTGCCGCGCCCACCCCGGTCGTCTCCGAAAGCGCTGGCGCACAACCCACAGGTGCCGCAATGACCCAGACCCAGCAAGACATCCCAGTCACACCGCTGCGCACCACGCCACAGACCCGTGACGAGGCATTCACCCTGCTGGCGGGCATCGCACAGTTCTTCAAGCAGACCGAACCCCAGAGCCCTGTCCCCTACCTGATCGAACGCGCGATCAAATGGGGCAACATGCCGCTCGAGGGTTGGCTCAACGATGTGATCAAAGACAGCAATGTGGTGGACAACATCCGTGATGTGCTGGGGACGAAGGAGGCGAAGTCCTGATGGACAGCCGGTAGCAAACCCGACGCACCGCTTGACGCCGCATCACCGCTGATCCCCTTCCTTACCCTTCTCTCCTCCCCCATGCCGGGCCTGTGCCCGGCGTAAGCCTGTGCCTGCCGTTTGTCCGCTGCTGCCCGTGACGCACATTTTTGCGTGCCATCCAGCCAGAAACTCCGTTCAGGGTCTTGTGCTTCCGGTATTATGGTATACCATCAGACGCACAGACACCAAAAACCTCTACGGAGCAGCTCATGAGTTTCGAAATCCGCAAGATCGTCAGCTATGTCGAAGAAACCTTTATTGAAGGCGGCAAAGCCACCG
>RCUR01000553.1_pt1 | contig 13320 bp, 10 predicted proteins | sample 2166151 | NCBI WGS metagenome assembly RCUR01 (sample SAMN09932785, study PRJNA488358) | compost metagenome | isolation source: compost soil in an enriched community | place: Germany: Experimental Botanical Garden
TTGTGCCAGCTGTCGATGATGCTGGCCTGGACGGTCAATCACTGAGGCGCGCCTCAGTCTCCGCTCGAGCGCTGCGCGCCGGACGCTGAATGCGGTGCTCGGTCGCAGCCTGCCCCGCTGCAGGCAAACCGTCATCTGCCGCCCGTAAGCTGTGCCGCTCTCGGCGAAGCAGAGCTGTCACGGTAGTCGCGGGCGCTCTATTTCGAGGCTTTGCGGGCAGTGCGCGGTTTGCGAGGGTGCCTAGACGGCACTTGTAGTCTACAAAGTCACACTCTGCCCGATAAAATTTGCAAATCGACTTGATAGTCGGCATAGTCGCCCGTCATCGAGTTTCAATAACCTTTCACAGACACGGTCGTGCCCATGCTCAAGCGCTTCGCACCCCTCGTGCCAATCACCTTGGCCATCCTGCTGACTGCCTGCGCCAGCACTTCGCAGCAGCACAGTTACAGCAGCCCCCAGCAGAGCCTGTCCTTCGAGCTGGATGCGGCCAGCGCTGCCAAGGCGGAAGAAAGCAGCATCGAGCAGCAGCTGCTCGACGACAAGCCCTACGAACTGCCGGCCCTCGACTCCCTGCTGGTGCGCGGTTTCTCGCTGATTGGCACGCCATATCGGTTCGGCGGCTCTTCGACCCAGACCGGTTTCGACTGCAGCGGCTTCATTGGCTACCTGTTCCGCGAAGAGGCGGGCATCAAGCTGCCGCGCTCGACCCGCGAGATGATCAACCTGCCTGCGCCGAAAGTGGCTCGCCACGACCTGCAGCCCGGCGACCTGATCTTCTTCGCCACCAGTGGGCGCGGTCGCGTCAATCATGCCGGCATCTATATTGGCGACGACGAATTCATCCATTCCGCCAGCCGCCGCAGCGGTGGGGTGCGGGTGGACAAGCTGTCCAGCAGTTACTGGAACAGCCGTTATCTGATGGCCAAACGCGTTATCGACTGACAATCGAGTACTGACTTGCGCACTCAGGGTGGGCACGGCTAGGGTCAAAGAGTTTCAGCAAGGATTTGCTATCGATGACCAAGCCGGCCCGCTTCGCCTGTATCGCCTTTACCCTTCTCCTCGCGGCCTGCTCCTCGCAGGCACCGCTTCCTCCCGTCGCCTCCCTGCCAGCGTCGTCCCTGCACGCCGACGAGGTACTGTTGCGCGCCATTGGCCTGGTCGGCACGCCTTATCGCTGGGGCGGCAACACACCGGACAGTGGTTTCGACTGCAGCGGGCTGATCGGCTACGTCTATCGCGATGCCGCCGGTCTGCAACTGCCGCGCACCACCCGTGAAATGAGCACCCTGCGCGTACCCCAGGTGCCGCGCCAGCAGCTGCGCTCCGGTGATCTGGTGTTCTTCGCCACCAACGGCGGCCGTCAGGTCAGCCATGCCGGCATCTACGTCGGCGAGGGCCGCTTTGTCCACGCGCCCAGCAGCGGCGGCACCGTGCGGCTCGACAGCCTGAGCAACGGCTACTGGCACCAGCGCTACCTCGACGCCCGCCGCGTACTCGGGGAAGCGCGCCTGGCGCACAATCCCTGAGTCGCGTGCCGGCTCCGCTAGCTCAATCGCGTTCCCAATCCACGTCCAGATGGGTCTTGTCGTCGCTGTAGGTGTAGCGGGTACTGCCGTCGTAGGCGGAATCCAGGGCATGGCCGATGCGATTGGCCAGGTGCATGCCGGTGGTGGTCACCACCACGGCATCCCCCTCGTCGGCGATGCCGATCAGCCGCTCCAGGGCATGCTCCTTGTTTTCCATCGCCTCGGTGTTGCGGATCAGATTGAGGATTTCCTCGCGGTGCGCCTGGACGAAGGCGCCGGACAGGATGACGGTGCCGGCCGCGGCTTTTTCGGCGATGCGCTTGCAGGCCGGGCAGGTGGCTTCCTCCGCGGCGGTGCCGGCATCCAGCGCCTGCCACGACCAGCGCCCGGCATGGAAGTTGGCGCCGCAGCCAGGGCAGTGGGCGGCTCCGGCGAAATGGCGGGTCTCCATGTCCCGATCATGGTGTTGAGGCTGGAGCAGCGTGTCTTTGTGGCCCTGTTGATGTTTGTCCATGACCGACTCCCACTGAAAGAATTCGTCTGTCGACCACAGTCTGCCTGTGGTGATCGCATGTCCTTTCCAGTTTTGAAAAGTGCACCGGGGGACAGATTGATTATGGTCAAGCCGGGTTGGGCAACCTTAGTTGCTTTTGCTGTTTGCAGCAGACTGTAGATAGCTATTGGTCTTCAGACGAGTCCGTCTTGCAGGTCCGGCAGTCCGGTATAGGCTTGCAGAGTGGGGTTGTCCAGGAGGTTGCCATGATGCGCAAGGCGCAGATAGAGGTACCGATTCCCGACCGGGTGGCGGCGGGCAAGACCTTGGCCGGCTTGCTCGATGCCTACCGCAACCAGCCGGACGCCATTGTGCTGGCATTGCCGCGTGGCGGGGTGCCGGTGGCTTGGGAGATTGCCCGTGAGCTGGCGTTGCCGCTGGATCTGATGCTGGTGCGCAAGCTCGGCATGCCCGGGCACGAGGAATACGCCATGGGGGCGATTGCCAGCGGCGGCGTGCGGGTGCTCAACCAGGAGGCGCTGGGTTTCGGGCGGGTCAGCGAGAGCACTCTGGAGGCGGTGACGGCACGGGAAAGGCGCGAGCTGGAGCGTCGCGACCGCCTCTATCGCGGCGAGCGCCCGCAGCCGGAGCTGCGCGATCGTCAGGTGCTGCTGGTCGACGATGGCCTGGCCACCGGCTCGACCATGCGCGCGGCGGTACAGGCGGTGCGCCAGCAGGCGCCGGCGCGCATCGTCCTTGTCGCCCCGGTGGCCTCCACCGAGGCCATCGCCAGCCTGCGCCCGCTGGTCGACGAGGTGGTCTGCCCGCTGGTGCCGGACTGGCTGTCGTCCATCGGCGAGTGGTATCGCCACTTTGGCCAGACCAGCGACGAGGAGGTGCAGGAACTGCTGCGCGAGGCCTGGAGTCGCTAGCGTGCGCTCACGCTCTCGGCCCCGCAGCGCAGGGGCGGGCTGCTACTCCCAGCGGCCTGGCTGGTAGGAGAACACCGGCAGCGACCAGGACCAGCGGATGGCGGCCAGGCGCAGGGCCAGGCCGAAGCTGAAGGAGGCCAGCAGGGTGATGTCGTGGTTGACGCCCAGTCGCTCCAGCAGCAGGTAGAGCATGGCCACCAGCATCGACACGCTGGCGTACAGCTCGTGACGCAGCACCACCGGCACGCGCTGGCAGAGGATGTCGCGCAGGATGCCGCCGAAGATGCCGGTGATCATGCCGGCCATGATCACCACCGGGGTTGAGTACTTGAGCTCCAGCGCCACGTTGCAGCCGATCACGGTGAAGGCGATCAGACCCATGGCGTCGAGCACCAGGAAGATCTTGTGCAGGTGGTGCATGAAGCGGGCGACCAGCATGGTGAACAGGCCGGCGCCGATGGTCAGGTAGATGTAGGGCGGGTGCTGGGTCCAGCCGACCGGGTAGTTGCCCAGCAGCATGTCGCGCACGGTGCCGCCACCGAGCGCGGTGATGAAGGCGATCAGGCTGACGCCGAACATGTCCATGTTGCGCCGGCCAGCCGCCAGCGCGCCGGACATGGCCTCGGCGGTGATGGCGATGAGGTAGATGTAGAGCAGCAAGAGAGGACTCCTTGGTCCGGTCGCCTCTCCCTCTGTCCTGTGTACCTGAGAGTTTACGCAGCCGTTGGCTGCTTGCCCCTTCGGTGGGTTGCCCGCAGCAACCGCTCTCCAGATGGCGTAAATGGGTGTTCGCAGTTCCTGAGCCTGAGCGATTATGGGAGTTTGCGCCTTCGGCGGAGCGTTCGGGGTGGCCGCAACGCTCACTCTCCTGCGAAGCGGCGCATTATACGGCCGAGCCCGCCACTTGCCAGCCGTCATCGATCGAAAAGAGTGCGCCGCACCTGCGGCCGTCTCAATTCAGCGCCCGGCGCAGCACCTCGATGCAGAATTCGGTCTCGTAGGGCGGTACGTTGCACTCGATGATGTCGGTCGGCGCCACCTGCAGGCGCAGTCCGGTGATGTCGGCGCGCACCGGCTGGCGGTTCACGCAGCGGTCCACCAGCACCGCCGTGCGTGTCTCCAGCGCGCCCATCTGCGCCAGCCAGGCGCTGGCGCGCAACAGCGAATGGCCCTCGTAGAGCACGTCATCGACCACCAGCAGGCAGGTACGGGAGAGATCCAGCGCCGCCAGTTCGGGGTTTTCGATCAGCGCCGTTTCCGCGTGGAGCAGACTTAGGTCGTCGGCATAGCGCTTGAGGTGCAGTGGGTACAACGGCCAGCGGGGCATCCCGCAGTGCTCCACCAGGGCGCTCTGCAGGCGCTGCGCCAGCGGCTCGCCGCGCCGCAGAATGCCGACCAGCGCAACCTCGCGGCGGCCGTCGAACAGCGCCGCCGCCTGGCGCGCCATCTGCTCGATCACCGCCTCAAGCTGGAGCGCCGAATACAGGCGGAAGCGTTCGCCGGCGGGTTTGCTATCCATGGTCACTCTCTCGCTCGCTCAACGGATGACGCCTTACAGACTAGATCCGCACGGGCGCTCCTGCTGCCCCTTAATCCGCCAGCGCTTCCAGCCGCGCCAGCCAGAGCGCCCGCTCGGCGTCGCCGACGAAGGCGGCCTCCAGGCTGTTGCGGGCGAGGCGTTGCAGTTCGGCACGGCTCAGTTGCAGCGCCTCGGCGGTCTGCCGGTAGTTCTCCAGCACATAGCCGCCGAAATACGCCGGATCGTCGGAGTTGATCGTCACCTTGAGCCCGGCGTCCAGCAGGGCCTTGAGGTTGTGCTGCTGCAGCGTCGGGAACACGCGCAGCTTGACGTTGGACAGCGGGCACACGGTCAACGGCACCTGCTCGCGGGCCAGGCGAGCGAGCAGCGCCGGGTCTTCGGCGGCGCGCACGCCGTGGTCGATGCGCTCGACCTTGAGCACATCCAGCGCCTCGACGATGTAGGCCGGCGGGCCTTCCTCGCCGGCATGGGCGACCACGTGCAGGCCCAGTTCGCGGCAGCGCGCGAACAGGCGGGCGAACTTGCTCGGCGGATGACCCTGCTCCGAGGAGTCCAGGCCGACGCCGTGGATGCGCGCCAGGTGCGGCAGCGCCTGCTCGAGGGTGGCGAAGCCGTCTTCCTCGCTGAGGTGGCGCAGGAAGCAGAGGATCAGTCGCGAGCTGATGCCGTAGCGCTCGCGCGCTTCGCTGCAGGCGCGCTCCAGGCCGTCGAGCACGCTGGCGAAGGCCACGCCGCGGGCCGTATGGGTCTGCGGGTCGAAGAACAGCTCGGCGTGCACCACGCCATCGGCATGGGCGCGGGCGAAGTAGGCCATGGCCAGGTCGAAGAAGTCCCGCTCGTGGATCAGCGCGGCCGCACCGGCGTAGTACAGGTCGAGAAAGCTCTGCAGGTCGGCGAAGGCGTAGGCCGCGCGGGTTTCCTCGACGCTGTGCCAGGGCAGGGCGACCTGGTTGCGCTCGGCCAGGGCGAACATCAGCTCAGGCTCCAGGGTGCCCTCGATGTGCAGGTGCAGTTCGGCCTTGGGCAGGGCGCGCAGGTAGGTTGTGAGGTCCATGGTCATCTCCCTTTTCGACTCATTTCAGCTTAGGGCACAACGCCCAGGCGGCGCTCCGCCTGTTCCAGTGCGGTCAGCAGCGCCGCGTCGCGGTGGTAGAGGTCCGGGCGGTAGTGCAGGCGGCCGTCGTCGCCGACCTCGACCGTCCAGTAGGCCAGCAGGATGGTCACCGGGCGGGGCAGGTTGACATCCTTGGTGGTGCCGCTGGCCTGGATGGTGGCGATGCGCGCGCGCTCGGCCGGCGTGGCGTCGGCGAGCAGGAAGTCGAGCAGCTCGGCGACCTGCTCGACCCGCACGCAGCCTGAGCTGAACACCCGTGGCAGCTTGTCGAACAGGTGCTGGTTGGGAGTGTCGTGCAGGTAGACCGAGAAGGGGTTGGGGAAGCGGATGGCGACCACCCCCAGCGCACTGTCAGGGCCGGCATCCTGGCGCAGCAGAATGCCGGGTGGATTGCTCCAGTCGATCTGGTGCGGGTCCAGCTGGTTGCCGGCAGGGTCGAGTACGCGGATGCGGTTCTTGGACAGGTAGCCGATGTCGCGGCGAATCTCCGGCAACTTGTCCTCGCGGAAGATGGTCGGCGGCACCGTCCAGGTGGGGTTGATGGTCAGGTGGCTGATCCGCGACTTGAGCAGCGGTGTCTGCCGCTCGGCGCGGCCCACCTGGGTGCGCGCCTGCCAGCGGCGCTGGCCGTTCTGGTAGTAGCTGATCTTGGCCCCGGCGATATCCACCAGCACCATGGTCGGTTCGGCCTCGCGGGCCAGCCAGCGCAGGCGTTCGAGATTGACGCGCAGCTGGTCGCGGCGAGCAGCCGGGCTGACGTTCAGCTCGGTCAGGGTGGCAGGGCCGACGATGCCGTCGTCCTTGAGCAAATGCGCGCGCTGATAGGCTTCCACGGCGTCGACCAGCAGCGGGTCATAGCGATCGATATCCGGGTTTTGCGCGCGAGCCTCGACCGCCGCCTCGCTGAGGAAGCCCTCGCTGGCCAGGCGCTGGGCCAGTGCGAGCACGCGAGGATCGTGCCTGCCGGGGCGCAGCAGGGGGCCGCCGGGCACGCGTTGCCACTGCGGCAGTGGTTGGCGGCGCACTTCGGACCAGGTGCTGCGCAGCTTGCGGTACAGCTCGAATTGCGGGCGCGCCTGCGCGAAGGCGCCGGCCAGATCGTCCAGACCGCTCACGGCGAAAGGCGGCGGAGCAACCGGTCGGACCGGTGCCGGGGTGCGCGGCGAATGCCAGATCGGCTCCACCTGGGCCGCATCGAGTCGCCCCCAGCTCAGGTGTTGCAGGGCCTGCAGGTAGGCATGGCTGGCCAGCACGTCGGTGCAGGGCGACTGGCGCTCGGCACGGCTCTGCGCGAGGCGCCGCAGCGTGGCTGCCTGATAGCCGTGCGGGTCGAGGCCGTCATCGGCCAGCTGTTCAAGCTGCTCCACCAGCCGCTCGAGTCGCGATCCCCGGCGCCAGACGGGGGCGAACGCCTGCTGCTGGTAGAAGTCCTGCAGGGTTGCCCGGTCCGTCGCGGACAGCCGCAGCACCGGCGCAGCGCAGTTCAGTTGCGGCTGCTCGAGTTCCAGGCGTATGACTTCCCCCGCTTCGGCATCCTGCGCGGCGGCGGAAGAAAAAGAAAATGGGCTGGCCAACAGCAGAATCGCCAACCACGGTGTATGTTTTTTAGACAAGCGTGTCACTCCGGTCCGTCGTTTGCTTGTTAGAATGCCCGACTTTGTGGGCAGTCGCATGGCAGAAGGCTGGTTGTGCAGGCTCGATCGTATGCAGGGCGGCAGAATCAACGACAGGGCGTCGCGGACAGACAGAGCGTGAAACCAGCGCACAGGCTATGGCGTGTGTCGGTGGTTGTGCGTTCTGTCAGTACAACAGAGGACACCTTATTCATGACCAGGCTGATTCGTTCGCTCTGGCTGGCTGCAGGTCTTGCAGCTTTCTCGTCTTCGCTCCTGGCCAACACGCCTCGAACTCCCGCCTTGATCGACAGCCTGGCCAAGGCCGCGCCGACCCTCAATCGCGAGGTCCTGCGCCACGCCCTGGCAGCCATGCAGTGCGCCATCAATAACGGCTCGCAGCCGGCCGAGCGCCTGGCGGTCATCGACTTCTCGCTGCCTTCTACCCAGCGCCGCCTGTGGATCTTCGACCTGAGCAGCAAGCGCCTGCTACTGCGCGAGCTGGTCGCCCATGGGCAGGGATCCGGCGAAAACTTCGCCACCAGCTTCTCCAACCGCGAAGGCAGCCACCAGTCGAGCATCGGCCTGTTCCGCACCTCGGAAACCTACCATGGCCAGCACGGCTACTCGCTGCGCATGGATGGCCTGGAGCCCGGCATCAACGACCGTGCCCGCGAGCGGGCCATCGTCATCCATCCGGCCGACTACGTGAATCCGGCCTGGATCAAGCGCCACGGTCGCATCGGTCGCAGCCACGGCTGCCCGGCGGTGCGTCCGCAGGTGGCTCGTATGGTGGTAGACAGCCTCAAGGGCGGGCAGTTCATGTTCTCCTGGTACCCCGACCAGAAGTGGATGCGCTCCTCCGCCTACCTCAACTGCAAGCCGCAGCGGGTGGCATCGATCCTCGCCGCGAGCAAGGATTCGGAGAGCTGATCGGTTGGCCGGCTGGTTCCCGGAAGGAGCCCGCCGGCCGCGACACTTTTTGTCGCACCCAGCTGGCACAATGCGCGCTCTGTCGGTGAATGGAGCGTGACATGCAGGACAACGAGCTGACGCCCGGATTCATGGTGGTGCACGGCAACCGCCTGGAGGAGCTGCGCGAGCTGGCGGTGGCGTGGATGCACAGCCATCCGCTGGCGCCGCTGGAGAACGAGCTGGTGCTGGTGCAGAGCAACGGCATCGCCCAGTGGCTGAAGCTGGCGCTGGCCGGCCAGGACAGCTGCGGCATCGCCGCAGCGCTCCAGGTCGAGCTGCCGGCGCGCTTTCTCTGGCAGACCTACCGTGCAGTGCTCGGCAGCGACAGCATTCCGCTGGAGTCGCCGCTGGACAAGGCGCCGCTGACCTGGCGGCTGATGCGCCTGCTGCCCGGCCTGCTGGCCGGTGAGGCGTTCGCCCCGCTGCAGCGTTTCCTCGAAGGCGACGCCGACCTGCGCAAGCGCCACCAGCTGGCCGAGCGCCTCGCCGACCTGTTCGACCAGTATCAGGTGTACCGCGCCGACTGGCTGGCCGACTGGGCCGCCGGGCTGGACCAGCTGCGCAACGCGCGCGGCGAGGTGAAGTCGCTGGACGCCGCGGTGCGCTGGCAGCCGGCGCTGTGGCGTGCGCTGCTCGAGGACGTCGGTCGCGAGCAGCTGGCCGAGAGCCGCGCCGGCGTGCATCCGCGCTTCGTCGCGCACCTGCGCAACGTGGACGAAAGGCCCCAGGGCCTGCCGCGGCGGGTGATCGTCTTCGGCATCTCCTCGCTGCCGGCGCAGACTCTCGAGGCGCTGGCCGCCCTGGCGCGCTTCAGCCAGGTGCTGCTCTGCGTGCACAACCCCTGCCAGCACCACTGGGGCGACATCGTCGCCGACAAGGACCTGCTGCGCCACGAATACCGCCGCCAGCAGCGCAAGCACGGCCTGCCGGCCGGCATCCACGACGACGAGCTGCACCAGCACGCTCATCCGCTCCTGGCCGCCTGGGGCAAGCAGGGCCGCGACTACATCAACCTGCTCGACATGCACGATGACCCGGCGGTGTACCGCGAGCGCTTCGCCGCCGTCGGCCAACGCATCGACCTGTTCGGCGAGGGCGACACCAGCCATCTGCTCGGCCAGCTGCAGAGCGACATCCTCGACCTGCGCCCGCTGGCGGAAACCCGTGAGCAGTGGCCGCCGCTCGATCCTAACGCCGACCAGTCGCTGCGCTTCCACATCGCCCACAGCGCCCAGCGCGAGGTGGAGATCCTCCACGACCAGCTGCTGGCGCGCTTTTCCGCCGATGCCGAGCTGCGCCCGCGCGACGTGATCGTCATGGTGCCGGACGTCAACGCCTACGCGCCGCACATCCAGGCGGTGTTCGGCCAGTACGCGCAGGACGATCCGCGCTGGATTCCCTTCACCCTGGCCGACCAGGGCCAGCGCGGCTGCGAGCCGCTGCTGATCGCCGTCGAGCACCTGCTCAAGCTGCCGGAAGGGCGCCTGACCGTCAGCGAAGTGCTCGACCTGCTCGACGTGCCGGCGCTGCGCGCCCGCTTCAAAATCGACGAGAGCGAGCTGCCGACCCTGCACCGCTGGATCGAGGGCGCCGGCATCCGCTGGGGACTGGACGCCGAACGCCGCGCCGCGCTGGGCCTGCCGGACGGCCTGGAGCAGAACACCTGGCGCTTCGGCCTGCGCCGCATGCTGCTCGGCTACGCGGTGGGCAGCGGCGCGGCCTGCGCCGGCATCGAGCCCTACGACGAGATCGGCGGCCTGGACGCCGCGCTGATCGGCCCGCTGGTGCAGCTCCTCGATGCGCTGGACACCCTGCACCGGCGCCTGGCGCAGCCTGCCGCTCCCGCCGCGTGGGGCGCGACCCTGCACGCCATGCTCGGCGACTTCTTCGTGGCGCAGAACGAGCGCGACGAAACCCTGCTTGGCCAGCTGGTCGGGGCGCTGGAAGACTGGCTGGAGCTGTGCGCCGGCGTCGCGCTCGACGAGCCGCTGCCGCTCACCGTGGTGCGCGAGGCCTGGCTCGGCACCCTGGACCAGGGCCGCCTCAGTCAGCGCTTCCTCGCCGGCGCGGTGAACTTCTGCACCCTGATGCCGATGCGCGCCATCCCGTTCCGCGTGGTCTGCCTGCTCGGCATGAACGACGGCGACTACCCGCGCAGCGTGACGCCGCTGGACTTCGACCTGATGGCCGGCGACTACCGCCCCGGCGACCGCTCGCGCCGCGAGGACGACCGCTACCTGCTGCTCGAAGCGCTGCTCGCCGCCCGCGAGCAGCTGTACGTCAGCTGGGTGGGACGCAGCATCCGCGACAACAGCGAGCGCCCGCCGTCGGTGCTGCTCGGCCAGCTGCGCGACCATGTCGCCAGCGGCTGGCGGCTGGCGGGCGGCGGCGACCTGCTGCATGCACTGACCACCGAACACCCGCTGCAGCCATTCAGCCGCCGCTACTTCGCCGGCGAGGAGGGGCTGTTCAGCTACGCCCGCGAGTGGGCGGCGCTGCACCGCCAGGCGCCGGCCAGGGCGGCGGGCGCCTTGCCACCGTTCCAGGCGGACGCCGAGCTGACCCCGGAGAGCCTGCAGAATTTCCTGCGCGACCCGGTCAAGCACTTCTTCACCCAGCGCCTCAAGGTCCACCTCGACGAGGACGTCCAGGCCCAGCTGGATGAGGAACCGTTCGGCCTCGACGGCCTGCAGCGCTTCCAGCTGCAGCAGGAGCTGCTGGCCGCCGGCAGCCGCGCCCTCGACGCCGACCCGGCGCAGGTCGAGCCGGCGCTGCAGGCCGCCGCGCTGCGTCTGCAACGCAGTGGACGGCTGCCGCTGGCCGGCTTCGGCGTGCGCCTGCGCGAGCAGGTCGTCGACAAGCTGCCGGCGCAGCTGCAGCGCTACCAGGCGCTCTGCGCACTGTGGCCCGAGCGGCTGGAGTCGCCGAAGCCGCTGCAGTTCCAGCATGCCGGCATCGACCTGCAGGGCTGGCTCGGCGGCCTGCGCAGCCGCGACGGCGAGACGCTGCTGGCGCGCATCGAACTGCTGCCCGGTGCCCTCGAACAGGGCAAGAGCTGGAAGTGGCACCGCCTGCTGCGCCCCTGGGTCAGCCATGTGGCGGCCAGCGCCTGCGGTCTGCCGCTGAGCAGTCTGCTGGTCGGCGAGGACGTCAGCCTCGCCTTCGCTCCGCTCGAGCGCGAAGCGGCGCAAAAGATCCTGCGCCAGTGGCTGGAAGGCTGGCGCGCCGGCCTGGAGGCGCCGCTGCCGGTGGCGCTGAAGACCGCCATCGCCTGGCTGAGTTCTGGCGGCGATGGCGCGGAGGATGAAGCGAAGGCCGAGGAGGCCGCGCGCAAGACCTACGAGGGCGACTTCAACCACAGCGGCGAAGTGCAGGGCAGCGCCAGCCTGGCGCGCCAGTACCCGGACTTCGCCGCCCTGGTCGCCGACGGCGAGTTCTACGCATGGAGCCACGACCTCTACCAGTCGCTGCTGGCCTGCGGTTTCGAGGTATTGAAGGACCAACAGGAGGACGCCGCATGAGCCAGTCGACCAGCAACGGGCGCCCGCTGGCGCTGCGCTTCCCGCTGCACGGCAGCCGGCTGATCGAGGCCAGCGCCGGCACCGGCAAGACCTTTACCATCTCCGCCCTGTACCTGCGCCTGGTGCTCGGCCACGGCGGCGCGGAGGGCTTCAGCCGCGAGCTGCTGCCGCCGGAAATCCTCGTGGTGACCTTCACCGACGCCGCCACCCGCGAGCTGCGCGACCGCATCCGCGCCCGGCTGGTCGAGGCGGCCAGGGTGTTCCGCGCCGAAGAGCCGGGCGACGACCTGCTCCAGCAGTTACGTGACGATTTCGGCGCCGATCAGTGGCCGGCCTGCGCGCGGCGCCTGGACATCGCCGCGCAGTGGATGGACGAGGCGGCGGTCTCCACCATCCACGGCTGGTGCCAGCGCATGCTGCGCGAGCACGCCTTCGACAGCGGCAGCCTGTTCACCCAGAGCCTGGAAACCGACCATGGCGAGCTGATGGCCGAGGTGGTGCGCGACTACTGGCGCCAGCAGTGCTACCCGCTGAGCGGCGTGGCGCTGCAGTGGGTGATCGACAACTGGCAGCACCCGGACCAGCTGCTCAAGCACAAGGTGCGCCCGCTGCTCGGCGAACCGGGCGCGGCGCCGAGCGAGGCGCTGGGCGCGCTGCTCGAACAGGCGCTGGCCGAGCAGGCGCGCGGGCTGGCCGAGCTGAAGGCGCCGTGGGCGACCTGGGCCGACGAGCTGGAGCAGCTGCTCGACGCCGCGGTGGCCGCCAAGCAGGTGGACGGACGCAAGATCCAGGCGCGTTATTACCAGCCATGGTTCGCCAAGCTGCGCGAATGGGCGAGCGGCGAGGAGGCGGCGCTGGACCTCGGCACCGGTTTCACCCGCCTGACCCCGGACGGCCTGTTCGAGGCCTGGAAGAAGGGCGAGCCGCCCCGGCACCCGGCGCTGGACGCCATGTGCGGTCTGCAGGCCGCCCTCAGGCGGCTGGCCGGTCCCGACGAGCCGGCCCAGCGCCACGCCGCCGCCTGGGTGCGCGAGCGCTTCGAGGCGGAGAAGCGCCGGCGCGCCGAGATGGGCTTCGACGACATGCTCAGCCGCCTGGATGCCGCGCTGCAGGGCGACAACGGAGAGCGCCTGGCCGAGGTGATCCGCGCGCAGTTCCCGGTGGCGCTGATCGACGAGTTCCAGGACACCGACCCGCAGCAGTACCGCATCTTCGACAGCATCTACACGGTGGCAGCCAACCGCGCCGACTGCGGGCTGTTCATGATCGGCGACCCCAAGCAGGCGATCTACGCCTTCCGCGGCGCCGACATCCACACCTACCTGCGCGCGCGGCGCGCCACCGACGGCCGGCACTACGACCTGGACACCAACTTCCGCTCCAGCACGGCGATGGTCGAGGCGGTCAACCGGGTGTTCCAGCTGGCCGAGCAGCGCCCGCTCGGGCGCGGCGCCTTTCTGTTCCGCGAGGCGGACGACAACCCGTTGCCATTCCACGCGGTGGTGGCGCAGGGGCGCCAGGAGGTCTGGCAGGTCGAGGGCAGCGAGCAGCCGGCGCTGAACCTCTGGCACCTGGCCAGCGAGGAGCCGCTGGCCGGTGG
>RCUR01000556.1_pt1 | contig 13269 bp, 7 predicted proteins | sample 2166151 | NCBI WGS metagenome assembly RCUR01 (sample SAMN09932785, study PRJNA488358) | compost metagenome | isolation source: compost soil in an enriched community | place: Germany: Experimental Botanical Garden
GACAAAGAAAAAGCGCGGCTGCCGGTCGGCAGTCGCGCTTTGCTTACTCTCTCGGCTTATCCCACCCTTGGCGAGGTGGAATTCAACCCTGGGCTGCCGAGCCAGCCCAGGGCTCGATGGGTCTCCTTACTTGGCGCTGCACTCCTGAATGACCACGGTACCGGCGCTGACCCCTGCCGGGTCAACCTTCACCAGCACGCTCCACAGGCCTTGCGGCAGGGTGATGCTGTTGTTGGAACTCCCCGGCTCGGAGAAGGCGAAGGGGTAACCCGTTTCGGGCTGGACGGCACCGCCACCATTGAGCAGGTACTCCTTGCTCCAGTCTTCGTTGGCGACCTTGAACTCAGTGGTGCCCGCATAGCTGAACGCGGTCTGATAGATGGCGAGTGCGCCGTCCATCCCCTTGTAGCTCAACTGATACTGGGGCTGGGCGTTCCAGCCGGACAGCTCACCCTTGACGAACAAGTTGTAGCCGAGCGGATTGCCCGCTACGGTATCCAGCACCTTGCAGCTCTGCACCGGCTCGGTGAAGCTGACGCTCAGGCTGGGCTTGTCCTTGTTCATGGCGGTAAACACGAACTTGTAGGTACCGGCCTTGTCTGCATTGAACGGCAGATCCCCACCGTTGGCACAGAGCCCGCTGATCTGGCCCGTCGCCAACTGATCGGTATCGCTGCACTTGCCGTAGTTGATCGGTCCGCCCCAGTCGCTACCGGCGATCTTCACCTGAGTCATCCCCAGCTGATCCGCCGTCACTTCGGTGGTGAACTCGTAGCTGAAGTTGCCACCGAAGTTCATCTTGTTGACCGGATCCCACTGGTTCAGGAAACCGCGCACGAAGACCTCGGTGTCACCAAATGGCGGCACCGTGCTCAGATCAGTCTTCTTGCCCACCGGCAGGCCCGCGCCCTGGGCACCGGCCTGCGGCTTGACGAACACGGCGGCCGACCAGGCCCCCAGCGTCAGCTGGCCGTTGTCGAACGCGGCGCCACTGGCGATGCTGCTACCAGCGTGATGAGCGCTGCTCAACACCATGCCGGCGAGGTCGATGGGCTGATCCTTACCGTCACGGAAGTCGCCGATACTCTGGCTGGCGTTGGTGGCGTTGATCATCACCACCAGGCCATCGATGGCCGGGTCCAGATCCGCCCCTGCGCTCGCGCCGTCATCCACCGACATCACGATGAGGCCCGGGATCTGATCCGGCCCGGTGTTGCGGAAGTCGACCCGCTTGATCACCTCGGCACCGCTGCCAAGACGCAGCAGACGGGAGGATTGACGCAGCTCGGCCAGCTCCTGATAGAAGCCCAGCATGCGCTCCATGTCAGCCCCGCTCGGCTTGACGTGCTGGCCGAGCACCTGCTCGATCAGCGGATAGTTGTCACCATCCTTGTCCTTGCGCGGCAAACCCTTGTCGAAGTTGTTGTCGGCCTGGGTGTAATCGACCCGGTTGTACCAGTCACCGGAGTCGTAGCTGTCCCGCTCCATGGACTTGGAGCGCAGCAGTTCGCTGCCGGCATGGGTGAAGGGAATGCCCTGCCCCAGCATGGCGGTCGCGAGCGACACCCCCTGCATCCGCACCAGATCGGCCCCTGCCGGCGCCTTGTAGACCAGGTTGTCGAACAGGGTCTGGTTATCGTGCTTGGAGACATAGTTCTGGATCTCGGTCGGATCCTGGGCATAACCGGCGGGCTGACCGTTGTAGTCGATGTCAGCCCCCTTCTTCGGCATGCCGTCCTTGTCGGTCAGCACGAACTCCTTGAGGTTGCCGGCCATGCCGAGGCGCACCAGATCGGACTGGTGCAGCGCGGTCGCCAGATCGACGCCGTCCACCTCGTTCGGATCCACGAAGGCGCCGTTGCCGAAGCCCTGGGTCTTGCGAATGAGGTCGCCGCCGTCAAACGGGCTGCCGCCACGGACCGCATCCCGCAGCCGGTCGGAGAAGGAGCCGATGCCGGTGCCGCCCAGGTGTTTCTGGGTGGCCTGCACGAAGCGCTTGTCATCCTGCACCTCGCCGAAGTTCCAGCCCTCGCCGTAGAAGTACATCTCGGGGTTGACCTTCTTCACCTCGGCCAGGGCCTGCACCATCTGATCTTTCGGGTGATGACCCATGAGATCGAAGCGGAAGGCATCTATCTTGTAATCCCGCGCCCAGGTCACCAGGGAGTCGTCCATCAGCTTGGCGAACATGGCGTGTTCAGGCGCCGTGTTGGAGCAGCAGGTGGAGTTCTCCACCGAGCCGGTCTCCGGATTGAGGCGCTGGTAGTACCAGGGCACTATCTTGTCGAGCACGGATTTGGGGCCGAGACCCGCCTCGTTGGTGTGGTTGTAGACCACGTCCATCACCACGTTCATGCCGATGTTCTGCTTGATGGCCTGCACCATCTCGCGGAACTCCTTGATCCGGGTCGTCCCCTCCGCATTGGTGGCGTAGGAGCCTTCCGGGGTGGTGTAGTGATAGGGGTCATAACCCCAGTTGAAGGAGTCCACCCCGCGCAGATAGCCATACAGCTCCTGCACCACAGGATTCTCCTTGCTGTCGCTGGCTTGCAGATCTTCCAGCACCGCCGCAATGGTCTCACCGCCGCCGCAGTGGCTGGCGAACCTGGAGTTCTTGACCTCGGCATTGACCTCGCACAGCTTGCTGAAGTCATCGCCGATGTTGGCCACCTTGGCCGGATCCTCGTTGACGGTGGCGATGTCGAACACCGGCAGCAGGTGCAGGTGGCTGACGCCGCTCTTGGCCAGGGCCTTCAGGTGGGTGACCGGCTTGCTGTCGCCGTCGGTCAGCCCCAGGAACTTGCCGCGGTGCGCAGGCAAGGTGCTCTCATCGTTGCCGGTCAGATCCCGGACATGGGCCTCGTAGATGGTGATGTCGGCCGGGTTCTGCTGGCTGTGGGGCGCCTTCAGGCTGTCCCAGCCCGCCGGCTTGAGGGCCGGATCGTCCAGGTCCACCACCTGGCTGAACTCGGAGTTCATGGCGAGGCTCAGGGAATAGGGGTCGGTCACCTGATAGGATTCCAGCTTGCGGCTGAGGGGGTGATAGACCTCGATGGCGTAGCGGTAGTACTTGCCCACCAGATCCGCGCCGCCCTGCAGGCTCCAGCTGCCGCTGGCCTCGTCTTGTGTCATGGCACGCTCGCCGAGGGACTGATGCTGCTCATCGAACAGCGCCAGCTTGACCGACTTGGCGGTCGGCGCCCACAGCCGGAAGGTGACGTTGCCACCCTCGACCATGGCGCCATAGCTCAGCTTGGTGGCGGCCTCGGCATAGACTGCATCCAGGGCGCCGGCGCTCTGCACCAGGGTGGCCCCCTGCAGTATGCCCTCGGCATCGGTACCGATCGCTACCAGCTCACCCTTGAGCAGGGGCTTGAGATCCTTACCGGCAGGCAGGGCGAAGGCGGCGGCATCCTTGAGGTGCGGATACTTGGCCTGCTGCTCGGCACTGAGGCTGGTCGGGGTCAGGCTGAGGTAGGGGAAGTCGAACACCCCTTCCGCATTGGCCTTGATGGTGCCGGACTCTGTGTAGTAGAGCCGCACATGGGGTTTGTCCTTGCCCCCTTGCCAGATCAGGGTGTTGCCGTCGATCAGGTGGGCGCTGGCCCCGGCCACGCCGAAGGCGGCGCTGAAGGCCTCGGCACGGCTGCCGAAGATCTCGCTCTTGCCCGCGACTATGGCCACGGTGCGATCCGGGTGCTCGCTGAAGATCACCTTCATGTCGGCACCGGTCAGGTTCGCCATATCGCCGTTGCGGGCGATGAAGTTGATGCAGCCTTCCATCTTGGCGAGCGGCACCACCCAGCTGGGACCGAAGCCGTCCACCGCCGCCGGTGTCTTGCTGGCGTCATCCCAGCTCGCGTTCAGGCCGCTGTCGGCGGTGGCATTACAGGCATCGTTGTTCCACAGGTGCAGGCTGTGGCCGGCGAAGGGCCCTTCGATGCCGCGCGCCGCGCCGGTCTGGGTGTCGACCAGGGCGATCACCGCCTGATCGGGCCCGGCCACCAGCTGCTCGGCCGGAGGCTGTACATTGGGGAGGCGGGCGACGGGCCCATCCTGGGAGGGTGGAGTGGAGGGCGAGGAGCCGTTGTCATTACAGCCAGACAAAAGCGCGAGCAGTGAGGCTGTTACCAGCGCCACCTTGGTCTTTTTCATATCCATTTTTTTATAATTCCCGCTGTAGTTAGTCTCGATATTCGAGTACCCGGTCGCAGCCGAGCGGTGTCATATTAGTCAGCGGGGATTGTTGTAAATGTGAGCAGGCAGGCAAAAAAAACCAACCAGTTTCAACAAGATAACGTTTTCATAACGAAAATTGGAGCGAGCTCACAGACTTGGGGCGATATTCACCCCATCACTTGGGAGAACCCCATGACGCAGGAAAAACCAATTTCCGATCAACTGGATACCGAGGGTGATGCAGATGACGCGAATCGATGAGCAAGCGAGGCGACTGGATGAGGAGTATCAGGCCATCAGTCAGCTGTTCGATCAGTTTTGCCAGCAGGCCGGGGCGCTCGCCGAGCAGTACCGCTTCTTAAAGTGGCCCGACTACGAGGAGACACCGCCGCGGATCCGGGCCTTCACCCTGCTGGGGGAGCCGCGCGAGCTGCGGCTCCATTGCCAGCCGGGGGAACACGGCATCCTGCACGGCATCATCCAGATCGTCGATGAGGAGGAGCAGCTCCACGCCAGCCTGGGATTCAGGGCCGACGGCCATCTGCTGCTGGAGTCGGGCCGCCTGCTGGACAACCCGCCCGGGCTGCTGCTCAAGCTGCTGATCGGCTCCATCTGGAAGGATAAGTCCTCGGCAGCCACCAGCCAGCCTCACTGAGCCGGCGCAGCCGCCGCGCCTCAGCCCTGGGCTATCTCTATGGTCACATGGACCAGCTCCTCGTGGATGGCGAGCCGCTCGCGGATCTGCTGCGGCGGCACCGGCTGTGCCATCCGCAGCGACAGCACGCAGGCATACTGCTGCTGCCCCACCCGCCAGACGTGCAGATCGCGGATCTCCGCCGCCGGCCCCTCGGCGATCACCTCGCGGATCTCCGCCACCAGGGGGGTATCCATCTCGGCATCCAGCAGCACGCGACCGGTGTCGCGCAGCAGGCCCTTGGCCCACAGGGCCACCAGCACCGCGCCCACTATCCCCATCAGGGGATCCAGCCAGTCGGCGCCCCACAGCATGCCGCCCACCAGGGCGAAGATGGCCAGTACCGACGTGGCCGCATCGGCCAGCACATGGAGATAGGCGGCCCGCAGATTCAGATCATGATGAGCATGGCCGTGGTCGTGATCATGGTGATCGTGCTGGTGACCGTGATGATCGTGGTGATGATCATCCTTGAGCAGCCAGGCACAGGCCAGGTTCACCAGCAGACCGAGCAGGGCGATGCCGATCGCCTGCTGATAGTGGATCGGGCTGGGATCCAGCAGCCGGGTGACCGACTCGAACAGCATCAGGCCGGCCACCCCCACCAGCAGCAGGGCGCTGGTGAAGCCGCCAAGCACCTCTATCTTCCAGGTGCCGAAGCTGAATCTGTGATCCCGGGCGAAGTGGCGGGCGGCGCGATAGGCCAGCACCGAGAGACCGAGCGCCAGCGCGTGGGAGCTCATGTGCCAGCCATCCGCCAGCAGCGCCATGGAGTTGAACACCCAGCCCCCCGCGATCTCCGCCACCATCATGATGAGGGTGAGCAGCACGGCCCAGCGGGTCTTCTGTTCGGCCAGCGGATTCCCTTCGTGCACGACGGGTTGATGGCAGTGGAAGCTAGCGACGGATGACATGAATTTCTCCTGAGGGCGACAATGCAATATACTATACCCCAGTATAGTTTTATCGCGCGAGAGGATCCTGCATGTCACACACGGTACACAACAAGAAGAAGCTGCTGGCGCGGGTACGCCGCATCAAGGGTCAGACCGGCGCGCTGGAGAGTGCGCTGGAGCAGGAGACCGACTGCGCCGCCATCTTGCAGCAGATCGCCGCCATCCGCGGCGCCGTCAACGGCCTGATGCTGGAGGTGCTGGAGGGCCATATGCGCGAACATCTCGGCGCCGAAGAGGCCACCCAGGCCGAGCGGCTTGAGGATCTGGATCAGGTGGTGAGGGTGCTGCGCTCCTACCTGAAATGAGTACGCCCGACGGGTCGGGCGTACGGTTCAGTCGAAGTCCGCGTAAGGCGTGAGCGGCTGGGGCGGCATGTCGAGATCCCCCTGCCATGGCTTGAAGGTGTAGCGCAGGAAGAGGGTCGCATGGCTGGGGGCATAGTCGTCGGCCTGCTGGATATCGATCCGCCCGCCGATGCGCCAATGCTCGCTCAGCCGGTGCTCCACCACGGCGTTGAGGGTGTAGCCGAACCCGCTGCTGCTGCCGCCCTGCACCGGGGCGTTCCGGTCGGGCAGGCGCTCCGGCAGCAAGTCGGGCAGGGGGTAGCGCCGGCTGTCGTCGGTGCGGGAGTGGGACCAGGAGCCGGAACCACCCAGCTCCCACGACCAGTCCGGGGTGCGCTGCCGGTAGCTGACCGGGAGCGACAGGGAGAAGTAACCCTGGGGGCTGTAGTAACCCCCCTGCCCCAGGGTGTAGCCACTCAGATCCTGCTGGTAATGCCACAGCATGCTGCTCAGTCCCAGGCTGACCCGCCGGTTTGCCTCGTTGACGACCTTGTAGTAGCCACCGCCCATGAGCCGGGTGCGCCAGTTGTCCGGCACGTTCTTGCCCGTCAGCAGATGTTGCTGGGCGCTGCCCCAGAAGCCGACCGCTCCTCCCAGATCATGGCTGAGATCGAGGCGGACACCGTTGGCCCGCACGCCCCCCCAGCTGATCCCGGTAGCGGGATCGACGGTGCCGGAGTAAGAGAGCAGGGAGCTGCTGATCGGCCGCCGCGACAGGGTGAGGCCCCAGCCCAGATCCCCAAGATCCCCTTCCACCGAGGCCCCGCCGACCCAGTCCACCACCTCGAAGCCGAGGGGGGTGGTGCCCAGATCGAAGGCCCAGGCGCCCCCGCGCCAGCCCGCCGCCAGTGTGGTGCCGGCATACTGCTGGTGTTCGTCCCCCGCACAGCCACGCGCGGCGCAGGTGCCGAACTCCGCCAGATAGGGGGAGACAGGCAGGTGGCCCGCATCCATGTCGACCCGCTCGAGGCGGCCGAAGAAGGTGCCGCCGGCCAGCGGGGTATCCAGCTGCAGCATCTGGGTCAGGGCCCGCAGATCGGAGACGCCGCCGGTGCCGCTGGAGCCCCAGTAGTCGCTGTCGAGGGAGACTGTGGTCTGACTCTGCCGATAGTGCTGGTCGAGATCGCTGCGCAGCCCCGATGCCAGCCAGCCCTCCCCCTCCCGGCTGCGGGCGAGCCGGGTCAGATCGCCCCCGTCCAGATCCTCGCGGGGGGCCAGGCCGGCGGCTACCATGGCCTTGCGATCCCATTGCAGGGCCTCCTCCGTCTCACCGGCGGCGAAGCGCTGGCGGGCGGCGTCACGCCAGAACAGCGCGCTCTGCTCGGAGGCGGGCCGGGCCGATACCGCGGGGGCATAGCCCTCGAAGATGGCCTGCGCCGTCGCCTCCTCCCCCAGGGCCTGATAGAGATTGGCGACCCGGCGGTAGTCGTTGAAGCCATCGGCAGGTTGGGGGCTGATCGGCCAGCCGGGCAACCAGCGCCGCACCTGTTCCCGGTCGCCCCTTGCCAGCGCCAGCTCGGCCATGCCGAGGCGGGCATCCAGCTGCTGTGGCTGATGCGCCAGCACCCTTTGATAGTGCTGCTCGGCCCGGGCCCAGTCGCCACGCTCACCAGCCCAGCCGGCCAGCATCAGGCTGACGTCGTCGTCCGGCAGCAGGGGCTGCAACAGGCGCTCGGCGCCGTTCTCGTCGCCCTGCTCGCGCAGCTGTCTGGCCCTGGCCAGGGTCTGGGTGCGCACCAGGCGGGCGTCCAGCTCGCGCATGTCCGCCGACCAGCGCGGCGCCGGCACCTCGGCCAGCACGGCTCTGGCCCGCTCGGTCTGATCCTGCCCCGAGAGATAGAGCGCGGTGGCGTAACGCAGGCTGTTGTCCTGGGGCCGGGCCGCCAGCCGGCTCAGCAGTAGCCGCTCCCCGCCCCCGACATCACCGCTGCGGGCCGAGGTGCCGGCGACCCTGTAGGCGAGCCAGACGTCATCGGGCCTGAGCGCGAGGGCCTCCTGGCGCAGCGTCAGGGCCTGCGGCAGCTTGCCCGCCTGCTCGAGCACATCGGCCTGCGCCTGCAGCTGCTCGGCCTTGAGCTGCTTGCCCTCGGCCTGCAAGGCGGGATCCCGGCTCTGCGCCAGCAGGGCCAGCGCCCGCGCGGGATCCCGCTCCCGATAGAGATCGAACAGCCGGGACAGGGCCCTGTCATGGGCGCCGGGCAACGCGAGCGCCTTGCGATACGCCTGCTCGGCCTGCGCCGGCCGATCCCGGGCCAGCTCGCTGTCCCCCAGCCCGAGCCAGGCCTCGGCCTCCCTGCCATCGAGCCGGGTGGCCTGACGGTAGCGGTTCGCCGCCTCGCCCCACTGCTGACGCTCGCCGGCCTGTTCGGCCTGGCTGATCAGCAGCCAGTAACGGTTGCTGGCCAGCAGGCTGCTCCACTTCTCCTTCTGGGTCACCTCGGGGTGACGCAGCACCTGCTCGAACTGGGCGATGGCGAGGGCCCGCTGGTTGTTGCGCGAGTAGGCCTGACCGAGCGCCCCCATGAGGTCGGGATCGCCGGGATTGGCGGCGAGGGCACGCTTCAGCTCGGCCACAGAGGCCGTGCCGGCTCCCGTCGCCGTCAGCGCCTGCTGACGGGCGCGAAACGCCGGCGAGGCCCACTTCGCCTGCTGCTCGGCGAGCAGGGTCTCGGCCTTGGCGGCCTCGTCACCGCTGCCGAAGGCCGTGATGAAGCGGCTCAGCTCGGCGATGCTCTGCGGCCCCACCGGCATCTCCGTGATGGCCCCCAGCCAGATCTCGGCCGCCTCGTCACGGCTGTCGTCGCTCATGGCCATCTGCCGCAGCAGCGCCATGGCCTCCTGCCGTCGTCCGTCGGCCAGGTAGTAACGCGCCAGCCCAGCCCGCACCCGCGGCTGACCCGGGTACTGGCGGTTCAGCGCCTGCAGGGCCTGGATCCCCTTGCCATGAAGGGCGGGGATGCGCGCCTGCAGCAGCGCGTATTCGACCGCCACCTCCAGGTTAGGTGGCAGGTCCTCCACGAACAGGGCGCGATAGAGGCGCTCGGCCTCCGCCAGCCGGCCCGCACTGACCAGCAGCCGCGCCTGCTGCAACTGCTGGCGCTGCGCCGCGTCGGTGAGCGCCAGATTCGCCATGCCCTGACGGTAGAGCCGCGAGTCGGGCGCTACCTTGCCGAGCTGGGCGAGCAGCGCCCTGCCCTCCTTGATCTTGCCCTGACGCAGCGCTTGACGGGCCTGGGCCGCCAGCAGCTCGGGGTGATTGGGATCCACCAGGGAAAGGGAATAGAGGCTGTTGCTGACCAGATCTTCCCGCCCGCTGGCCTCCCCGATGCGGATCTGCTCGAGCAGCCAGTCGACCGGCTGCACCGCCCCCTGCGCCAGGCTGCCGCCTGCCAGGCAGGCGAGCAGACAGGCCAGGGTCAATCTGCTTGGCATGCGTCGCTCCAGTGCGGCTGCAGGGTGCCATCGGGGGCGAAGCGGTAACGGCCCTGATCCCAGCCGGCGCCAAACAGGCTGAGCACGCTGCCATAGTAGGCATCCGCATCCTGGCCATGCTGCTTGACCCTGTCACGCAGCGCCGCCAGGCTCGGTTGCCCCTGTGCCAGCGGCAGCAGGGCGGCGGCGAAGCCGACCGGCCCCTGCCCCTGAGCCTCACCACTCTGGCTGTCGACCCGCTCCGGCACGGCGCCGAGCTCGGTGATCCTGGCCTGCATGGGGGCAAAGTGCGCCACCAGGGCGGCCTTGGCGGGATCCTCGTCGCTCAGCATGCCGAGCCAGAGATAGACCCGGATGGCGTCATAGCTCCCCTGCGGCCCCTTGTCGGCCGCCACCTGCCAGCCCTTGTCGCCCTGCCACTCAATCCAGTCCGGGGCAACCCCTTGCGGGGCGCTCTCGCGCAGCAGCCGTGGCAACAGCCCCTGCATCTCGCGCCAGGGCCCCTGCAAGGAAGCGAAGCGAGCCAGCAGCTGGGGCGGCAGGTAGCTCGGGTTCAGGGTCCAGCGCCCCTCGCTGGCGAAGCCATGGGCTCCGGGCAGCAACACTGGGCCCAGGCCGGGCAGACGGGCCACCTCTTCCCTGGCGATGCGGCGCAGCAGCAGGGTGCCGATGGACTCGTAGCTGTGGTTGTCCCAGAGTCGCCCCGCCTCGAGCAGGCTGTAGGCGATCCAGAGATCCGAATCGGCGGCGCTGTTCTCGTCAAGCACACCCCAGCCGCCATCCTCGCGCTGGCCCCATTGCCAGGCCGGCAGGAAGCCGGTCAGATCGCCGCGGGCGAGCTGTCGCTCGGTCCAGTCAAGCAGCCGGGCGAAAGTCTCCCTGTCGTCGTTGACCAGGGCGAAGAAGAGGCCATAGCTCTGCCCCTCCGAGGTGGTGAGGCGGCGGCCATCGGCGGGATCTATGACCCGCCCCTCCTCGCCGATGTAATGCTCGCGAAAATGCTGCCACTCGGGCCAGTCACAGGCGCCCCAGGCCGGCAGCACGCTGAGGGCCCACAGCAGCAGGCCGCCCCATACAGTCTTCATCTGTCTCATCTCTTACTCTTCCTTCAGACGGCGACGGCTGCTGCTGGCCAGCAGCACCCGCAGGCCCCAGCCCAGCAACAGCATGCACAGCAGGGTCAGCCCCGCGAGTCGCAGTGGATAATTGGCGAAGAAGTGCCAGATCCGCTCCCACCAGGGCAGATAGCCCACCTCGTAGCGCTCCCCGACCGCCAGGCTCTTCACCCCGGACTCCCGGATGATGGCCACCGAACCCGCCACCTGCGCCCGCAGGCTGGAACTCTGCAGGGTCTCGTTGAGCAGCTTGACCCCCGCCGGCCCGTCCGCCAGCAGCGCCACCAGGCTGCGCTGCTCATGGGTGGGCGACTGCAGGCCGAGGATGACGGCGATGGCGTCATTGCCCCGCATGCCGACCCGTGCCTCGGGCTGGCGATCCGCCATGCTGTGCAGCAGATCCCCCTGGTATTCACGGTGCGGCTGGTTGACCCAGCTGCGGGTCGAGGCCAGCAGGGCATCGGGTTCGAGGTCGCGCCTGAACTCCTCGGGCAGGGAGCCGATGAGCAGGGTGTCCAGATCCGCGCCGCGCGCCTGCTCCCAGTCGTTCACCAACCGCAGGGAGAGCGCGGGATAGCCGGTCTCGGCACCGATGGCCCCGAGGGCATCGAGCAGGGTCGTCAGCTGGGCCGGATGCGGCTTGGCGGGCATCACCACCTGGCTCTCGGCCAGATCCGCCATCCGGCTGAACGGGAACCCGGGCCCGGCGAAGGCCCTGAGGTTCGGCATCTCGATGAAGTGGCGATAACCGCTGAAGTCGATGGTGGCGCTGTCGTCGAGACGCACCTGGTGGGCCGGGGGCAGCAGCAGATCGCAGCGGCCGTCCTCGTTGCCCCCCATGAACTGCTCGGCGTATTCGAACGAGAAGCTCAGGTTGTTGGCCTGGGTCGTCTTGAGGCCGGGCATCCGCAGCGCACGCGAGCCCTCGTCGCCGGCAAACCAGAGCGGCAGCGTGAGCAACTGCTGCCCCTTTGCCTCATCCGGCAACAGCGGGAAGGACTTCATGAACTGGCCGTTCACCGCCACGTCCAGCCTGGAACCATCCCGCAGGGCCGGGGCCGTGTGGTGGTACTTGAGGTCGACCTTGACCCCGTTCGCCCCCAGCAGATAGAGATCCGGCGGCAGGCGCAGCGTCAGCCCCATGGGCCAGAGCCTACGGCCCGTCGCCTGCAGCTGGCCCGGGTAGTCCACCAGCTCGTCGAACCGCATCTTGCGATCGAGCCGCACCCAGTTGGGGGCGTCGTAGGGCTGGCGAGGCGCCAGCGACTTGAGCTCCTCTACCTGCACGCTCTGGCCACGCAGCAGCACGTCCCCCTGCGCCAGCCCCTTGGCGGCGGTCAGCAGATCCTCCTGATTCCGCCCCAGGATCAGCAACAGCTTCACATAGGGGTTGTCGGGGGAGCTGATCATGTCGATGGTCGGCCCCTTCACCTCGGGGTAATCGGCCAGAAAATCGGGACGGGCCTCGTTGGTGGCGAAGATCACCCCGTTGCGATCCGGCAGCCGGTTGATGAGCACGGGGAAATGCTGGCCGCGCCACTGGGCCTTGGCCCCGAACCAGGAGGCCAGCACGGCCGCCGCCTGCTGCTGCAGGAGCGGCACCTCTCCGGCAAACACCATGGGCAGGGTCAGCTTGCCGTTGTCACGGGTATCGAGGAACGGCATGGGGAAGAAGGAGAGATCGTTGCGCACCGGCAGGGTCTGCAACTGCAGGCTCAGGCTGCTGTCCCGGTTGACGTTGAGCCACAGGGTGTCGTTCGCCGGGTTCTCGCACACCTTCTGGTAATGGCCGACGAAGCTCACCTTGAGCCGGTTGAAGTCCTTGACGTAGCGCGGATCCAGCTCGATGCGGGCATGGGTCCGCTCCCCCATCTGCTCCTTGGTGAGGGCGGTGACCCCCATCAGCTCGTCGTTGAGGTACACCTTGACCTGGGAGATGAGCGGGAGCAGCGAGGGGGAAGGGGTAAAGTCGAGATCCAGACTGGCCCGGGTGACCACCTCGTCGCGCCGCACGGTGAAGTCCGCCTGGCCGTCCGGCGCATTGCCGCGCAGGGAGAGGGTGCCGGGGGTCGAGGCCATGCGCTCGAAGCTCAGATCCAGGTTGCGCACCGGCGCGGACAAGGGCGGCAGGGGCCCGCTGGCATCGGCGGCCAGCGCACTCTGGGTCATCAGCAGGAGAGGAATAAGGCAGCGTTGTAGTTTCATCATCCTTTCACTGTCTGTGTGGTCGGAGTCTGGCGCCGGAAATCCGGCGAGACGCGACGTGGAACGAAGGAGAGCAGCCAGCGAGCCAGCTTCTCAAGCAGGATACAAATCGGCCCGATCGGGGAGCTGCGCGCCAGCCGCCAGTAAGCCCCCCAACCGAGTTGCACTATGTCGAGCAGGCTGTGGAGCGGGCGATCCTTGCCGAGCCGCTGCTGCCACAGGGACCAGGTGTCGGCCCGGGCGAAGGTGCACTGGATGAAGGCGATGTGCTGGGCCTGCTCCATGGGCTCCAGCTCCAGCCCCAGCTTGCGGCCGAACACCCGCTGCACCTTGGCGGCGAAGGC
>RCUR01000557.1_pt1 | contig 13267 bp, 8 predicted proteins | sample 2166151 | NCBI WGS metagenome assembly RCUR01 (sample SAMN09932785, study PRJNA488358) | compost metagenome | isolation source: compost soil in an enriched community | place: Germany: Experimental Botanical Garden
TCAGTCATGAATTGTACAATCCAGGCCACCTGATAGAAGCTGCAGTAGTGCATTATGAAGCAACCGGAAAAAGAAATTTCTTGGATATCGCCATCAAAACTGCCGATATGCTAGTACGCACTTTTGGCGATAATCCTGATCAGATTCACGGTGTGCCAGGTCATCAAATAGTAGAAACTGGTTTGGTAAGCCTTTATAGAATTACCAATAATAAATCTTACCTGAAATTGGCCAAATACTATCTGGACAATAGGGGGAATCCAAAAAACCATAAACTATACGGTGCTTATGCACAAGATGACATTCCGGTTATCCAACAAAAAGAAGCGGTGGGACACGCCGTGAGAGCAGTGTATATGTATGCAGCAATGACCGATATTGCCGCAATATACAACGACAAAGACTACCTGAATGCAGTGAATGCTTTATGGTCAAATATGGTCAACAAAAAAATGTACATCACTGGCGGTATTGGTGCCATACATGACGGAGAAGCCTTTGGAGCAAACTATGAATTGCCAAACCTAACGGCTTATAACGAAACTTGCGCGGCCATTGGCGATGTGTACTGGAACCACAGACTGCACAGTATGACAGGAAACTCGGATTATTTCAATGTAATCGAACGCTCTTTATATAACGGATTAATCTCCGGAATTTCATTGGACGGAAAACAATTTTTCTATCCTAATGCATTGGAATCTGACGGAGTACACAAAAACAACAGAGGTTCTTGCACCCGTCAATCTTGGTTTGACTGTTCCTGTTGTCCAACGAATCTGATTCGTTTCATACCATCAATTCCGGGATTGATTTATTCTACAAGCAAAAACACGCTTTACGTGAATTTATACGCTTCGAATTCAGCAAAAATTTCTTTAGACAAAACTGAATTGGAAATAACACAACAAACCAATTATCCTTGGGATGGTAAAGTAGCAGTAACTGTTTCTCCTAAAAAAGAAAGCGAATTCACTGTAAAACTTAGAATCCCGGGATGGGCAAGTAATCAAGTTTTACCGGGGGATTTATACACTTATAAAAACACCGCTTCCGCAAAAGTTACCCTGACGATAGACGGAAAACCATCCGACTATAAAGAAGACAACGGTTATATTACCATTACAAGAAAATGGAAAAAAGGAGAAGCCATTACTCTTGATTTCCCAATGCAAGTAAAAGAAGTAGTAACCAATGCAAAAGTAGAAGGCAACATCGGGAAAGTGGCTTTGGAATACGGCCCTATTGTATACGCTATCGAAGAAATAGACAATGCAACTGATTTCGACAAAATCACTATTGATGCTGGCGATACTTTTAAAGTAACAAACGAGCCAACTCTTTTGGAAGGTGTAAATACCATCCGAACTGAAAAATTAAAAGCCATTCCATATTATTCCTGGTCCAACAGAGGCGTTGGAAAAATGAAAGTTTGGATAGATTTTAAAGACTGAACCTTTAAATAGGAAAATAGAATAAAATAATGAAAGTCTGATTTCCTCACTAAAATTAAATTCTCATAAACAAGTATAACATGCAAATAAACATATTAAAAAACCTAGCCCTTTCAGCCATTGTTTTGGTAAGTGTTGCTTCTTGTACAGATAAAAAAGCACAAAAAGATATATCTAAAGAAGAAGTGACTACTGTTACAAAAACAACCTTATCTAACAAACCTATTGTGTTACAAAGAGCAGATCCGTTTATCTACAAACATACAGATGGGTATTACTATTTTACAGGGTCGGTGCCAACCTATGACGCTATAGAATTAAGACGTGCAAAATCTATTGATGAACTTCAAAATGCCGAAACTTTTAAAGTATGGGAAAAGCATAAAAGCGGACCAATGAGTCGTCACGTTTGGGCTCCGGAAATTCATTATTTAGATGGAAAATGGTACGTGTATTTTGCAGCAAGCGAAGAAACCGATATTTGGAAATTAAGACCCTATGTTTTAGAGTGTACAGGTCAAGATCCTTTACATGACAAGTGGATTGAACTTGGGCAAATGCAAGCAGCTGATGCAGATCCAAAAAGCTTTACCGATTTTTCTCTAGACGGTACTGTATTTGAGCATAAAAACAAACGCTATTTCTGTTGGGCAGAAAAAACGGGCGGACAATTTGCGGCTTCTAATTTGTATTTAGCCGAAATGGAATCACCCATAAAACTAAAAACAGTTCAATTCATGCTAACGACTCCAGATTATGATTGGGAACGCATAGGCTTTTGGGTGAATGAAGGTCCAGCAGTTATTAAAAACAAAGGAAAAATTTACATTACTTTTTCGGCAAGTGCTACAGGTGCTTGTTACAGTATGGGTATGATGGAAGCAGACGAAAATGCTGATATATTAGATAGAAATTCTTGGAAAAAATCTAGATATCCAGTATTAAAAACCAATGAAGCAAAAAATATTTATGGTCCTGGGCATAACTCCTTCACAGTTGATGAAAACGGAGAACCTTTAGTAATATATCATGCAAGGGATTACGAAAAAGCTGTTGGTGATCCAAAAGTAGTGCCAGCCACAGATAAAAGACCGTTGAAAGAAATTATTGCAGACCCCTTATATGATCCTAATCGTCATGCGAGAATGATGAAATTAAAATTTGATAAAAACGGTACACCAATATTTGAATTTAATTAAAAAGTGATGTTTTAACTTGCTACAAAGGATTATTGATGGGGCCAACTGAAAATTTATTGGCCACTTCTAACCCTTTTACCTACGAATAAAAAGAAAAATTAAAATATGAAAAAAAATTTAATCACTAAGATAACCCTCTGCGGCCTTTTGCTAAATGGTTTATATGCCAATGCACAAACGAATCTGGAAGTTGATATCACCAATACGGTTACCAAAATCCAACCAACCATGTACGGTGTCTTTTTTGAAGACATCAACTTTGCTGCCGATGGTGGATTGTATGCCGAAATGATCAAAAACCGTTCTTTCGAATTTGAAGCACCTCTGATGGGTTGGGAACAACCAAATAGCGACAAGCATTCTTTCAACAAACAGTCGGGTATTGCAACAACTATCAAAGTATTGGAAAACAAAACCAATCCAAATTTTTGCAGAATATTGATTAATGATGATAAAGGATTCTCAATAATCAATGAAGGATTCCGTGGAATGGGAATTAAGAAAGATGCCAAATACAATCTTTCGCTAAAAGCAGCGAATCATAACGGCGCCATCAAAAAAATTATCATCCAATTTATTGATAAAAACAAAAAAGTTCTAGGTGAAACCCGTATTGTACCAACAGCTAACGACTGGAAAGCGTATACTGCCCAATTTACAGCTACACAAACCGAGGCAAAAGCGCAATTAAAAATCACCTTTGAAGGAACAGGAACGATTGATTTGGATATGATTTCTTTATTTCCTGAAGATACTTGGATGAACAGAAAAAACGGAATGCGTAAAGACATCGTTCAGTTGCTTTATGATATGAAACCTGGATTCTTGAGATTTCCTGGAGGTTGTATTGTAGAGGGAAGAACTTTGGCACAACGTTACCAATGGAAAAAAACTGTAGGCGATGTAGAGAAAAGAGAGACATTAATCAACCGTTGGAATACTGAGTTCAGTCACAAACCTGCTCCTGATTACTTCCAGACTTTTGGATTAGGATTTTTTGAATATTTCCAACTTTCAGAAGATTTAGGTGCACAACCATTACCTATTTTAAGTTGTGGAATGGCCTGTCAGTTTAATACTGGAGAATTAGTTCCATTAGCAGAACTGGACCCTTACGTTCAAGACGCTTTAGACCTGATTGAATTTGCAAACGGAGGAGTAGATACTCCTTGGGGTAAAGTACGATCTGATATGGGACACCCAAAACCTTTCAACCTAAAATATATTGGTGTTGGAAATGAGCAATGGGGACCAGATTACATTGAAAGATACAAAGTATTTGAAAAAGCCATTAAAGCTAAATATCCAAAAATGATTATCGTTTCAGGAAGCGGTCCGTTTCCAGAAGGAGACTATTTTGACTATGGCATGCAGGAACTTAAAAAACTGAATGCAGAAATCGTGGATGAACATTATTATAAAAGCCCACAATGGTTTAGAGAAAATGCCACCCGTTATGACAAATACGACCGAAAAGGACCTAAAGTATTTGCTGGTGAATATGCCGCACAAAGTGTAGCTATCGCAAGTCCTGACAATAGAAACAACTGGGAATGCGCGTTCTCTGAAGCTGCTTTTATGACCGGTTTAGAAAGAAATGCCGAAGTGGTTAATCTTACCTCCTATGCTCCTTTGATGGCTCATGAAGAAGCTTGGCAATGGACTCCGGATTTACTTTGGTTCAACAATTTAGAAGCCTATGGTTCTGCCAATTATTATGTGCAAAAATTATTCGCAACCAATAGAGGTACCGATTTAATAAACATCACCAAAGACGGGAAAGCAGTAACGGGACAAAACAATCTGTTTGCGTCCGCTGTGAAAGATGTAAATGCCAAAGAAGTCATTGTAAAACTGGTAAATACGGCTGCAACTGCACAAGAGGTGACTGTTGATTTAAAAGGAAGCAAATTACAATCTAAAGGAACGCTGACAACGCTGACCAGTCCGAATTTACAAGACGAGAATACTTTTGCCAATCCAAAGAAAATAAGCCCGACTGAAAGCGAATATAAGTTGAAAAGTGACAAAGCAACGATGAGCCTACCTGCCTATTCTGTGACTGTTTTGAAGCTAAAATTAAAATAATCGCAACACAATAAGTGTAAACACAACATTTATTTTTTATTTTACATGCAAATAGCTGTTATATTGCTGTTTTGATAAAAATTATATTACCAAATTAAATTAAGTGTTTTTTATACACTTATAAAATAATTATATTATATTTGTACATATTTAAAAAGATTTGTGATGAAAAATTATGTAATAGGATTAGATTATGGAACAGATTCTGTTCGAGCGATGTTAATAGACACTGAGAATGGACAAGAATTAGCATCAAACGTTTGTCACTACAAGCGATGGAAAAATAAAGAATATTGTAACGCATCAATCAATCAGTTTCGTCAACACCCTTTAGATCATATCGAAGGATTGGAAACTACCATAAAATCTGTTGTCGAAAACAGCAAAGTAGATCCTTCCCTTATCCGAAGCATCTGTATCGATACCACAGGATCCTCACCAGTACCTGTTACCGAAGACGGAACACCTTTGGCTTTGACAAAAGGTTTTGAACATAATCCAAATGCCATGATGGTATTATGGAAAGATCACACTTCTATAAATGAGGCAAACGAAATCAATGAACTTGCCACTACCTGGGGAGGAGAAAATTTCACCAAATATGTGGGAGGAATTTATTCATCAGAATGGTTTTGGGCAAAAATTCTACATATCGCAAGAGAAGATGAAGCCGTAAGAAATGCTGCTTACACCTGGATGGAACATTGCGATTTAATGACGTATTTATTGATTGACAATAAAGACTTAAAATCCTTCAAAAGAAGCCGTTGTGCCGCAGGTCATAAAGCGATGTGGCATGAAGACTGGAACGGTCTACCACCAGAAGAATTCCTTGGAAAATTACATCCGTATCTTGCTGCACTTCGCGGAAAATTATACGACGAAACCTATACCTCTGATGTTGTAGCCGGAAACTTAAGCCAAGAATGGGCTAGCCGTTTAGGGCTTTCTACCGATACTGTTATCGCAGTTGGGACATTTGATGCACATTCAGGTGCTGTTGGAGCTAAAATAGAAGAAAACACTTTAGTACGTGTTATGGGTACTTCAACCTGTGATATTTTGGTAGCTTCGGACGAAGCTGTTGGAACAAAAACAGTTCGTGGAATCTGCGGACAAGTAGATGGTTCTGTAATTCCAGGTTATGTAGGTCTTGAAGCTGGTCAATCCGCTTTTGGAGATTTATTGGCATGGTACAAAGAATTACTGCTTTGGCCAACAGAAAATTTATTAGCCACTTCTACCCTTTTGACTGACGAACAAAAAGAACAATTAAAAGAAGAAATCAGCGATAAACTAATCGTGAAATTAACTGAGGAAGCGGAGAAAATTCCAGTTTCTGAAAGTGTGCCAATCGCCTTAGACTGGATTAACGGAAGAAGAACGCCGGATGCCAATCAGGAGATCAAAAGTGCTATTTCCAATTTGTCTTTGGGTACCAAAGCGCCTCATTTATTCAAATCATTGGTTAACGCCATCTGTTTTGGATCTAAAAAAATCGTAGACCGTTTTGAAGAAGAAGGAGTAAAAATTGACAGCGTTATCGGAATTGGTGGTGTAGCCAGAAAATCCCCTTTTATCATGCAAACCTTGGCTAATGTCTTGAACAAGCCAATCAAAGTAGCAGCTTCAGACCAGACACCAGCTCTTGGTGCGGCAATCTACGCAGCGGTTGCAGCAGGAATTTATCCTAATGTAATTGAAGCGAGCCAAAAAATGGGCAGCGGTTTCGACGGTGAATATTTACCACAATTAGACAAAGTGGCGGCCTATCACAAATTACTTTTAGCCTATGAACAATTAAGCTACTTCGCAGATCCATCCATTAAAAACTTACAAGATGAGCTCTATGTATAAAGATTTAAAACAAGAATGCTACGAAGCGAATATGCAATTGAACGCTTTGAATTTGGTAGTCTACACCTTTGGAAACGTCAGTGCCGTGGATAGAAAAAATGGTGTTTTTGCTATCAAACCAAGTGGTGTTCCATATGAAGACTTAAAACCGGAAGACATTGTCATTGTAGATTTTGACAACAATATTATTGAAGGTAGTATGCGTCCGTCTTCGGATACAAAAACGCATGCTTATTTGTATAAAAACTGGCCAAACATTGGCGGTGTCGCACACACTCATGCTACTTATTCGGTTGCCTGGGCACAATCGCAAAGAGACATTCCAATCTTTGGAACCACTCATGCCGATCACTTAACCGCTGATATTCCTTGTGCAGCACCAATGAGCGACGCACTTATCGAAGGAAATTACGAACACAATACAGGAATTCAAATTTTAGACTGCTTCAAAGAAAAGAATCTTTCTTATGAAGAAGTAGAAATGGTTCTGATAGGAAATCACGGTCCTTTTGCTTGGGGAAAAAATGCAGCAAAAGCGGTTTATAACAGTAAAGTTCTGGAAGTAGTGGCCGAAATGGCATACCTGACTTTACAAATAAACCCTAATGCCCCACGATTGAAGGATTCTTTAATCAAAAAACATTACGAACGTAAACACGGAAAAGATTCCTATTACGGACAGTAACTGTTTATTTGGTGAACCGTAAAATCGTTTAATCGATTCGGCAGTTCAACGATTAAACAAATAAACAATTAAACGAATAAACAGTTAAACAAATAAACGATATAAAAAATGATAGATATATCTCAAAAAGAAATTTGGTTTGTAGTAGGAAGCCAAGAATTATACGGTGAAGAAACACTAAGAAAAGTAGCCGAACATTCACAAATAATCGCAAAAGGTCTAGATGCGTCATCACATATACCAGTAAAATTAGTATATAAAGATGTGGTTAAATCTCCAGCTCAAATTACCAATGTATGTTTAGAAGCAAATTCTAATAAAAACTGTATTGGTATTGTGGCTTGGATGCATACTTTTTCGCCAGCTAAAATGTGGATTGGCGGATTAAGTATTCTAAAAAAACCTTTGTGCCATTTACATACACAATTCAACGCTGAAATTCCATGGAGTTCTATCGATATGGACTTTATGAACTTAAACCAATCCGCTCACGGAGACAGAGAATTTGGTTTTATCATGTCGAGAATGCGTAAAAAACGTAAAGTAGTTGTTGGTCATTGGGAAGACGAACGTGTTCAGAAAAAATTAGGCATTTGGTCCAGAGTCGTTTTAGGTTGGGATGAATTCCAAAACTTAAAAGTGGCAAGATTTGGAGACAACATGCGTGAAGTTGCTGTAACCGAAGGTGATAAAGTCGAAGCCCAAATCCGTTTTGGTTTTTCGGTAAATGGTTTCGACTCTTCGGATATAACCAAACAAATTGAGAAAGTTTCTGATGCTGACACTAATAAATTAGTCGAAGTATATGAAGCTTCCTATACCTTGGCCCCAGCCCTTCAAAAAGGAGGAGCACAAAGAGACTCATTAGTAGAGGCGGCAAGAATTGAATTAGGATTGAGAGCGTTCCTTGAAGAAGGAGGTTTTGGAGCTTTCACCGATACTTTTGAGAATTTAGGTTCATTAAAACAACTTCCCGGAATTGCAGTACAACGTCTTATGGCGGATGGATACGGTTTTGGTGGAGAAGGCGACTGGAAAACTGCCGCTTTACTCCGTGCGATGAAAGTAATGAATGTAGGTCTTGAAAACCAAGGAGGAACTTCGTTCATGGAAGATTACACCTATCATTTCACACCACAAAAATCATATGTTTTAGGTTCTCACATGTTGGAAATCTGTTCTTCTATTGCCGATGCGAAACCTTCTTGTGAAGTACATCCATTAGGAATTGGGGGAAAAGAAGATCCAGTTCGTTTGGTATTTAATGTAGCTGCCGGAAATGCCATCAATGCTTCCTTAATTGATATGGGTAACCGTTTCAGATTAATCGTAAACGAAGTAGAAGCGGTAAAACCAATGGCTGAATTGCCTAAACTTCCTGTTGCTCGTGTACTATGGGATTGCAAACCAAACCTTGACATTGCAGCAACTACATGGATTTTAGCAGGTGGCGCACATCATACCGTTTACAGCCAAGTGATCACTACTGAATATATGGAAGATTTTGCCGATATTGCAGGAATAGAATTGCTTGTTATTGATGAGAAAACAACCGTTAGAGATTTTAAAGATAAAATTAATGCTAACGAGGCGTACTATCATTTGTTTCAGCACGGTCTATAATTTGAGTCTAATGTCATAAAGTCTTAATGTCCTAATGTATAAGATTAAAGTTTTACTTAATTTTAAACTTTCGACTTTAAGACTTTAAAACAACTAAAAAACAAGGGATTATGAATGTATTAAAACGTTGCATTTATGGAATTTCCATAATAAGTATTGCAAGTATGAATGTTCAATGTAAAGGCGATAAAAAAGTGGAAGAAACTACTACAGAAGCAAAAGCCACTGAAGTGGTAACAATCGAAAAATCTGCTTACGGAACTACTCCAAAAGGAGAGAAAATTGACAGCTACAAGCTTAAAAACCAAAAAGGAATGGAAGTGGATATTATCACTTATGGTGGTATTATTTCTTCTCTAAAAGTACCTAATAAAGCAGGAAAATCAGAAGAGGTTGTTATCGGTTTCAATTCATTGGACCAATACATGAAAGCCAATCCTTATTTTGGTGCCCTTATCGGAAGATATGGTAACCGAATTGCAAAAGGAAAATTTACTTTAGACGGCAAACAATATTCATTAGCCATCAATAATGATCCTAATGCGCTACACGGTGGACCGGAAGGTTTTCACAGAGTCGTTTGGACAGCCGAAGAAGCAAAAGGTGGAGACAGTGCATCGCTAAAATTGAAGTATGTAAGTAAAGACATGGAAGAAGGCTATCCTGGAAACCTGACCGTTTTTGTAACGTATACCTTAAATAATGACAACTCATTAGACGTGCTTTATGAAGCAACTACAGATAAGAAAACAGTTGTGAATTTGACACAACATTCTTATTTCAACTTGTCTTCTGATTTCTCTAAACCAATCTTAGATCATGAAATCACTATCGACGCTGATAAATTAGTTCCTGTAGATGCAACGCTTATTCCAACAGGTGAATTAACAGACGTAACCAATACGCCATTCGATTTCAGAAAAGCGAAAGCAGTTGGGGCAGCAATTGGAGCCAAAGACGATCAGTTGAAAAAAGGATTGGGCTACGATCATTGTTGGGTTTTAAACAATCAGGACAAAGGCTATCGTTTTGCAGCTTCGGCCTATGATGCAGGAAGCGGAAGATTATTGGAAGTATATACTGATCAACCGGGAATCCAATTTTATTCAGGCAACTTCTTAGATGGAACTTTACCAATGAGAAATGGTGGAACGTATGCACACAGAACTGGTTTTTGTTTAGAAACACAACACTATCCTGATTCACCAAATCAAAAAGATTTCCCATCTACGATTTTGAATCCAGGAGAGAATTACAAAACAAAAACAAGCTTTAAGTTTTCAGTTAAATAACACACTAACTAACATAGATTAGTTTTCTATACTCATAAATAAGTTAAATGGTTTGGTTTAAATATGGAACTAGTTAGTAAGCCCGGAAGTACATCTTCCGGGTTTTTTTGTTCTATTTGGTTAGGAAAATTAGACTTATACTTTTCTAATAATTAATTTAAATTTCTTACTTTTTATAAGGTCAAATGTTTATTTTTACGGGATTTTTTGTTAAAAATTTTTATGAGATACACTAAATATAGAGAAACACCCATGAAAAAAATTATTGTTACCCTTTTTTTGATGACATCATTTGCAAGCTTTTCACAACAACTCCAATACAAAAGCGGAGGAACTGTGTACAGTGCAGATAACAAAAAATTATCACCAGACGAAGTACGAAAACTTTTGTCTGACAATACCGAAGCACTAGCGCTTTATAATGCAGGGCGAAGCAAAAAAACATGGGGTAATGTTCTTTTTTATAGTGGTCTCGGACTAATAACTACAAATTTAATTGTTGGAGCCAATACGGATAACACAACTGTTTCGGGATACAACAGCGGCAATCCTTATAGCTCTCCTTCTATTAGTTCTGAACGTACTGATATGACAGCAGCTATAATTGGTGGCGCTCTTTTGGTTGCTTCAATACCAATAAAATAGGTTATCCTAAAAAAATAAAATCAGCTCTTACCAAATACAATGATGCTTTAACTGATAATCACATTCCCTCCCCAAAAATAACCTTACTGGCAAGTACCAATCAAGTAGGTTTTAGATTTGAGTTTTAAAAAAGTATAAATAAACGCATCCAGCGAAAGATCAATTTGCCCCGAAAGATGTTTTTTGCGTATCATTATTTCAGGCTGACAAGTAAAAAAAACCTCGAAAGCTTATACTTTCGAGGTTTTAAATATATTTAATTCGAACAAAAATTACATCTTCACTACAAACCCTCCATGCGGTTTCATCGTAACTTTCAATTTCGTGCTTTTTGACACTGAATTCAATTGAAATCCTTTTTCATTTTCAGAAATCATAAAACCACTGCTCTTAGTCACAAAAGACAAATCGATTTCGACTTCTTTGGCGGTATTTTCAGCGTTGATTCCAACGATATGCCAAACATTGTCTTTTTTTCTGGCCATAACGATATACTTTCCTGGGTAGCCGTCAATAAACTTAGAATCATCCCAATTCGTTGGAATATCTTTTAAATAATCAACTACATAAGCAGGCATTTTTGCCATTCCTTCTGGAGTTTCGGCCATGTGCTGAATTCCTGATAAAAATAAAACCGGCAGTGCTAATTCAAAGACAGCTGTTGTTTTTCGGGTAATATTTGGAATAGCATCCAAAACCATTGGTGTAAAATCCATCGGGTCAAATACATTACGGGCAAAAGGAAGCATCGCACAATGCGAAGGAGCTAAATCAGCTACTTCCTGGAAGAAAGTGATGAATTCATATCCTTTAACAGCTTCTGTAGTCAACAAATTAGGATAGGTACGTTGCCAGCCTCTTGGTAAAGTAGCTCCATGTAAATTAATCATTAATTTATGAGCGGCCGCATCCGTTAATATATCATGGTAATAGGCAATCATGGACTGTCCGTCTCCACCAAAAAAATCTACTTTGATTCCTGCAATCCCCATGTCATTAAGTCGGGTAAACTCTCTTACCCGATCAGCATGAGTCAATAATTTACTTTTAGGATGGTATTGAGTGCCGTTCCATGGCCCTGATGAATTGTACCAGACCAAAAGCTTTACATTTTTACCTTTGGCATAAGCCGACAATTCTTTCATTTTTTCATCACCAATTCTGGTATCCCAATCGGCATCAATCAAGCAGTATGGCCAATGCATATCAGCTGCATAATCAATAAACTTAAGGGTGGTTTCATAATTTACCGATTCATCTTTCAGTAAAACCCAGCTCCAGGAAGAAATGCCGCTTTTTATAAAAGAAGTATCCTCAACAGTTGAAGGATCAGCCAAATCAGTTCCCAAAGTACTTTCGGTAATCGTTTGTAACGAACCTATAGTAATGATTCGCCAAGGGGTATACCACGGCAACACCGATTCAGGATTTAAAGCTCCGTCAGGAAAAATTTCTTCTTTTTGAGGGAAAGTTACCTGTAAAGCATTTGAAGTGTCGTTATACACTAATCTGCTACCACAATAGTTCGCCTGCAAACCAGTTTCAGAAACCAAAACCCAAGTATCATTAGCATTGAATAAAGCAGGATACACCCAACCTTCTCCAATTTCCGGTTTTGTATCTACCGGTACACCCATCGCATAATGCTCTTCATAAGACGGATTGGTTTTTTCCCATCCTGTTTTAGCTTTAGACATCGGTTGCAACCAAGCTTTTGTAGTGGTATCAAAATTATAAGTGGTTTTTTCTTCCACTATTTTTTTTATCTCCTTTGAAGTTTCAGGAAAATGATATCTGAAACCAATTCCGTCATGAGACAATTGGAAGATGATATCCATTAACTTTCCTTCCTTATTTTTTAATTGAACAGTATATTGGTTAGCAGTATATCCAATATTTTTTCGTTTGCCCTGAAGCATTGAATAATCATTGCTAATCTTTTGGGCTTTAGAAACCTTCACTATTACTAAATCAGTATAAAAGTTAGCATCCTCTCTTATGATTCCAAGATCAGAAGTATTGATAACCAATTTATCTTTGAAGAAAACTTTATAATACGGAGTATTACTTTCGTTTAGATTAAATTCGACTTTTATGCTTTGATCAGCGTTGACAAAGAAGTAATCTGTCTTTTTCCTGACGAAAGAAGTTAATGTTAGCGCTAATAAAGCTACAAATACTATTCTTTTCATGATTAAGTGTTTTTTTTACACTTACAAACATACAAAAAAATAATATTGTAAATTATTACTAATTAATTTATTATCGTTTAAATATAAAAGTTTTGTGATATTTTCTTGAGTGCTTCAGCTGAGTCTTTCAATGCAAAGATAAAAGCCTTTAGAGCAAAATTCAGAGGAGTACGAAATATAGAATTCTTCCTTTTTAGACTAACTAATATCTATGCGTAATTTTTACTACTCC
>RCUR01000558.1_pt1 | contig 13267 bp, 26 predicted proteins | sample 2166151 | NCBI WGS metagenome assembly RCUR01 (sample SAMN09932785, study PRJNA488358) | compost metagenome | isolation source: compost soil in an enriched community | place: Germany: Experimental Botanical Garden
CATTATCACCATCCCACTCCAGCGCGCCGGGGATGGTCAGGTGGGCGGCGGGTTGCGGCAAAGCAGCCGACAATTCCAGCGCGGTCTTCTCCAGAAGGTTGGCCAGCCCAAGAATGTGCTCCTTCTCGGTCAGGCCGATGTTCGGCTTTGCTGTAGCAAAGTTTCGCGAGTAGCCAAGTGCAGTCTGAATGTTTTCTGGAATATTCACTTTGTCTTCACCCCGTATCGAACAAGACACTCCAGCGCGTACTGCGCCGGGTAGGACCACTTGATCTTGCCGCCGAGCCAGTCGCCGATCGTTCGGTGACCGACGCCCAATGCCGCGGCCGCTTCCTTCTGCGTCATCCCGGACGATGCGATCAGCTGCCTGATGTGCGCCGGATCACTGCTTAACTTGCTTGGGTCCAACTTCATGCCTAGATCGCCCTATCAGTCGGTGTATGCGACGTACTTGAATTTGCCGCCGCCGAAGTGCTCGAAGCGGCCGCCGAATGTGCCGCGCACCTGCGCCAGAATTTCGTCTCTCGTTGTGCCTTCGGGATAAACGCCTTCGCAGATCTGTGAGGCGTTGGTGTGCGAACTGATCCGGTAGTCGATCTTGCTCGGGTCGAGCGGTCGAGGTTCCCAGCTGCGATAGTTGCCGGTGGCTTTGTCGACGTTGACGATGAAGTCGTTGATGATCTCGTCGTCCGCCTCATCCCATTCGCAGGCGTTGCAGAAGTGGCGCGGCGCCGTACAGGCAGAACATGGCGGGCTGATGTGGCAACTGCAATTTTCCGACTTCCGCATTTGAATGACGCCTTTGCATCCTTTTCGATTGCACGCATCGCCTTCGCAATATCCAAAACTCATGTCGTATCACCCCTGATCCGGTTTCGGTCCCTTTCTGGTCCCTCTGTAGAGACTATATGCGATGCTCGCGAATATGCAAAGCGATTTCCGCACAATCATGTAATCTGTGAGTCAAATACTCACGATGGGCACTGTACTCATGAAGAAGATCGGGCTATGGACGCAGAAGGGCGGGGCCGGCAAGTCAACCAGCGCGGTCACCCTGGCCGGGGCGCTGGCTCAGAAACACCGTGTCGCGCTGATCGATACCGACCCGCAAGGCAGCGTCAGCCGGTGGGTGGAGATTGCGAATCTGCCAAACACGCTTGAGATATTCACCGCCGAGCGCCTGTCAGACATGAAGGGGCTGTCGGGGTTTGACTACGCGGTGATCGACACAAAGGGGGAGCTGTCAGCGGATGCACTGCCCTACCTGGACATGGCGCTGCTGCCGTGCGCACCGAGCATCTTTGACATCTGGGCAGCCGCTGACTCCATCGAGCTGATGAAGGCGCATCAGGCGCACCGGCCCGAGTTCATCGCCGCGCTGTACGTCAACCGCCTGGACCAGAACACGCTGCTCGGCCGGGACATCGCCGAGGCGCTGAACGGCTACGGCCTGCCCGTGCTCAGCGTGCCCCTGTGCGACCGGATCGGATACCCGACAGCCATCGCCAGAGGGAGAACACCAACGAGAAGCGGCGACAGCGCGATACGCCTGGAGTCGCTGCGCTTCGCTGAAGCCGTCAAGAAACTATTGGAGGCCTGATCATGGCACTACTCACCACAGCACCAAGCAAGGTCGCCGACAGGGCGCCGAAGATCCTGGCTAAGGCCAGCAAGCCAGCCGCCGAAGAGAAGCGCCTGAACGTGCGCCTCGATGCGGCCAAACACGACCGGTTCCGCCGAGCCTGCATGCGCAACGAGTCGGACATGACGACGGTGATTCAGGAATTCATCGACCAGTATGTTGCGAAATACTCACGGTGATGACCGGGCGCACAGTGAGCATGGGGCTCACTGTGCGCCTTGTACTCACCGAGTTGCTACTCTCCCTTACCCATGGCGGCCGCATGGAACTTTTCTACGCAGCCAGAAAGATCGTACTTTTCCTGGAAGTAGGGACTGGCATAGGCGCCCCAAGTTTCAATTTCTTCCGATGCCTCCAGAAGCGCCTTGCGCAGCGCCTCGTTCTCGGCCTTGAGTTGGTCGCGCTGCTGGGCGACATTCTCCATTCCAGCCTTGTAGGTCATGGCATCGCCTTCGGCGAGCCGCAGGCGATCGATCTCGGCTTTGAGTCGTGCAATTTCAGTCGAGGCAGCATCGGCGCCGAGCTGGTAATCGAAGTTCACAGCCCGCAGCTCGGCGACAACTGGATCTTGGCACCCACCATGCGGCGAGCACATACCCGGCGTCAGACAGCGCGTCATGGTCTTGCGGCAAATCATATCCATCCCATCACCCCATATATCCCGTTGATCCTGCCTGACATCGCGCCAGGCAGGTTCTATTCCGTTTTGCGAGCAATCACCGCGCTTGTTTATCCACACGGGATTAGGCGCGCTTGTGCTCGATGTGGTTCGCCCGACGCTGGCTGCCATCCTGACGAACAAGGCGAGCATCCGCGCCTTTGGTCAGCCGGATGATGTCGCGGCAAGTCTCGACGACCTTGAACCCGTCAGCGACGAGCTGGTTTACGGTGGCGCGCTGAGTAGGGGTCATTTGGCCACCGCCTTGCACGCCGAATCAGCCAGGTAGCAGGGCACGACCCAAACCTCGACAATTCCGACCTTTTCAGCCGCAACAATCCCGCCGAGAGCCAGGATCGAAACAACCCCGGCAACCTCGAAGCCCATGCGCAGCGTTTTCTTCACCGCACCCCAGACGATCTGATTCGCATATTTGTGCGCCTCGTCGACGGTCATGGCTTCACCTCCCGCTTGATTTTCATCTTTGCCAGCAGCTGGGCGCGCGCATCCGCTCCGGTCGCCGGAATGCCTTGAGCCTCCCGAACTCGAGCATGCCGCTGTTCGGCGTAGTCGTTGGCCAATTCGGTCTCCGACTTCTGGCTGTCGTGACCGATTCCGGTCAGGATCTCCCCGTTCAGTGGCTGGCCAGCCTGGGCGCGGCGCAAGATCACCTCGTAGTTGCGATCAAAGCGTTCGCGCAGACCCTTGTTGTCCTGCTTGGAGGCCTTCAGATCGAACAGCCCGGTGGCGTTGGCAGCCAGTCGCACGGCCTCATGGCTGTAGGTGCCCATCAGCGCTTCAAGCCACGCATCCGCCGCAACAGGCATGCCGAAGTCTTCAGGCCCCGGTGAGCACCAACCGATGAACTGCCCAATGCTTGGAGCGAATGGCGATCCGCTCTTACGGCACTGCGCGATTCCGAAACGGATCTGCTCCAGCGAGTTGATACCGGCCGCCATGAAGCCCTTGGTCCAGCTGCGCATTGCCGCGGCTTTGGCCTTGTCGTCAGGCCAGGCCTGCTTGTGAGCTGGGAAAATGGCCTGCAATTGGCGGAACAACTTCTCGACGATTTCCCCAGTCTGGTCGTCCACCACACCCAGCGGCTGGGTAGCCACGGGCAAAGGCTGACTGACGCGAAGCTGGCGCGCAGCAGTTGGGATTAGCTGAGTGACGTTTTTCATAGGTCGTCACTCGTATCGGTTCGCCAGGATTCATCGAAGAAGTCAGGGCCGGATGACTTCGGTTTTGCGGTCGGTTGATTAGTGGCAGGTGTTACCTCGTCCTCCCAGCGCTTTGCATTGAGCCAGGTGGCCGGGTGCGGAATGAACTTGCCGCCATCCTTCGTCCAGTCCTCCGACAGCTTCTGCGCCAGAACCGCGGCGATGATCAGTTCGGAAAGAGCGTGATCAGGCTTGATCTTTGCCCACGACTTCTCGGCTGCACCCTTCGCCTTTTTGTTTGGATAGGCAGACCAGAACAGCGAGAACGCATCGGCCGATTTTTCGGCCAAAGAGCTTTTATTCTCTGGTGTAGTCTCTGTTGTATTCTCTGTAGGAACGAAACCCCCATCGGTTCCCCCCCCATCTCCCCTTTGGTCATTTGGGGGAATCACCTTAGGTGGTTTGCCCGAATTACCGTCCTCCATCATCTCGTTGAATAGGTCTAAATCAAGCTTGAAGTAGATTCTATGCTCGAGCCGCTTATGGGTTTCCTTGAGCAATCCAGTCTCAACAAGGCGCTTTCTTGCGGTGATCTGCTCCTTGTAGGAGAGCCCAGTTTCTTCAGTCAGGTCTTCTGAGCTCTTGTAGATGCCGAGTTCAGATTGCTCCTTATCGGTCCAGTACAGGAGCTGGCAGAACAGCAGGCAGGCATTAACTCCGCCAACTCTCTTGGCGAGTTTCGGGTAGTAGGCGACTGGACGACCAAGGTCCAGCATCAGGTCGGTGGCCCTCACAAAGCCACCTCCAGCCGATACTGCGCCCACAGGCCAGCGATCCAGGCAATCCCCTTGGGCGTGAACTTGGCAGTGTTGAAGGCGTGCCCGTTGTCAGCTTGCCCGGTCTTCACGGCAAAGCGCTCAGCATCGACGTGAGCGGCGTATGGCATCCACTCGCCGCCAAGGCGATACATGATCTTGCTGTCTTGCAGGAACAGGCGGAAGTCTGACTCGTTAGCGCTTAGCAGCTTCGCGACCTGACGGAAGCCCTTTAGGCCTGTCGCCTCAACGTAACTATCGACGAATTCAACCTTTGGCGCAGCGATGGCGAGCGCATGAGCTTGCTGCTCGATCTGCTCAGCCTGGTCAGCGGCAAGGCGAAGGGCCGCCGAAAGCGATTGAGGAACCTGAATAAGCATCCCGCTTTCAAGATTCTTGATTTTTTTCAGGACGACCCGGCGAACACCCTTCGATTCACGCATACCGACCAGCACGCACTGGTCGAGAGTCAGGTTGTAGGTGGCGACCTGATTGCCGTGCACGGGGGTGTAAAACTTTTGCACCCCCTCCAGTTCGTCTCCAAGCTCGTCTTCAACCCTTGCCAGGAAGTGGTCGTTTCGCACTTGTGGCTCGCCAGCAGATTCACGCTCTGCGTTGATGAGCTCGCGCAGCTGGATGCTGCTCATTGTCCGCGCTACGTTTTCATTGGTCGGAAAACGTGGCGCCCACGACAATCCCTTATTGCTCATAGCATTTGACACGTCCATAATGATTCCTGTCTGTAGTACATATATCCGCCCCGGCCTGATCCGCCGGGGCATTTTTTTGTGCTCGCCGGTCCCTCGCTAGAGACTAGGCTGCACGGTATACCGCCTTGAAACGAAAATCTAGGTTACTGGGTTGCTGTTTTCGCCAACTCCAGCGCTCTCTTGAAACGACGCATGCCGGTCTGAACCGTCTGCACCGGGACGCCTAGAGATTCGGCGGCCTGTTTCGGCTCCATGCCATCAACCAGAACGAGCATGGCGCCCTGCTCTGTTACGCCACCCCTGGCGCTGATCAGTGTTGCGATTGCCTTGAACTGTTCGAGCGTCATAAATCACCTCTTCGTGTCACGATAAACTCTAAGCGCAAAAGCGCTTTACCGCAATCACTCCAGAGATTTATTTTCGACCAGCTCAAACGGCACGCTCACGGCCTCGCCCAAGGCCGACCCAACAAGGCCCGAAACCTGCATTTCAGCCACTTGATCAGCGGCCTGACTATTTTCTGACGCCATCATCGTAACCCCTATGCCGTGTCTATATGATGCCGCGCTACGTTATCTTCGTTCGCAAAACGTGGCGCGGTTATGTCCGGTCTGGTAAGTTAACAACTACTGTATGGAATACCAGTGTCAAGTGACGTGGAAGGGACCGCCACGGAATTGGCACTTGGTGACGCGGAAGGGACTGTGGTAGGCGTGAGACTGGCGCGATTTGCGACCTGGAGACGTTTTGATGGCGCCTGGTAGGCCTTCCGGCGATTCCAGGAAGATGCCGCACGGGCGCTGAAGTTGACCTGAATTACATTCCCGCTGACCTGGCCGACGACCGCATTGCGCGGCTGTCGGCTGATTTCTTCAAGCTTCTGCGCACTGCAACCCATCAGGAGCTCGACCAACTCTTGGCCGGTCATATTCCTGGAGGCTGCAGCCGCTTCAATCTCGGCACGTTCGGCGCCAGTCCACTGAAAATATTCTTCCCTAGTCATGGATTAACTCCCTTACTGGTCAGGCCTGCACGCACCGAAGGCATAACCGCCTGGACCTGGTAAAGCCTGGTCAGGCCTAGGATTGCAGCGGCTACTACAACGACGGCGAGCTCATCGCCGGCAAACTCTACAAATTCATCCTTGGTCAAAGCGGTCACCCCAAAATTTAGTGAATATTATGCGCGCTGTTTGGCGATGAACTCAGGTAGCTCACCGGTCCTGCGGTACTCTTCAAGAATGGCGCGCATGGCAATTCTAGCCATTACGCTGTGCAGCTGACCCTCTGCGTGAGCCATTTCTTTCCATTCTTGATACTCGCTGTCTACGAGTCGGACTTTTATCTGTTTTTCGTGCATCAGTTCTTCTGGTACGTATGCCATATCAACCCCTTAGTTTTGCGATTATCAGTCTGGCGCTGCTTTCTTCTTTGCTTTCGGGAAGTCGCTAAGCTCTATCCCTTTTGCCTTTCCGTCCGGTAGCACGGTGATGAGAATTTCTCGCCCTGCCTCTACCGCCTTCGTTATGCCTTGATGACTTACACCGAGCATCTTTCCTACCCTGGCCGGGCCAAGCTCTGCAACCAACTGCTTTAGCGGAACACCTTGCATAAACGACTCCCCCGCCTGTTGAGATACCATGGTAACTAACGGTTGCGGAGTCTTCAACTGTATTACGACAAGTCTAGTCCCTTTAAAGTCCCCGGCAAATTAAAAATTATTTCACGGCTAGGGCTTTACAGGCCCGCAACCTTGAGTTACCTTTCAATCCATCGAACGGGACCGCTGCAAGGGACCAGACGAATCGCTCTTTAAACAATCTGCGCAACACAACGTCAAGTGGGAAAGGCCGCTGGCATGTTCATAGGTAGGAACCTCCCTGAGCATAGCTGTACCGGCCTCGGTAGCTTGACGGATTGCAACGAATTAGCGCCCCGAGCTTCGGCTATGAGGGGCGACGGACCTCATGCGGTGTGCCTACTTACCGGGCGCCAGGGGCTGTACGCCGCATGTTGTATTGACCTATGACCATCCAGCAACGCTGATCGAGCTGGATGCAGGAAGCCCCGATGCCAACCATGAAGACGATCGGCCAGCCCTGCAATCAGCAGCGGGCAACGGGCCAGCACCGATGACGCAACAAGCCAGGCCGGTCGCCAGTAGCGCGGCCTGGACCCTTTCACCACTGCCGATTCGATGAGTCGGCAGTGGGAAACCAACTACCAACGCAAGCAGGGGTGCAAGCATGAACAGCGAAACAGGGATGGCCCTACAGGGCGAGGAAATCGAAATGAACGTGATCAGCCTTCGCGGGCTATACGTCACCGGGAAGATGGGCGGATCCGCCACCTACCCGAGTGATCGAGTTGCACTTCAGGCGCGTCAGCGTATGCCCGGCAGTGGCCAGGCTCGCACCTTGCGCCATCACAGCCGCCTTTAAAGCACAAAAATAGCGGTCTCTTCCACGTCACCGAGGGATACTCAAATGTTCAACACCACAGCGAGAGCAGTTTTCGATGAACGATTGAAAAAGATCCACGCCATGCCCGCCGGCGACCTGGTAGGCAGTGAGTCGGAACTGAATTACCTGCAAGGCTTTGTCTCCTACGCCCTTTGGAGCGGGGACATTGACCACAACGAATCAAGCCAGATGAACAGCAGTCTCACGGCGGCCCGAAGCGCTCGCGTCTCCCGCCTTTGCAGCGCCACCGAGAGGATGCACGCATGACCACTTCACCGGTTAAGTCACTGATTGACGAGCAGCTTGAGTCCATCGAGCGCAGTCTCGGAATGATCGCCGTAAGTACTCAGGTCTATGGGCTGCTGGGAATGCCCCGCGACTTCCGGGTGTGCGACCTCCCGAAGAAAATGGCTGCCACGCAGAAAGGCAACAGGATTGCCGTGCGAGCGCGGCCATGACGCAGACACCAGAGCAAAAGCTTGTCGAGCTGGCAAAGGCGTACTCGAGGCACCGAAAGGCCCTGCGTGACAACGCGAAGGAGATCCGCGACCTACTGACCAACTCAGTCGAGCCGATCGACCTTGCGCCGATTCGAGCCGAGTACCTGGCCCCTAATCGACCGGACCTTGTCCCGCTCGAAGAGTGCATTGTCTGGCAAGGCTGGGCTCATGCGGTCGATGTTTACATCAACAACCATGAAATCGAGAACGGCCACGACAGCCCGATGATGCGCGCAGCTCGGCTACTCGACGCCAAGAAAGAGATCAACGCCCAAGGCGCCAGCATCCGAAACCGCCTGCGCATCATCGGCGACCAATTGCTGAGGGCTGACCCATGAGCACCAGCTACGCAGACAGCGCCCAGGCCCGGGAGTGGGATCGGCGATTCGATGACTACGGCCGGCCCAAGTTGTCACCGGCTGACCTGTTCCACGACTACGAGGCGAGCGCCGCCCGGAGCACCGAGCGGGAAGCGATCCGACTGGCCGAGCGAAAGGCCGCCCAGGTGCGGATCAATGCGGCAGTCGGGCAGATCGGCGACTTCTTTGGCTGCAACGAGGTGAAGCAATGAGCGAATGGATAAGCATTGAGGACAGGTTACCTGCACCGAACAAGCGGGTGCTGGTATGTCGCGTAGGAAAGACCAGTCACCAGCCTTTCTTTGCGATCAGAAAGAATCGCGAGCTAAAGCCGTGGGAATACATCGATGGCGATACATGCCACACCAGAATCACGCACTGGCTGCCGATCCCGGACATGCCGAAATGACCGCCCGCCAATCAAGGCGCCGCCGGCTGATCTGGACTGGCTCGCTCGTCGGCGTATCGCCGTGGCTTTTCCTTCTCACAATCATCGCGCTGGCTGATCTGGTCGCGCCGATTTAACTAATAACCGGTCTCTTCCAAAGGACCATAGGGGTGTAACCATGAGTGCAGTTATGAAGCAAGCCGAGCATGTGCCGGCTATGTCCGAATCAGCCCTTGTCGAGGTTTTGAGTGGCAGCCTGTACCCGGGCGCCGCACACAACTCGGTCGTAATGGTCTTGGCCTACTGCCAGGCCGCGCACCTGGACCCAATGCTGAAGCCGGTCCACATCGTTCCGGTCTACCAGAAAGGCCGCGGCATGGTCGACGTGGTTATGCCGGGGATTGGCCTGTACCGCATTCAGGCGGCGCGAACCGGGCAGTACGCCGGCATCAGCGATCCTGAGTTCGGCCCTTCGATCACGACCAAGCTGGCCGGGGTAGATGTCACCTATCCCGAATGGTGCCGGGTCACGGTAAAGCGCCAGATGTCGAACGGGCTTGTGGCTGAGTTCACCGCCAGCGAGCGCTGGATGGAGAATTACGCGACCTCCGGGCGAGACACCGCCGCACCGAACGCCATGTGGAAGCGCCGGGCATTTGCCCAGCTCGCCAAGTGCGCCGAGGCCCAAGCCCTGCGCAAGGCATTCCCCGAGGTCGGATCTGCCCCTACCGCCGATGAAATGGAAGGCAAGACCTTCGAAGAGCCGGCGCGAGACGTGACCCCGCAGCAGCAAAAACCTGATGTAGAGCTGGAAGCGTTGCCGGCCTACTCGGACGACCTGCTCGACGAGAACCTGGTTAAGTGGCAGCCGCTGATTGACGCCAACCGCACGAGCCCCGAGCACCTGATCGCAACCATCAGCAGCAAATACACGCTGACCGATGCGCAGAAAGAAAAAATCACCAACCTGAAAGCCCTCGACGGAGATCAACCATGAAAATTCATAACGTAGCTCAAGGTTCCGCCGAGTGGCATGCCCTGCGCAGCAATTACTTCACCGCATCTGAGGCTCCCGCCATGATGGGCGCCTCGAAGCAGATGAAACGCACCGAACTGCTCGACGCCAAGAAATCCGGCCTCGATCGTGATGTGTCGTGGTGGGTGCAGAAGAACCTTTTCGACAAGGGGCATGAGGCCGAGGCCCTGGCCCGCCCAATCTTGGAAGCCAAGATCGGCGAAGACCTTTTCCCTATCGTTGGCACCGACGGCAACCTGCTTGCATCGCTGGATGGCAGCACCCTGCTGGGCGAAACCTTGTTCGAGCACAAGATGTGGAATGAGCAGTTGGCCGCCGACGTTCGGGCCGGCGACCTTGATCCCCATTACTACTGGCAGCTTGAGCAGCAATTGCTTGTCAGCGGCGCGGAGAAAGTGATTTTCGTTTGCTCCGACGGCACCGAAAACAACTTCGTTTCTATGGAGTACCTGCCGGTGGCAGGCCGATCCGCGAAGCTGGTTGCGGGGTGGCGCCAGTTCGAAGCGGACCTGGCTGTTCATGAGTTTGCAGAAGCGCCGTCAATCGTTGTCGGAAAGGCCCCGGACGAGCTGCCAGCGCTGCGCATCGAGCTGACCGGCATGGTGACCGCCAGCAACCTGAAAGTGTTCGAGCAATCAGCGCTTGCCGTCATCGACTCGGTGAAAACCGAACTGACCACCGACCAGGACTTCGCCGACGCCAAAAAGGCCGTCAAGTGGTGCGGCGACGTTGAAGACGCCGTGACCGCCGCGAAAAAGCAGGCGCTCGCGCAAACCCAAACCATCGACGAACTGTTCAGCTCGCTGGACCGGATCAGCAAGCACGCCCGGGAAACTCGCCTGAAGGTCGACAAGCTGGTCAAGGCTCAGGAACTGGTCGTCAAGACCAGCATCAAGCAAAAGGCCGAACAGGCGCTGACTGATCACGTCGCCGCGATCAACAAGACCCTTGGCAAAGTGGTGCTGCCATCGATCGCCGCAGACTTCGCGGGCGCCATGAAGAACAAGCGCACCATCGCCAGCTTGCAGGATGCCGTCGATACCGAGCTCGCCCGGGCCAAGATCGAAGCCAGCCAAACCGCCGACGGCATCCGCCTGAATCTGGAAAGCCTGCGCACCCTGGCCGCCGAGCATGCCTTCCTGTTTGTCGACGCTCAGCAGCTGGTCATGAAAGCCAATGACGATCTGATCGCGTTGATCAAGGTTCGCATCGGTGAGCACCTGCAGGCCGAAGAGAAGAAGGCCGAGGCGCAGCGCGAGCAGATCCGCAAGGAAGAATTGCAGCGCATCGAGGACGAAGCCAAGGCGAAGCAGGCTGTTGTCGAGCATGTCGCCGAGCCTGCACCGGTGGCTACGCCGGAGCCGGTCAAGCCCGCACCGGCCGCCCAGGCAGCGCCGAAGCCTGTTGCTGCGCCAGCGCAGGCGCCGCTGAGTCTTCAGGCCGAAGTGTTCGACCTTGAGGCGCTGATCCATGCCGTTGCAGTCGGGCAGGTGCCTATCTCGGTCCTGTCGGTCAACTGGGATGCGCTGGACGCTATTGTCGCTGCCAAGGGTCAAGGCTTCAGCGCTCCTGGCGTGCGACTGGTGCAGGCGGCCGCTTAACCAACACAAATCCACGCCCTGGCACGCGCCGGGGCCTGGCCTTCAGAAAGAATCAATCATCAAGGAAGTAAGGAGATAATCGTGGCAGATCTAAACGAATGGAAAGGCGTTGGCCGCCTTGGAAAAGAAATCGAATTACGCTACCTACCGAATGGGGATGCGGTGGCGAGCTTCAGCATTGCCTGCGATGACAGCTACAAGAATAAGCAGACCGGGGAAAAGGTCGAGAAAACCGAGTGGGTGCGCTGCGCGGCCTTCCGCCAAACCGCCGAGTTTCTGGCCGAATGGCTGCACAAAGGCAATCGAGTCCTGGTCACCGGAAAGCTGAAGACTCGCGAGTACGAAAAGGATGGCGTGAAGCATTACGTCACCGAGATTCATGTCGGCCAAGGCACGCAAATCATCGATTGGCCAGCGCGAGATGGCCAGCAACAGCAGCCAGCGCCTCGTCAGCAGGCGCAGCAAGGCCAGCGATCGCAACCGCAGAGCAGCCAGCCGGCGAGTAATCGCGCAAATGGACCTCAAGGTGGCACACCGCCGGACTTCGACAGCTTCGATGATGATATCCCCTTTTGACTTACACCACCTGATCGGCGCTTGACCATCAAGCCGACGTAAACGACTAGCAGGGCGCCAATGAGCGCCCTTTCTTTTGGGTGCCAAATGAACCAATACAACGACCTCCGAATGATGGACCGATCTTCACTGGCCTCTGCGCAAGACGCATTCCTGCGCTCTGGCGGAAAGATCGACGTACTGCAAACCTTCGAATTCAAACCGCTACCCCCGCGCATCGAGCCTCGGCTGACGCAGGAAGAGATCGAGCTACGACAGATGGCCGATCAGATCCGAACGCTGAGCGTGACGATGATCAAGCTGGACCTGGCCAAGCACCTTGGCATTTCGCAAGACCGCGTGACGAAGATCTGCAAGCAGTTCGGGATCAACCTCAAGTCCGGCGCCGGGCGAGCCTCTGGGAAAAAAGGCGTCTACATCATCGACCCGGAAGATGACGCGAAGCTGGTCGAACGCCTTCGCGCGATGGCTGAGATTGGGGTGTCGAAGCGCCAGGCCGGTGCCCACCTTAAAATCGGCTGGCACAAGATGACGCGCCTGGTCGACACCTTCCAGATTCGATTCAAAGGGACGCGCAAATAATGCGACTCCGACCAGGGGTGCGCCAGCGTGCGCGCCTCATCCAACACCAACTGCCAGCCAGCGGGTTATCGAATGAAAAAGCGCAAGCCGAACAACATGCGAGCCAGGGTCGAGCGATCCTGCCGGGCGCTGCTCCGGACCAATCACACTTGCATCGTGAACATCGACCCGAGCGGCAAGCAGTCGCTGTTCAACGCGGCCAACTCCCGCCGAATTGTCAGCCATCAAATCGGTAGTGCGATCTTTGAGATAGCGCACCGCTGGACGATTTACATCAGCTGCATGTGTATCGACCAGGCCGGGGCCGAATACTGCAAGTCCGTCGAGGTGTCGCCCGTTGGCGTGCATCTGGCGGCGAACGTTTCGGACGTGATCGAGCACTTCTATGTCGAGCTGCGCGATTCCTGCAACGCCCAGCACCTGACCGCAAGCGGCTGGATTGCGATCCCCTACGAAACATCACTGGAAGAAAAGCAGGCGGCTCAGCTGTTCGAGGCTGCCGGGGCATGGAACCAAAGGAAGGCGGCATAACATGGCGAAGAATACGCAGGAGCGGTCAGCGAAGGCCGCGAAGAAGCGCGAGCAGTACGACGAGAAGGAATTGCGACACCGGGTAAGGCTCGGCACTCATCAGAAGATGGATCGAATCCGAGCGCGATCCGGGATCAACGAAATCAGCGACGTTATGCAGCGAGCCATCAGGAAGATGGACGACATGACCGACGCCGCGTTGATCGAATTCCTTGCCGAGCCGCGCCACGAAATCAAGATCAGCAATT
>RCUR01000559.1_pt1 | contig 13253 bp, 9 predicted proteins | sample 2166151 | NCBI WGS metagenome assembly RCUR01 (sample SAMN09932785, study PRJNA488358) | compost metagenome | isolation source: compost soil in an enriched community | place: Germany: Experimental Botanical Garden
GTTTCCTTCTGCACCACCTGGCTGAACTCGATCTGCATGCGGCGCGGCAGGCTGACTCCGTATTCCTGCTCCAGCAGGAAGGTGATGCCGCCCTTGCCCGACTGGCTGTTGACGCGGATCACCGCCTCGTAGCTGCGGCCGATGTCGGCCGGGTCGATCGGCAGGTAGGGCACTTCCCACAGGGCGTCTTCCTGCTGCTGGGCGAAGCCCTTGCGGATGGCGTCCTGGTGGGAGCCGGAGAAGGCGGTGTGGACCAGGTCGCCGACATAGGGATGGCGCGGGTGCACCGGCAGCTGGTTGCATTCCTCGACCACCTTGCGCACGGCGTCGATGTCGGAGAAGTCCAGTTCGGGGTGCAGGCCCTGGGTGTACATGTTCAGCGCCAGGGTCACCAGGTCGACGTTGCCGGTGCGCTCGCCGTTGCCGAACAGGCAGCCCTCGACGCGGTCGGCCCCGGCCATCAGGCCCAGCTCGGTGGCGGCGACGCCGGTGCCACGGTCGTTGTGGGTGTGCAGGCTGATGAGCACCGAGTCGCGGCGGCTGATGTGACGGCCGAACCACTCGATCTGGTCGGCGTAGATGTTGGGCGTGGCGCACTCAACGGTAGCCGGCAGGTTGAGGATGATCTTGTTGTCCGGGGTCGGTTGCCAGATATCGATCACCGCGTCGCAGACCTGTACGGCGAAATCCAGCTCGGTGGAGCTGAAGATTTCCGGCGAGTACTGGAAGGTCCACCGGGTTTCCGGCTGCTCGGCGGCCAGCTTCTTGATCAGCTTGGCGGCGTTGGTGGCGATGTCGATCACGCCCTGCTTGTCCTGATTGAAGACGATGCGGCGGAAGGACGGGGCAGTGGCGTTGTAGACGTGGACGATGGCTTTCTTGGCCCCGCGCAGGGACTCGAAGGTGCGGGTGATCAGGTCGTCACGGGCCTGAGTCAGCACCTGGATGGTCACGTCGTCGGGAATGTGGCCGCCTTCGATCAGCTCGCGCACGAAGTTGAAGTCTGTGTCGGAGGCCGACGGGAAAGCCACTTCGATTTCCTTCAGGCCGACCTGGACCAGCGTCTTGAAGAAACGCATTTTCTTGGCGGCGTCCATCGGCTCGATCAGCGACTGGTTGCCGTCGCGCAGGTCGGAGCTGCACCAGATCGGCACTTCGGCGATGGTCTTCGACGGCCAGGTGCGGTCCGGCAGGTCGATGGCGGGGAAGGCGCGGTACTTGCGGGACGGGTCTTTCAGCATGCTCATGGGGCAATCCTTGTTCTGCGGGCCGGTCGTGGCGGCCTTGGCTAATTCAAGCGGCGTTGCGGCGGAGATCGGTTTCAGCCACGCAGTCGTGGGCTGACCAGTCGCAGGCAGGCGTGTTGGCGCAGAAGAATGAGGGTGTGTGCGGTTTTCATGGAGCTAACCCTATTCATCGTGAGTGAATATGGCAAGCATCGGCGGAAAAATGGTGAAAAAGAGCGCAAGAACATGCAGTGAAGGAAATTATTGCGCTAGTCGTCGGGTTTTCTTGATCCGATTGCGCCGGTGCTTTCTATTGCGGCTGGCTTTGCATCGGTAGGCGCAATTCGCGCATATCCGCGCCGCTGGGGTGCTGGAATACGCGCAGGCCGAATTCCGGAAGGATCGCCAGCAGGTGATCGAAGATATCGGACTGGATGGCCTCGTAGCGTGACCAGGCCGTGGTGGCGGTGAAGCAGTAGAGCTCCAGCGGCAGGCCGTCGGCGCTGGGGGCCAGTTGGCGCACCATCAGGGTCATGTCCTTGCGGATCTCGATGTTCTCCCGCAGGTAGTTCTCCACATAGGCGCGGAAGGTGCCGAGGTTGGTCAACTGGCGGCTGTTGATCGGCAGGCGGCTGGGCTCGTCCAGTTGGCTGTTCCAGCTGAGCAGTTCGCTTTCCTTGACCTTGAGGTAGCTGTCCAGCAGGCGGAAGCGGTGCAGCCGGGCGATATCCTCATGAGCGAGGAAATGCACGCTGTTCTGGTCCAGTAACAGGCAGCGCTTGATCCGGCGCCCGCCGGATTCCTGCATGCCGCGCCAGTTCTTGAACGAGTCGGTGATGAAGCGCTTGGTGGGGATGGTGGTGATGGTCTTGTCCCAGTTCTGCACCTTCACCGTGTGCAGGGCGATGTCGATCACATCACCGTCGGCGTTGAGTTGTGGCATCTCGACCCAGTCGCCGACGCGGATGATGTCGCTGGAGGTGATCTGCACGCTGGCCACCAGCGACAGCAGGGTGTCCTGGAAGATCAGCATCAGCACCGCGGCCATGGCGCCGAGGCCCGAGAGCAGGATCAGCGGCGAGCGGTCGATCAGGCTGGCGATCATGAGGATGGTGGCGATGGCGAAGACCGCGATCTTCAGTACCTGCAGATAGCCCTTGATGGGCCGCAGGTGCGCGTCCTTGCGGCGCTGGTAGAGGCTGTTGACCAGGTCCAGCAGGGCGCTCAGGGCCAGGGCGATGGTGAGGATGATGAAGGCGGCGCAGACGTTGGTCACCACCTCTACCAGGGTTCCCGGCATGTTGGGGACCACCTTCACGCCCCAGGCCAGCACCAGGGCCGGAACGATATTGGCCAGGCGTTTGACCAGGCCGTGGTCCTGGAGCTGGGTGGGGCGGCCGTGGACGATGGCGCCGGCGGCGTGGAACAGGCCACGGACCAGGATGCGCCTGACCAGCCAGTTGGACAGCCAGGCGAGCAGGATGAGGACGGTGGAGGCGACGACCGTGTGCAGCTCCTGGTGCTGCCTCAGCCACTCGAGCCAGTGAAAGATTTCATTCTGCATGGGCTGCTCCCTGTGACGATGCGGTAAGCGGGCGGTGGCCCCGGAACCGGCGGACCTTAGCAAATCCGTTGCCGTCGGTCTGTAAGCGGGGATGTCGGATCAGGGCTTGTAGGCGCCGATGAAAATGGCCGGGTCGACTCGCACGTCATTGAGGCTGACGTTCCAGTGCATGTGCGGCCCGGTGGCGCGGCCGGTGGCGCCGACCCGTCCCACGATGCCGCCGCGGGGCAGCTGCTGGCCGAGTTTCACGTCCACCTTCGACAGATGGCAGAACATGCTGATCAGGCCCTGGCCATGGTCGACGAAGACGGTCTTGCCATTGAAGAAGTAGTTTCCGATGAGGACCACCTTGCCTGCCGCCGGGGCCTTGATCGGCGTGCCGGCGCCCACGGCGAAGTCCAGGCCGGAGTGCGGATTGCGCTCCTCGCCATTGAAGAAGCGGCGCAGGCCGAAGGGGCTGGAAAGCGGGCCGTTCACGGGCTTGTCGAACAGCAGGTTGCTCGGCGTGCCGGGGCTGAAGCCGCGATAGGCGCGGGTCTGCTCGGCCAGTTCGCGGTCGATGCGCTTGAGGTCTTCCGGCAGCGGGTTCACCTGGCGGGTGTTGGCCAGCTTGATGTGCTGCTCGCGGTAGGCTCGCGGGCCAACGTCGAAGGCCAGCTTGCGTCCGTCGCTCACCTCTATCTGCTGCCGACCCAGCTGGGTGCCCAGCGGAATGCCGACTATGGCGATCCAGTCGCGGCCCTCTTCCTTCACCACCATCACCGGCTTGCCCTGGTAGCGCGCGGTGGGCGCCTGGGCGCCGCTCCCCAGTTGGACCACGGCCACGCCGCCGGGGACCGGCTTGTTCAGCAGCCGACTGATGAAGCCGTCGGCGTGGACGGGCAGGGCGAGGCAGAGGAGCAGGGCGGCAAAGAGGCGCATGGTCAGTCCAGCAGGGAAAGGTTCACGGGTGTCAGGTGGTTGTCTTCGACCCGCACCTGCAGCTCGCCTTCACCCAGGCGGGCTTTCAGGCGTTGGCCGGGGCGGGTCTGGCTGGCGGCGCGGATCGCCTGGCCACGCTCGTCGAGAAGGATGCTGTAACCACGGCCGAGGGTGGCCAGCGGGCTGACCACGTGCAGGGTCTGGGCCAGGGCGTCGAGGCGCTGGCGGCGGTCCTTGAGGACCTCGCGAGTGGCGCGGGGCAGGCGCGCGGCCAGGCTGTCGAGCTTCTGCCGCAACAAGGCCAGGGTGCGCCCCGGGTGCTGCGCGGCCAGGCGGGTGTCCAGGCGTGCCAGGCGCTCGTGGCGAATCTGCAGCTGGCGCTCGAAGGCGCGGCGCAGGCGCATGTCCAGGTCGTCCAGGCGCTGGGCCTGTTGGCGCAGGCGCTCGCCGGGGTGGCGCAGGCGCCGGAACAGGCCGTCCAGGCGCAGCCGCTCGCGGGTCAGGCGCTCCTGCAGGCGCAAGATCAGACGGCGGCGCAGGCCGTCGAGGCGCAGCTGCAGGTCGCCGGCATCTGGCGCCAGCAATTCGGCCGCCGCCGAGGGGGTGGGCGCGCGCACGTCGGCGACGAAATCGCTGATGGAAACATCCGTCTCATGGCCCACGGCGCTGACGATGGGCGTGCGGCAGGCGGCCACGGCACGGGCCACGGCTTCCTCGTTGAAACACCAGAGATCCTCCAGCGAGCCGCCGCCACGGGCGAGGATCAGGGCGTCGAAGCCCTGGGTGTCGGCCAGGGCCAGGGCGCGGACGATCTGCCCGGTGGCCTCGCGCCCTTGCACGGCGGTGGGCACCAGGGTCAGCCGTACCTGCGGCGCGCGGCGGCGGAAGACGCTGATGATGTCGCGGATCACCGCACCGGTGGGCGAGCTGATGATGCCGATGTGCTGCGGGTGGGCCGGCAGCGGGCGCTTGCGTTCGGTGGCGAACAGGCCTTCGGCGGCGAGCTTTTCCTTCAGGGCCTCGAAGGCCAGGCGCAGGGCGCCGTCGCCGGCCGGCTCCACCGCGTCGGCGATCAGTTGGTAGTCGCCGCGGCCTTCGAACAACGAGACCTTGCCGCGCACCCGTACCGCCAGGCCATCGCGCAGGGCCTGGCGCACGCGCTGGGCGTTCTGCCGGAACAGTGCGCAGCGGACCTGGGCCTGGGCGTCCTTGAGGGTGAAATAAAGGTGGCCGGAAGCGGGGCGGGCGAGGTTGGAAATCTCGCCCTCCACCCAGACCTGCGGGAACACGTCCTCCAGCAGGTGGCGGGCGCGTTGGTTGAGCTGGCTGACGGTCAGCACCTCGCGGTCGAGGCCGAGCCGTTGGAAGGGATCGTTGATCATAGGCGGGAATGATAATGGCTTTGGCATCTTGCGCCATAGTTGACGGTAGTGGGCCGGCGGTTAAGCTGCGCGCCCTTCCCATTGCCGCAGGAGCCTGAGATGGAGCAGAGCCAACTGATAATAGTGCCGCAGATTTCCAGCCTGCCCGGGCACCAGGCCCTGGCCGGGCGCATGCTGCGCTGGCTGGCCCAGCGCGAAGTGGTCGAGGCGCTGCCGAGCACCTGCGGCCTGCGTGGCAATCGCATGGCCTATGCCATTGCCGCAGGGGCGCGGCAGGTGGTGGAGGAGCCGCAGCGATTGCCCTTCGGCCAGCCGGTGAACGGACTGGAGCTGGTGGACAAGCGCTGCATCTATACGCCCACGCGTGGATTCCTCAATGAAGCGGGCTGCCCGCAATGCCGCCGGGAAGTGGGGGCGCCGCTGTTCGACAGCCTGGAAGACTGGTGGCCGGGCCACACGGACAACTTCAGCTGCCCGGAATGCGGCTTCGAGGACGACATCAACGGCTTCCTGTTCCTGCAGCCCTGCGGTTTTTCCAATCTGGGCTTCATCTTCAATGGCTGGGGCGAAACGGCCTTCACCCAGGCCTTCCTCGACGCTTTTGCCGAGCGGCTGGGTTTCGCCGTGCGCCAGGTGCGGACGGACGATTGATGCGGGGTCACTTTGCAGGAGCGATTTCAATCGCGAATGCAGATGCAGCCCTGCCGTTCGGACGCATCGGGGGCACTGTCGGCCCCTTTCGCGAATAAATTCGCTCCTACAACGAGAAAACCGATCTGCAGCCCGTCGGCCGCGTTGAGCGAAGGCCCTGGCCCCGTTATAATGGCGCGCTTCCAATTTTCCCGCCTGGGAGCCCCCGCCATGCTGCGCATCAGCCAAGAAGCCCTGACCTTCGACGACGTTCTCCTGATCCCGGGTTATTCCGAGATTCTGCCGAAGGATGTCAGCCTCAAGACCCGCCTGACCCGCGGCATCGAATTGAACATCCCGCTGGTGTCCGCCGCGATGGATACGGTGACCGAAGCCCGCCTGGCCATCGCCATGGCCCAGGAAGGCGGCATCGGCATCATCCACAAGAACATGACCATCGAGCAGCAGGCTTCCGAGGTCCGCAAGGTCAAGCGTCATGAGACCGCCATCGTCCGTGACCCGGTGACCGTCACTCCCTCCACCAAGATCATCGAGCTGCTGCAGATCGCCCGCGAGTACGGCTTCTCCGGCTTCCCGGTGGTGGACGAGGGCGAATTGGTGGGCATAGTCACCGGCCGCGACCTGCGCTTCAAGCCGAACGTCGGCGACACCGTCGCCGCGATCATGACTCCGAAGGACAAGCTGGTCACCGCCCGGGAAGGCACCCCGCTGGAAGAGATGAAGGTCAAGCTCTACGAAAACCGCATCGAGAAGATGCTGGTGGTCGACGAGAACTTCTACCTGCGCGGCCTGGTGACCTTCCGTGATATCGAGAAGGCCAAGACCTATCCGCTGGCCTCCAAGGATGACCTGGGCCGCCTGCGCGTAGGCGCGGCGGTGGGCACCGGCGCCGATACCGGCGAACGTGTTGCCGCACTGGTCGCCGCCGGCGTCGACGTGGTGGTGGTGGACACCGCCCATGGCCACTCCAAAGGCGTGATCGAGCGTGTGCGCTGGGTCAAGGACACCTTCCCCCATGTGCAGGTGATCGGCGGCAACATTGCCACCGGCGAGGCCGCCAAGGCCCTGGCCGAAGCCGGCGCCGACGCGGTCAAGGTCGGCATCGGCCCAGGCTCCATCTGCACCACGCGTATCGTCGCCGGTGTCGGCGTACCGCAGATCTCGGCCATCGCCAACGTCGCCGCCGCACTGGCCGGTTCCGGCATCCCGCTGATCGCCGACGGTGGCATCCGCTTCTCCGGGGACCTGTCCAAGGCCATCGTGGCCGGTGCTTCCTGCGTGATGATGGGCTCCATGTTCGCCGGTACCGAAGAGGCGCCAGGCGAGGTCGAGCTGTTCCAGGGCCGTTCCTACAAGGCCTATCGCGGCATGGGCTCGCTGGGCGCCATGTCCCAGTCCCAGGGTTCGTCCGACCGCTACTTCCAGGACTCCGCGGCCGGTGCCGAGAAGCTGGTTCCGGAAGGCATCGAAGGCCGCGTTCCCTACAAGGGCACCCTGACCGCCATCGTCCACCAGCTGATGGGTGGCCTGCGTGCCTCCATGGGCTATACCGGTTGCTCCACGGTCGAGGAAATGCGCACCAAGCCGCAGTTCGTGCGCATCACCGGCGCCGGCATGGCCGAGTCCCACGTGCACGACGTGCAGATCACGAAAGAAGCCCCCAACTATCGGGTGGGCTAACTGATTTTTCGCTGGAGGCTGGAGGCTGGAGGCTGGACGAGATCGCTCATTCGTTCAGCCTCCGGCCTCCAGCCTTTCAGCCATCTTTCCAGGGGAAGAGAATGGCCCACCAAGATATTCACGCCCACCGCATCCTGATCCTCGACTTCGGCTCCCAGTACACCCAACTGATCGCCCGCCGCGTGCGCGAGATCGGTGTGTACTGCGAGATCCACCCGTTCGACATGGACAACGAAGCGATCCGCGCCTTCGCCCCGCGCGGCATCATCCTCGCCGGTGGCCCCGAGTCGGTGCATGAGGCCAACAGCCCGCGCGCGCCGCAGGCGGTGTTCGATCTCAAGGTGCCGCTGTTCGGCATCTGCTACGGCATGCAGACCATGGCCGAACAGCTGGGCGGCAATGTGCAGGGCTCCGATCTGCGCGAATTCGGCTATGCCCGCGTTGACGTCGTCGGCAAGGCCCGCCTGCTGGACGGTATCGAAGACCACGTCGACGAAGACGGCGTGCTCGGCCTCGACGTATGGATGAGCCACGGCGACAAGGTCACCGACATGCCCGCCGGCTTCCACATCCTCGCCAGCACCCCGAGCTGCCCGATCGCCGCCATGGCCGACGATCACCGCGCTTACTACGGCGTGCAGTTCCACCCGGAAGTGACCCACACCAAGCAGGGCCTGCGCATCCTGTCCCGCTTCGTGCTGGACATCTGCGGCTGTGACGCCCTCTGGACCGCGTCGAACATCGTCGAAGACGCCATCGCCACCGTACGCGCCCAGGTCGGCTCGTCCAAGGTATTGCTGGGCCTCTCCGGTGGCGTGGACTCCTCGGTGGTGGCGGCCCTGCTGCACAAGGCCATCGGCGACCAACTGACCTGCGTCTTCGTCGACAACGGCCTGCTGCGCCTGCACGAGGGCGACCATGTGATGGCGATGTTCGCCGAGAACATGGGCGTCAAGGTGATCCGCGCCAACGCCGAAGACAAGTTCCTCGCCCGCCTGGCCGGCGTCGCCGACCCGGAAGAGAAACGCAAGATCATCGGCCGTACCTTCATCGAGATCTTCGATGAGGAAGCCACCAAGCTGCAGGGCATCAAGTTCCTCGCCCAGGGCACCATCTACCCCGACGTGATCGAGTCGGCCGGCGCCAAGACCGGCAAGGCCCATGTGATCAAGTCCCACCACAATGTCGGCGGCCTGCCGGACGACATGCAGTTCGAACTGGTCGAGCCGCTGCGTGAGCTGTTCAAGGACGAGGTGCGCAAGATCGGCCTGGAGCTGGGCCTGCCCTACAGCATGGTCTACCGCCACCCGTTCCCCGGCCCGGGCCTGGGCGTGCGCATCCTCGGCGAAGTCCGCAAGGAATACGCCGACCTGCTGCGCCGTGCCGACCACATCTTCATCGAGGAGCTGCACAAGGCCGACTGGTACCACAAGACCAGCCAGGCGTTCGTGGTGTTCCAGCCGGTGAAGTCCGTCGGCGTGGTCGGTGACGGCCGCCGCTATGCCTGGGTCGTCGCCCTGCGTGCGGTGGAAACCATCGACTTCATGACTGCCCGCTGGGCGCACCTGCCCTACGAGCTGCTGGAGACCGTCTCCAACCGCATCATCAACGAGATCGAAGGCATCTCCCGCGTCACCTACGACGTGTCGAGCAAACCGCCGGCGACCATCGAGTGGGAATGATGCGCGAGCCTGCGGGCCAGCGTTGAACGACCGGCCAGGCCCTGAAAAGCCTGGCCGGTTTCGTTTGGGGAGTCATCACATCCGGTCAGGCGTTGGCGTGGGTATCCACCACCAGCGTCAGCCGCGCGATGAAACCCTCGCCATCCTCGATCAGCTCGGCCACCGACTGCTCGCCCTCCTGGCGGCGATAGACGTAGTCCTGCGCCAGGGATGTCCAGTCCTGGCCGGGATGCCGGTAGGGCGGCCGTTCCATGGCGGGGCGGATGACGGCCTCGGGAAAATACAGCTGGCCGGTGTGGATATCGCGCTCGTCCAGATGAACCTTGAGGTGCACGTGATTGGTGCGGCCCGGGTAGTAGCCGGGGAGGATGCTGCAGAACTCCGCACGTCCCTTGGCATCGGTGATCTGCACGCCGCGCAGGAAGCGGTTCCCCTGATCGGCGCCGACGCCCGAATAGGCGCCCTGGGCGTCGCAGTGCCAGACCTCCAGCGCGGCATCGCCCAGGGGCTGGCAGCCGTCCAGTTGCAGTACGTCGAACTGCAGTTTCAGCGCGATGCCCGGCTTGCCGTCGGTGATGTCCTGGCGCAGCAGCGCATCTTCCAGGTAGAAAGGTCCGGCGGTCTGTACCGGGCTGAGGCGGCAGGCCCTGGTCGCGCCGGCCTGGCCGAACCGCGGCCAGTGCAGTACTACGAGGCCGCCCAGGCAGAGCTGCACGATCTGGCGGCGGGTGGGGTACATGAAGGCACTCCTCTGCTGCAAGCGGGAAGGCACCTCCATCCTACGCCTCGCTGCGCCGATCGGTCGCGGCCAATGCGGATGCTTGCCCTTATCTTTATCGATTGCCGGGTGTATCTTGTGCGCCCCGTAAGCCGGCCCGACAGAGGCCGGTTCGATTAGCCGATGGGACAGCCCGTTCTTCCCCAGAGGAGCCTGACCCCATGTCCTTCACTCGCAGACAGATTCTTGGCGGCCTGGTCGGCCTCGGTGTGGTCGGCCTCGGTGCCGGTGGTGCCCGCTATTGGCTGGGGCGTAGCCTGGATGCCAAGACCCACGACTTTGAGCTGATCGCAGCGCCGGTCGACCTCGAACTGGTCGCCGGCCATACCACTCCGGCCTGGGCCTACGGCGGCCAGGCGCCGGGCGTCGAGCTGCGCTCGCGCCAGGGCGACTGGCTGCGGGTGCGTTTCATCAACAAGCTCGACGAGCCCACCACCATCCATTGGCACGGCATCCGCCTGCCCCTGGAAATGGACGGCGTGCCCTATGTGTCGCAGCTGCCGGTGCTGCCCGGCGAGTACTTCGACTACCGTTTCAAGACCGAGGACGCGGGCAGTTTCTGGTACCACCCGCACCTGTCCAGCGCCCATCAGTTGGGGCGCGGCCTGGTCGGCCCGCTGATAGTCGAGGAGCGCGAGCCCAGTGGCTTCGTCCATGAAAAGGTGCTCAGCCTGAAGACCTGGCACGTGGACCAGGACGGCGCCTTCACCGCGTTCAGCGTGCCCCGCGAAGCAGCCCGGGAAGGCACCCGCGGGCGTCTGACCACCATCAATGGCAAGCCCCTGCCGACCCTGGAGCTGCCCGCCGGCCAGGTGGTCCGCCTGCGCCTGCTGAACCTCGACAACACCGTTACCTACCGGCTCAACATGCCGGGGGCCGAGGTGCGCATCTACGCCCTCGACGGCCACCCCATCGAACCCCGCGAGCTGGGCAAGGAGTACTGGCTCGGCCCGGGCATGCGCATCGAACTGGCCCTCAAGGTGCCGGCGGCCGGCGCCGAGCTGCCGCTGCGCAACGGCCCGCTGCGCCTGGCCACCCTGAAAAGCGTGGCGAGCGCGGAGCCGGCCGGCGACTGGCCGGCGCCGCTGCCGGCCAATCCGGTGCCCGAGCCGGATCTGGGCAAGGCCCAGGTGCTGCGCTTCAACTTCGAATGGGCGGCGACCCTGGCCACTGCCGCCGGGCGGCCGAGCAATTACTGGCAGATCAACGGCAAGGCCTGGGACATCGATGACAAGACCTGCGCCGACCGCCCGATCGCCAGGCTGCAGAAGGATGGCCACTACATCTTCGAGCTGCGCAACATGGCCCAGTACCTGCACCCCATCCACCTGCACGGCATGGCCTTCAAGGTGCTGGACTCGGACCGCAAGAACATCGTTCCCTACTTCACCGACACCTACCTGCTGGGCAAGAACGAGACCGCGCGCATCGCGCTGGTGGCCGATAACCCGGGGGTCTGGATGTTCCACTGCCATGTCATCGACCATATGGAAACCGGCCTGATGGCCGCCATCGAAGTCGCCTGAGCCCGACCATGCGCCAACCCCAGATCATCGACCGCAGCCGCGACGAACACTTCATGCGTGAAGCCCTGGCCCTGGCCCAGCAGGGCGCCCTGCTGGGCGAGGTGCCGGTGGGCGCGGTGCTGGTGCAGGACGGCGAGATAGTCGGGCGTGGCTTCAACTGCCCGATCTCCGGCCATGACCCCAGCGCCCATGCCGAGATGGTGGCGGTGCGCGATGCCGCCAGTCGCCTGGAAAACTACCGCCTGGTGGGCAGCACCCTCTACGTTACCCTGGAGCCCTGCAGCATGTGCGCCGGGCTCATCGTCCACTCGCGGATCACCCGCGTCGTCTATGGCGCCACCGAGCCCAAGGCCGGCGTCGTGGTCAGTCGCGGCCAGTTCTTCAGCCAGGAGTTTCTCAACCACCGGGTGCTGGTGGAGGGCGGGGTGCTGGCGGGGGAATGCAGCGAGCTGCTGTCGGGGTTCTTCCAGGCGCGGCGCGCGGCAAGAAAGGGCGACTGAGGCAGTGGTAGGGTTTTCAGTGGGGGCGAATTCATCCGCTGAGCAGGCCGCCGGTCTGCCGGGTTAGTCCCTCGCGGCTGGCTTCCCTCACCCCAGCCCTCTCCCGGAGGGAGAGGGGGCAGATGGTGCCTCGGACGGCACCGCGCTTCAGAGCTTCTCGTCCGGCTGCTCGGTCGGCCGGGTCTTGTTCACGCCAGGCAGATGCGTGGCGTTCTCGGCCAGTTGGCTGCCTTCCATCTGCGGCTGGGTCACCCAGGTGAGGATGTCGTAATAGCGGCGGATGTTCTGCACGAAGTGCACCGTCTCGCCGCCGCGGGCGTAGCCGTAGCGGGTCTTGCGGTACCACTGCTTCTGCGACAGGCGCGGCAGCATCTTCTTCACGTCGAGCCACTTGTTCGGGTTCAGGCCTTCGGCTTCGGCCAGCTTGCGCGCGTCGCCCAGGTGCGCGATGCCGATGTTGTAGGCAGCCAGGGCGAACCAGGTGCGGTCCGGCTCCTTGAGGTCCTCGGAGAGGCCTTCCTTGATCATGGCGAAGTACTTGCCGCCGCCGTGGATGCTCTGCTTGGCGTTCAGGCGGTTGGAAACGCCCATGGCCTTGGCGGTGCCCTCGGTGAGCATCATCAGGCCGCGCACGCCGGTCTTGGACGTGGCGGTGGGCTGCCAGAGGGATTCCTGGTAGCCGATGGCGGCCAGCAGGCGCCAGTCCACCTCGTTCTTCTGCGAGGCCTGGTGGAAGTGCTGTTCGTACTTGGGCAGGCGTTGCTGCAAGTGTTGGGCGAAGGTGTAGGCGCCGACATAGCCGAGTACGTCGACATGGCCGTAGTAGCGGTCCTTCAGGCGTTGCAGGGTGCCGTCCTTGCGCGCCTTGTCGAGGAAGGCGTTGACCTCGTTGTACAGGCTGTCGTCCTCGCCCGGCGCCATGGCCCAGGCCAGGCTGGTGGCGTCGCCCAGGTCGAAGGCGACGCGTACGTTGGGGAAGTAGACCTGGTTCATCGCCAGCTCGTTGGAGTCCACCAGGGTCAGGTCGATCTGCCCTTCGTCGACCATGCGCAACAGGTCGACCACCTCTACTTCGTCGGATTCTTCGTACTTCAGGCCGGGCAGGGCGGCCTTCATGGCCGCCAGCTGCTCGGCGTGACTGCTGCCCTTGAGCACCATGATGCGCCGGCCGACCAGGTCGTCGGGACGGGTGGGACGGCGTTCGCCGTTGCGGTAGATGACCTGGGGGGTGACATCCAGGTAGGAACGGGAGAAGCGCACTTCGTTCCTGCGGGCTTCGCTGGAGACAAGGCCGGCGGCGGCCAGCACCGGGCCATTGGCCTGGCCCAGGCGGAAGTAGAGGT
>RCUR01000561.1_pt1 | contig 13224 bp, 7 predicted proteins | sample 2166151 | NCBI WGS metagenome assembly RCUR01 (sample SAMN09932785, study PRJNA488358) | compost metagenome | isolation source: compost soil in an enriched community | place: Germany: Experimental Botanical Garden
GCCACCGCGACCGAACAGGTCGCCGCGAGCTGAGGCGAGGGGCACGGGGCGAGCGGTCGGCCCCAAGCCACCTGAAATGAGAGAGGGGAGCCATTGGCTCCCCTCTTTTTTATGTTTTCGAACGCCCGGCGAGAGGCGCTATTCGTGGCACTACTGGCCGAGTTGCTTGCGAATGTGATGCTGCAGGACCGCCAGCATGCTGGCGCCGGACAGGCCGATCATCAGGGCGCCGTTGACCGCCTCCAGCGGGCCCAGCAGCTTCCACTGTGCGCTCATGACGATGTCGCCATAGCCCAGGGTGGCAAAGTTGACCCCGGAGTGATAGATGGCCTCCTGCAGGGTGGCAAACTCCCCCAGCCACAGGAACAGGGCGCCCCAGAGCGTGATCTGCAGCAGGTTGCCCGTCAGCACTATGATGATGATGCCAAACAGGGCCAACACCCCGGCCAGCACCCCTTCCCGTTCATGGAAGTGATTGATGTAGAAGCGAATGCCCCCGACGGACACCGCGGACTGCAGCAGCATATTGGCCAGGATCACGGGGATGCCGACCAGTAAAATGGATAACATATCACTCTCCTATCTGTGTTTCTGCCGCCGGTCGGCCAACGGGCCACCAGCGCTCCAGGGTCACGATGCACAACCAGCCATAACCGGCCACCAGCAGATACAGGCCGCACCGCATCGCGGCCGCCAGCCAGACGTCTTTGCCGGTCGCACTGTCTTCGATGGCCGGACCAAACAGGATCAGCGCCGTGATCCAGGCATTGCTCCAGAACGAGGGCGGGAAGCGACCCGGCACCAGCCGCACCAGGCGCCTGGCCAGCCAGAGGGTCATCAGGCCCAGCATCAGCACCAGCATCAGCAGGGAGGGCCAGATGCTGAGCCCCATCCAGAGTACAAAGGCCAGCAGGGCACCCATCAGGGTCGACAGCACCAGCTCCTTGCCCGCGTGTTTGGCATTGAGCGAGGTGCTCTGCTGCGCCAGCGCCACCGTCTTCATCACGGCGGGAATGTAGAAGGCCGGGTTGCCGAGTGCCAGCAGCCAGACCGGCAGCACTATCACCACGGCTCGCATCGCCAGCCGGGTCGGCTGCTCGGGGCGAGAGGGGGCCTTGCCCGCGGCGGCGGCCGTGGGCTGGGGAGGGAACAGCGCATGGCTCAGCAGATTGACCAGGGTGCCGATCAGGATCCCCACCCCCATCATCTGGGCGATGGAGATGGCCAGCGTCTGCTCGATGAGGCCCGCCACCGGGATCACGGTGATGGCCATGATGAGCAGCATGGCGGAGGCTCCCTTGCCGGCCATCGACTGTTGCATCAGCAGATAGAGCAGCAGGGCGATGAGCAGCACGGCCGCCAGGGCATAGTGGGTCAGCAGGGGCACCAGCAAGACGCCACCGACCATGATGGCCAGCAGCATGATCCCCCCGACCAGCCCCTTGCGCAGGGCGAGCGGTTCCCCCGGGCGGCACAGCACCACCCAGGCCATGATGCAGCCAAGGTGTGGCATGGGCAGGGCCAGCCCATAGCAGATCAGGGTGGCGAGCGCGATGCCAACACCAATCCTGAGTACCGCACGATCTCCGTTATGCATAGGGCTCATCAGTACAGGAAGGAGCAGAGGCTCATCAGGCGAATGTAGAGGGCGCCCAACAGGTTCATCAGCCCGCCCTCATCCGCATAGACCAGCACGTCGGCCTGACCGCCGACCCGCAGCGCGGCAACCGGTGGCAGATCGTCTTCGGTGAAGGCGACCTTGACCGGGAAGCGTTGGGCCTGGCGCAGCCAGTCACGGTTGTTGTCCACCGTCGGCAGCGACCCCGCCGGCTGACTCTGACCATCACCCACCCCGTAGCCGATGCTGCGCACCTTGCCCTTGAAGATGCGGCCGGGCAGGCTGTCGAGCAGGATGGCGACCTCATCGTCAGGCTGAATGTTGGCCAGGTTGTTCTCGGTCAGATCGGCGGAGATCCAGACGTCGTGGATGGCGATCAGGGTCATGGCCGGTGCACCGGCACCGATGAACTGACCGACGTCGGTACTCAGGTCTGTGATGAGGCCGCTACCGGGCGCCACCACCAGGGTATTCTTCCGATCCAGCTCCGCCTTGTGCACCGCCGAGCGGGCACTGAGCAGCTGGGAGTTGTTCTCACCGTTCACCCCAGCAGCCTCGATGGCGCGGCGCACGTCGGCCTCGGCCGCGGCCACCTGGCTCTTGGCCGTCTCGCGGGTGGCCTGGGCGACCTCGAGGCGGCGAACCGAGATGGCACCCGGATCTTCCCGATAGAGGCGCTCCTGGCGATCGGCATCCTTGGCCGCATTGTCATAGGCGGCGCGCATGGCCTGCAGGCTTGCCTCTGCGGCCTTGATGCCTTCACCGCTCGCCTTGACGCTGCTGAGCACCGTCTGGTAGTCGGAGCGTGCCTTGGCGAGAGCGATGTCGTAGGGTTCGGGATCGATCTCGAACAGGGAGGCCCCTGCCGACACGTCCTGATTGTCCTTCACATAGACCTGGCGGATCTGGCCCGACACCTCGGCGGCGACGGGGACCACGAAGGCCTGCACCCTGGCCTGGGAGCTGTAGGGCGTCAACCGATCGGCCAGCAGATACCAGATCAGCAGGAGGACGATCAGCCCAAGCAGCCCCAGGGTGGAGCGGCGGCTGGCCTGGCCGGGGGAAGCGGAACTGTCAGTCATTCTATTTTACCTTCTGAGCCGTGGGCTGGGGCTGAGTTGCATCGAGCAGGGGCGCCCAATCTGAGTTGGTCCTGAACTGGGCATCGACTTCTGGCGTCACCAGGGGACGCTGTCGCCCCTGTTCCCATCCGCCACCCAGTGCCTTGTAGAGAGTGATGAGATCGCGCATCCGGGCGCCGCGGCTGTTGACCAGCCGTTCCTGCTGGTTGAACAGGGCGCGCTGGGAATCGAGAACCCGCTGGAAGTCGGCCATCCCTTCGCGGTACTGGGTGTTGGCGATATCCAGAGAGCGGCGAGCCGCCGCGCCGGTTTGGCCCAACAGCTCGATCTCATCCTGGCCGTTGGCATAGGCCACGGCGGAGTCGTCCACCTCGCGGGCCGCCCGGAACACGGTGTCGCGGTAGCGTTCGTGCAGTTGCTGGAAGCGGGCATCTTGCACCAGCACCTGATTGCTGAGGCGGCCGCGATCCAGCAGATCCCAGCTGATGGCGGGGCCGGCAGCCCAGGAGAAGGTCTCGCTGCCACCGCCGGTGGCGCTCACCCCCAGGGTGCCGAGCAGGGTGATGGAGGGATAGAGCTCGGTCTCGGCCACCCCGATCAGCGCCGACTGGGCGGCCAGCTGCCGCTCCGCCACCCGCACGTCGGGACGGCGGCGCAGCAGATCGGCAGGCATCTCGGCGACCAGCGCGAGCTCGCCCTGCGGGATCACGCCGGTGCCGGGGAGCATCTCGGGGAGCGGACCTGGCACTCTGGCGAGCAGGGTGCTCAGGGCATTCTGGCTCTGGCGCAGGCTGGTTTCGAGTTGCGGAATGCTGGAGAGGGTCCCCAGGTACTGGGTCTTGGCCTGCTGCACGTCCAGCTCGGCGTTGTTGCCGCTCTTGAACAGCCGCTCGGTGATCTCCAGGCTACGTTGCTGGATACGGGCGTTCTCGTGGGCGATCTCAAGGCGGGCCTCCACTGTCCGTATGCTCACATAGAGCTGGGCCACCTGGGCGATCATCAGGACCTGGATGTCATCGTACTGCGCCAGGGTGGCGAAGTAGTTGGCATCCGCCGCTTCCACCCCACGCTGGAACTTGCCCCAAAAATCGAGCTCCCAACCCAGGTTGAAGGCGGCGCCATAGCTGCTTCCTGAAGTGCTGTGGCCGTTGCGTGTCTGGCCGGCTTGCAGCCATTCCCCGCTGGCGACCGTGGCTTGAGGACCGAGCAGGCTCTCGGCGATGCCGAGCTGGGCCTGGGCCTCAAGGATGCGCAAACCGGCGATCCGCACATCCGGATTCTTGACCAGGGCCTCCTCGACCAGGGCGCTCAGCACGGGATCATTTAACTGGGTCCACCACTGGCGATAGTCTGCTGCGCGGGGGGAATCCTTGAACTGGCTCTCGCTGGCGCTTTGCCAGCCCGCCATCTCCTTGACCTGGGGGGGCTGATAGTCCGGGCCGAGCACGGTACAGGCGCTCAACAACAGACATGCCCCCCCTGTGAGCAGGGGGCGCATAAGGTAACGATCGGGGATCATGCGTTTATTTATCCGCAGCCACTTTATCCGCCGCAGCCGGACCTTCGTTGACCCAGGCCATGAAGATGCGATAACCGATGGAGAGCAGGGTGGCACCGATAAACATCCCGAGGATGCCACTGGTTGCCATGCCGCCAAGAGCACCCAGCAGCACTACCGGCATGGGGGCATCGACCCCACGGCCAAGCAGCAGCGGCTTGAGCACGTTGTCCGCCATGCCTGCGATGACCAGCAGAACGGAGTAGATGATGTTGGCCACGGTACCGTTATCCCCGGTCGCCCACATGTAGGCGATGGCCGGACCCGTTATCAGAATGACAGGCACCTGGGCGATGCCCAGGATGAGGGCGAGGATGAAGAAGATGCCGACGCCCGGGATCCCTGCCAGTGACATGACGATACCCGCCAGCAGCGCCTGGATGAAGGCCACCCCGATGACGCCCTGAGCCACGGCCCTGATGGTGCTGGTGCAGAGCTTGGTCAGCGCCAGCCCCTTGCGTTCATCGGTGATGCGCATGGCGATGCGATCGGCACTGACTGCGCCCGGAGCACCCCAGGCCATCATGATGCCGGCCACGATGAAGGAGGCGACAAAGCCCAGCAAGCCACCCCCCATGCTGGCCAGCATGCCCACAACCTGCTTGGCGAGATCGCCCAACTGCGGGCGGTAGCTGTTGATCAGGCTGGGCAGATCCATCGAGGCTTTCAGCCACATGGCGTGCACTTTTCCACCCACCAGCGGGATCTCGGCGATGCTGGCGGAAGGCGCCGGGATCACCAGGGTGTTGTTGTTCACCTTGTCGACCAGGGTGCTGACACTGTCACCCAGGGAGCTGAGCATGGCGACGGTCGGAGCGACGATCAGCAATACTCCCAGCAGGACCAGCAGGGTCGCTGCCTTGCCCTGTTTTCCACCGAGCCGCGTGGCAAAACGCTGGTGAAGCGGATAGAGGGTGACCGCCAGAATGAGGGCCCACAACATCATGTTCATGAAGGGGGAGAATACGGTAAAGCAGAAAGAGCCCAATGCCAGGATAAGACCGAACTTGATGAACATATCCAGGAATCTGGCAACCAACCTTTTTTCGACTACGGACAGATCGTTATTTTCCATTGTGGTGTTATCCCAATCAGTAATGAGTGCACAACCATCCGTGACCAGCACTAAGTCCAGGCCTGCGGATAACTGCAGTCGCAATAAAATAAGCTAGAAAGTATTTCAATATGGAGATGAGTGTTTTGTAGAGTCTCGTCACCTGTTTTCATCCATGGAACAGATAAGTCTCACTGCAGGGTGGGGTCAAGATAACATCATAATTATTAAGTGTTTACCCCACCTCGCGCTGTGCATCTCTTCTCTTCTCTGGGCTCGACCCGTAGTCGAGCGCAGAGAATAAAGAGTAGCCAAAATCGGCACAAGCGATCTATAGCTCCCAGTTTAGCTTGGGTTCAGAAAACTGGTGGACATCATTAACTATAAAATAGTTATCTAACAAGGAGATTCGTATGGATTATGTGTAAATCTCGCTTGTTTAAAAACAACATGGGGTGATGCTTACTGTTATCGGTGCGGGTCACCCCGAAATGGGTTTTGTGTTACCCGGTCCGGATCCCTTATTCTATTGGCCATTATGCCGTGAATGCGGCAACCCAATCCGGGACCAAACCTATGCACCTCTCCGATTCCAACCTCGTTTCCCGCTTCTTGCGTCTGTCGCGCCCTTGGCCTGCACTCCTGCTGGCGGTATTGGTCCTGGCAGGCTGCGGCCCTGACAAGCCGGGGCCCACTGCTCAGGCGCCCGCAGCGCGGCAGGAGGAGGGCGCCCCGACCGAGATCAGCCAGGCCAATGCCCGCCAGTACCGGGATGCACCGGCGCTGGCGCTGGTCTTCTCCGGTCCGCTGGCGCCGAGATCGAGCTGGCAAGTCTGGCTCGGGGTGACGGAGGGGGGCAAGCAGGTGCAGGGGGACTGGATCCTGGCCGAGGATGGCCGCACCCTCTACTTCCCGCAGGTTCAGCCCAACAAGAGTTATGAGGTGACCCTCAAGGCAGGCCTGGGCCCTGCACCCCAGAGCTGGACCCTCAAGACCCGGCCGCTGGAGGCCGGTGCCTCCTTCGCCGCCAGCGGCATGGTGCTGCCACTGCGCCAGGAGCTGCGCCTGCCCATCAACGGGGTCAATGTGGATGAGGTCAACATCGACTTCTTCCGGATAGACGCCGACTATCTGCCGCGCTTTCTCGCCGAATACAGGCCCGGTGCCGGTATGGGCAACTGGGAGCTGGAGCAGATCACGGCCCGTGCCAAGCGGGTGTTCAGCGGCCGCTACGCCCTGGAGCTGGATCCCAACCGCCGCGAGACTCGCCTCATCAACGTGAAGGAGCCGCAACTGGCCGAGGCCGGGGTCTATTTTGCGGTGATGTCGCCCCTCGGTGACTACCGCTGGCGCAAGGAGACCACCTATTTCGCGGTGAGCGACATGGGGCTCAGTGCCCGCCGCTACCCGGATCAGCTGGAAGTCTTCGTGAGCTCCCTCGCCAGCGCCGCCCCGCTCAAGGATGTGCAGCTCTCCCTGCTCGATGAGAAGGGCAACCGGCTGCAGGTGCAAAGCTCGGACACCCAGGGCCATCGCCGCTTCGAACAGGTGCAGGGCGCGCGTCTGCTGCTGGCGGAGCAGGGCAGCCATCTGGCGGTGCTGCGTCTCGACGGCGCCGCCCTCGATCTCTCCTCCTTCGATCTGGGCACCCAGCCCTGGCAGGCCCAGCAACTCTATCTGTTCAGCGGCCGGGATCTCTATCGTCCCGGCGAGCGGCTCGACAGCGAGATCCTGCTCAAGGGGCAGGATGGCCAGTTGCTGCCGGGCATGGCGGTGGAGCTGGAGGTGAAACAGCCGGACGGTCAGCTGCTCGAGCAGAAACGGCTGCTGCCGGATCATCTCGGCGCCGCCCATTACGGTCTGCGGTTGCCGGAGGATGCGCCGCTCGGGCGCTGGAACATCACCCTGAAGACCGCCGCCGGCAGCCGCTTCGAGTGGCCCTTCCTGGTGGAGGAGTTCCTGCCTGAGCGGCTCAAGCTGCAGCTCGGCCGCGGACCGGACGGGGAGCTGCTGACCCAAGAAGCGGCACTGACACTGCCATTGCAGGGGGATTACCTCTACGGCGCCCCCGCCAGCGGCACCAAGGCCAAGGCGGAGGTGAAGATAGGTCGCGCCCAGATGCCGTTCACCCAGTGGCAGGGCTTTACCCTGGGGGATGTGCTGCTGAGCGAGCAGATCAGGGAGCTGGAACCCGTCAGCCTGACTCTCGACGAGAAGGGGCAGGGGCAGGTCGCCCTGGGGGATCAGCTGGAGAGCGTGGCCGCGCTGGGGCCGCTCGAGGTCGCGTATCGGGTGTCCCTGTCCGAGCCGGGTGGCCGTGCGGTCAATCGCGGCCGCACCCAGTATGGCTGGCCCGAGGGGAGCCAGTGGCCGGCCCTCAAGGCGGACTTTGTGGCAGACCGGGTGGAGGGGGGCGCGCCGCTGCCCTTCCAGATCCTCAACCTCGATGAGCAGGGCCAGCCGGTGGCCGGTGAGGTGAAGGTGCGCCTCATCAACGAGTATCGGGACTATTACTGGCACTACGCGGGTGGGGAGGGGTGGAAGTATGAGTTCAACAGCCAGCCCTATCTGGAACAGGAGCAGAGCCTGCAACTGGATGGCAAGGAGCCGACCAGGCTCAGCCTGCCACTGGCCGCTGGCTGGTATCGCCTCGAGGTGGAAAACAGCCAGGGCCATCAATCCAGCCTGAGGGTAGAGATCGGCAGCTACGCCTGGGGCGGCGGGGGCGAGCAGGCTCGGCCGGACAAGATTGCCATCAGCCTCGACAAGCGGGCCTATCAGGCCGGCGACAAGGCCAGGGTAACGCTTGTGGCGCCCTGTCCCGGCAAGGGGCTGCTGTTGGTGGAGGATGGTGACGGCCTGCGCTGGTGGCAGCGCATCGAGTTGAAGGAGGGGCGCGGCGAGTTCGAGATCCCCGTCAGCCCCGACTGGCAACGTCACGACCTGCATATCTCGGCGCAGATCGCCGCCCCCGACAGCGAGTCGGTGCCAATGAGCCAGCAAAGTGTGCAGAGCCTGCGCTCGGTCGGCCTGGTGCCCCTGGTGCTGGATAGAGAGTCCCGTCGCCTGCCGCTCACCCTGAGTGCGCCGGACAAGGCGGTGCCGCTCACCCGGTTCGAGGTGGCGGTGACCTCGACGCCGAACAGCCAGGGTCGGGTGGTGCTGGCGGCGGTGGATCGGGGGGTGCTCAACATCAGCGATTACAAGCCCCTCGATCCGTTCGAGATCTTCTTCGGGCGCAAGCGCTTCGCCCAGGACTTGTTCGATAACTACGGTCAGGTGATCCCGCCTCAGGATGGCAAGCTGGCTCGCCTCAGCTACGGTGGCGATGCGCCGGCCCTCAAGAAAGGCGGGGCGCTGGAGAGCCGGGTCGAGATCGCCGCGCTCTGGAGTGGCGAGGTGAGCTTCGATGAGGCGGGCAAGGCGAGCATCCCGCTGGATCTGCCGAACTTCAACGGTGAGCTGGCGCTGATGGCGCTGGCCTGGAACGAGCAGCAGGTCGGCCAGGCGGAGCGCGCCGTCAAGGTGGTGGCGCCCCTGGTGGCCGAGATAGGCTGGCCGCGCTTCGGCGCCAGGGGAGATGAGACCCGCGCCCTGGTGCAGCTGCGCAACATGAGCGGTGCGGATCAGAGCCTGTCGCTGGCCTGGACCCTGAGTGGGGGCTTGCAGGCGGGGGGCGAATTGCCCGAGACCCTCAACCTCAAGAATGGTGAAGAGCGCTGGCTGACGCTGCCGCTCACCGTGACCGGGGCGAGCGGGGTGGCCCGCCTGCAGCTGGCCGCCAGCGGCAAGGATTTTGCCGTGAGCCGCGACTGGTCGCTGCCGCTGCGCTCCCCTTGGCCGGCGCAGACGCGTCAGCGCTACCAGATGCTGGTGCCGGCGCAGCAAATGAGTTTTGCCCCGGCTGAGCTGGCGGGACTGGATCCCACCAATCTGCAGGGGCTGCTGAGTCTCTCCGGTACCCCTCCCTGGGATCCGGCGGCCCAGTGGCAGGCGTTGGCGCAATACCCCTATGCCTGCCTGGAGCAGACCCTGTCGCGCGCCTGGCCCTATCAGCTCAGCACCGCCGCCGAGCGGGAGGCCTGGTCACGGAATCTGCCCAAGGCCGAGAAAGCGCTGAGCGAAGCCGAGGTGCAGCGGGCCCTGTTGCAGCGTCTGCAACGGCTGCAGCTGCCGAGTGGCGGCTTCGGTCTGTGGGATGGCCGCTCCGACGAGGAGCAGTGGCTCACCGCCTATGCCGCCGACTACCTGCTGACCCGCAAGGAGGCCGGCGAGGCCGTGCCGGAGGCCATGCTCAATCAGGCGCTGGGTCGCCTGCAGAGCTACCTCACCGACAGCCAGTATGGGGAGCGCTGGAGCAGCTCCCCCGAGCACAGCCGCCTGGCCTATCAGGCCTACAGCGCCTTCGTGCTGGCGCGGGTGGGCAAGGCACCGCTCTCCGCCCTGCGCCTCATCTGGGAGCAGCAGGCGGATCACGCCCGCTCCGGCCTGCCGCTGCTGCACCTCTCCCTGGCCCTGTCGGCCATGGGGGATGAGCAGAGCGCCGCCAAGGCGTTGACCCAGGCGCTCGGCGTCGAGCGCGGGGATGACTATCTGGGGGATTACGGCTCGCCGCTGCGGGACGGGGCCCTCGAACTCGCCCTGCTGCGCCAGCACCGGCTGGCCGCCGAGCGCTGGCCCGAGCTGAGCGCCAGGCTGGCCGAGGTGCTGGCCCACCGTCAGTGGCTCAGCACCCAGGAGCGGCTCGCCCTGCTGCGGCTGGCGCAGGCCGATCCCGCCACCGACTGGCAGGCCAGGCTGGACTCGGCCACCGGCGTGCAACCCCTGGCCGGCCGGACCAGCGCGCAGCTGGGGGCGCCCGAGGCGCTGGGGGTGACCAGCGTCACCAACGAGGGCAAGGGCTCCCTCTATGTGCAGCGCACCCTGATCGGCTACCCGGAGCAGGCGCCCGAGCGCATCAGCCAGGGGATGAGCGTGACCCGCAGCTGGTTCACTGCCGAGGGGCAGCGCTTCGATCCCGCCAAGGTCAGGGTCGGCGATCTGGTGGTGGTGCGACTCAACGTGGCGAGCGAGCAGGCGGTGCCCGACGCCCTGCTGGTGGAGATGCTGCCGGCGGGGTTCGAGCTGGAAAATCCGGCCCTTGGCAACAGCATCAAGCTGGAGGAGCTCAGCATCGAAGGCAAACCGGCCTGGCAGAGCGAGTGGAACGACTACCTCAAGCATCAGGAGTACAGAGACGATCGCTACACGGCGGCGCTGGATCTGAGCGAGGGGAGCAACCAGCAACTGGTCTACCTGATGCGGGCGGTGACGCCGGGCCGCTATCGGGTGCCGCCGACCCAGGTGGAGGACATGTACCGCCCCGAACTGCGCGCGGTGGGACAGGATATCCACGAGGTGATCATCTCTGAATAAGGCGCCATCGCCGGACGCGAGCCGTCCGGCCAGCCAGCGGGGTCTGGCGCTCGTCCGCAAGGGGTGGCGTGCCTGGTCACGCTGGCCCCGTTGGCTGCGGATCACCGGCGGCGGCCTGTGCGGCCTGCTGTTGTTGTTGCTGACGCTGGATCGCCTCTTCCCGCCGCCACCGCTGGATCCCGCCTATGCGCGGGTGGTGCTCGACATGCAGGGGCGACCGCTGCGAGCCTTCGCCGACACCAGCGGGGTGTGGCGCTACCCGGTGACCCTGGCGCAGGTCTCCCCCCGCTACATCGAGGCGCTGCTCGGCTACGAGGATCGCCACTTCTGGCAACATCCCGGGGTCAATCCGGTGGCCATGGTGCGCGGGGTCTGGCAGTGGCTGCGCTATGGGCGGGCGGTCTCCGGCGGCTCGACCCTCACCATGCAGGTGGCTCGGCTGATCGAGCCCTATCACCGCAGTGTGCCGGGCAAGCTGCGCCAGATGGCGCGGGCGCTGCAGCTGGAGTGGCACTATGACAAGCGCACTTTGCTGACCGTCTACCTCAACCGGGCCCCCTTCGGCGGCAATCTGGAGGGGGTGCAGGCGGCCAGCTTCGCCTATCTGGGCAAGAGTGCGGCCAAGCTCAGCCATGCCGAGGCCGCCCTGCTGGCGGTGTTGCCCCAGGCGCCGAGCCGTTACCGCCCGGATCGCCACCCCGAGCGGGCGCGCGCCGCCCGCGACAAGGTGATGCTGCGGCTGGTCAAGCAGGGGGCCTGGCCCGAGAGCGTCTGGACTCAGGGACGCATCGAGCCGGTGCTGGCGCGGGGCCATTTCACCCCCATGGAGGCGCCGTTGTTTGCGCGCCTCGCCGCCAGCAGTCAGCCGGGCGCCCTGGTGCACACCACCATAGACGGGGATCTGCAACGCTGGCTGGAGGCTCGGGTGGAGAGTTATATCCGCCGCTTCCCGGAGCAGACCTCGGCGGCGCTCTTGCTGGTGGACAACAGGACCATGGCGGTGCGCGCCTACGTGGGCAGCGCCGAGTACGGCAACCTGCGGCGCCACGGCTACCTCGACATGGTGCAGGCGATCCGCTCCCCCGGCTCCACCCTCAAGCCGTTCATCTATGGGCTGGCGCTGGATGTCGGGCTGGTGCACGGGGGCTCACTGCTCTCCGATGCGCCGCGCCTCGGCTCTGACTACAGACCCGCCAACTTCAGCGGCGCCTTCCAGGGGCCGGTCACCCTGACCCAGGCGTTGCAGCAATCCCTCAACGTGCCGGCGGTGCAGGTGCTGGAGGCGCTGGGCCCCGACACCCTGGTCAACCGGTTGGACAACGCCGGCGTGCGGCTGGCGCTCTCCGACAAACCCAATCCCGCCATCGCGCTGGGGGCGGCAGGCATCCGGCTGGAGCAACTGGTGGCGCTCTACAGTGCCCTCAGCCGGCAGGGGCAGGTGGCGATGCCGGTCTGGCAGGCGGGGCAGCAGGCTATCTCGCGCCCCCTGCTGAGCCCAGGGGCCGCCTGGATCATCTGGCAGATCCTGAGCGCCCAGGGGCGGGCGGATCAGCCCTTCGCCAGCGAGGCGACCGGCCGGGTCAACCGGCTGGCCTGGAAGACCGGCACCAGCTACGGCTATCGCGACAGCTGGGCGCTGGGGGTGTCCGGTCGCTGGACCCTAGGCGTCTGGCTGGGTCGCCCCGATGGCACCCCCTTGCCCGGCTTCTACGGCCAGAGTGCGGCCATACCGCTGCTGCTCTCTGTCTATTCACGGCTGGGGGATAACAGCCCCTTGCCGGTGCAACCCAATACCGTCAGCGAGGCCAACATCTGCTGGCCGCTGGGGCGCAGTGAGCGCGCCACCCTGCCGGAGGCCTGCCTGCAGCATCAGCGCGCCTGGCTGCTGGAGGAGCGGGATCCCCCCACCTTGCCCGATCCCATGGATTGGCCGTCGCCGCTGCGCAAGGTCGCGCTGACGGCGGAGGGCAAACCGACCCTGGCCCGCTGCGGCAATGCCAGTGACTCGGCCTGGCGGGCGCTCTGGCCCCTGTCGCTGGAGCCCTGGCGGGATCCTGCCGAGCGGCGCGGGGCCCTGCTCGCCGGTGGCTGCGCCGGGGAGGCGCGGGAGGCGGACCTGCAGGCGCCGATCCGCATAGTGGCGCTGGGGGAGGGCAACCTCATCCGCAGTCAGCGCTATCGTCTGCAGCCCAGGGTGCTGGGGGGGATCGGCAAGCCGCACTGGTTCCTCAACGGCCAGCGGCTGCGCTGGGACGGTGATCAGGTGTTGAGCGAGGCGGGTCGTTACCAGCTGGTGGTGGTGGACGAGGCGGGCAATAGCGATCGTATCGAGTTTCGACTGGAGAACCCCTCCTGAGCAGGAGGGACTTTCGCTGGACTTGGCCCGACCCGGTCGAGTGAGGGGATATGGGCTGCTGCGTGGGTCAGGGTTTGACCTGACCGAGCCGGGTGAAGAAGTGCTGGCTCTTGCGCTGGTGGAAGTGGCTCTTCTTGATGG